>ERZ827150.4331-NODE-4331-length-12596-cov-32.256519_pt1 | contig 12596 bp, 7 predicted proteins | sample MGYA00519779_ERZ827150 | MGnify/ENA primary metagenome ERZ827150 (study PRJEB31778, sample SAMEA3449267) | human gut metagenome | biome: human gut; feature: human-associated habitat; material: faeces | place: United Kingdom | collected 2010/2012 ...
CCACGCCCTTCAGGCAATTAAAATCTTTTTTAAGATTTTAATTGGAGTTCAGTATTACATCTGGCTTTTGATCGTGGAGATCAGAATATCTCCCGCCACGACCCGATCTTCCGCGGCAAAGCCTTCCGCAAAATTGTCGGAATAGAGCACCTGCGCGTTGGGGGGGAATTCATCATCCCCTTCCCAGACGAGAATCTGCATCCGATAGCCGCCAATCAGGTCGAACTGATAGCCCGCGTCTCCGTGCTTCATGGGCAGCGCCTGCATTTTTTCGCAGGCAGCCCTGAACGCCGGCAGCCGGGTGCCGAAGGTGAAGGCCGCACGGGTCAGCACACGGCCGGTGTAGGGCTTGATATACATCTCCCCCCATGGCATCTCCCGGAAGGTCTTCCACTGCCCCTGCCAGACCACATCTTTGCTTTCCAGCAGATAGCGCAGCAGAAACGTCTGGGAGGGCAGCGGCGGCAGCGCCCCGCCGTCCAGCGCGCGGATGGCATAGTCCGGGTGGGCAATGGCAAACGCCCTGCCCAGCAGGCCGAGGGTGAATTCCTTCCCGTCCCAGCGAACGTCCGACAGCCTCGCCGTCACGGCGGCGGGGTTCAGGTTGCGGAACAGCTCCGCATAATGGGCAAAGGGGGCTTCTTCTTTGTGGTTTTCTACTTGCATATTCCTTATTCCTTAATCGTGTAGTTCCAGAGGCAGACCGTCGGGATCCCGGAAGAATACATAGTGCCCTCCGTTTGCCTTGTCCTCGTGAATCGGTTCCGTCTCGATGCCCTGTGCGTTCAGCCAGTCCCGAGCCGCCTGAATGTTCGTTACCCGGAAGGCCAAATGCCGTAGACCCAGAGCCTCTGGCAGAGTCAGCCGGGCAGGAGCGTCGGGCTTGATGAACAGCTCCAGCACCAAATTCCCCAGCCGCAGCATCCGCAGATAATCCCGCTGCTCCGGCCTCCAGACTTGGCTCTCCAGAGTGAACCCCAGCTTGTTGACATAAAAATCCAGGGTTCGGGCTTCCTCCGAAGCAATCACCGCCACATGGTGCATTGCCTCCAGCATGTTACGCCTCCTGAATGGAGTGGGGGAACAGCCGCTTGTCCGTATGGGGCAGGAAGCAGGCAGCTACAAAGGAATCCATGTAGCCGGGGTATGTGGAAAGCTCCAGATAGGTCATGTTTGCGGCCACTTCCGCCGTTTTTGCGGCGGCTTCGTCACTCATGACCATGGCGTAAGCGCCAGCCAGAGAGGAGTTGCCGATGTAGTGGAACTTTTCCAGCTCCACATCCGGGAACATGCCGATATTCACCGCGTTCTTCATGTTGATGCCGGAGCCGATGCCGCCTGCGACATAGACGTTCTCGATGGCTTCCATGGGCATATCCACGCTTTGCAGCAATGTTGCGATGGCGGAGAAGATCGCGCCCTTGGCACGAATGAAGTTGTCAATGTCCACTTCATTGATGGACACTTCCCGGCCGGTCTCGCTTTCGTTTTCAAAGGCAATAACGTAGCGGCCCATGCCGTGATGATCCCGGCGGACGCGCTCGCCCTCCCGGATGAACAGGCCCTTGGCGTTGACGATGCCGCAGCGGTACAGCTCGGAAATGATGTCGATGATGCCGCTGCCGCAGATGCCGACGGCCTTCTGTCCTTTGTCGCCCACGATGGAAACGGTGGGTTCCATGGTCACTTTATCTACGGTGCAGGCTTCGATGGCGCCGTCCGTGGCGCGCATACCGCAGGAAATGTCGCCGCCCTCAAAGGCGGGGCCGGCAGAACAGGCGCAGCTCACAAGGAAGTCCCGGTTGCCGAACACGATCTCGCCGTTGGTGCCAAGGTCGATGAACAGGCTCAGCGCGTCACTGTCCCAGATGCCGGAGGCCAGCGTACCGGCGGTGATGTCGCCGCCCACGTAGGAACCGATGTTGGGGGCGATGAGTACCGGCGCGAGGGGGTTGGCGGGAATCTTCAAGTCCTGCGCCAGCAGTCCGTTCCAGAGGAAGAAGCTGGGGATGTACGGGTCCATGCGGACGCTCTGGGCATCCACGCCCACCAGCAGGTGGTTCATGGTGGTATTCGCGCCCACGCTCATGCGCAGAATGGACGGGCATGTGACCCCCGCGGACTTGCACAGATTGGCAATGATGGGGTTCAGAGTCTCTTTCAGGATGGCGTCCTGAAGCTTTTTCCTGCCGCCGGGCTTGCCCTGCTCGATGATACGGTTGATGACGTCCGCGCCGTAGCGGATCTGGCCGTTGCCGGAGGAGCCCTTCGCCAGGATCTTGCCTGTGGTCAGATCGGTCAGTACCATGGTGACCGTGGTGGTGCCGATATCGATGGCACAGCCGACGATGGCAGTGTCCTCCGGGGCGCAAACTTCCATACAGCGGAAGGTATCGCCCAGAAGTTCGCCCTTCACGCACACGTGGAAGCTGTTTTCCCGCAGAACGTGGGCCAGCTTCACCATGACGCAGAAGGGAATCTCCACCTTCTCTACGCCCAGCGCTTCCTCAAGCGCCCATGTCAAGCGCTCGTTGTCGGGCATGGTGTCGTCCAGACTTGGCTCGGCCATGGTCACGACCACCGCCCGGAACTGATTGGTAAAGTGAATGCCGCTTTGTTTCAGCTGGCTCTGGCAGGCGTCAAAAATGGCGACCTCCTGTGGGCTGCTCAAATCGGCGGTCTTCATCCGGGACTGGTAGGCGCTGGCGATGTCCGGAACAAACACGGTGCAGTTGCCGACGACCTTCGAGCTGCAGCTCAGGCGCCAGCCTTCGGCATATTCTTCGTCGGAAATATGGCGGCTGGGGTAGGATTCCAGTTCTCCCTCCACCAGCTTGATGCGGCACTTGCCGCAGGAGCCGTTGCCGGAGCAGGGAGCGTCGATTGCCACATTGGCACGGCGAGCCAGCTCCAGAAGGTTATCGCCGACGTTGCAATCGACGGTAACGGGCTTGCCGCCTTCGATTTGAAATACGACTTTTGGCATAAGGATAACACCTTTCTTTTTGGGCGAGGCCCTGCCATCCGGCAAAAAATTGCCGAAACTCCCGGACGGAATGATAGCGCCGCCTGAAATTTTATTTTCTTTTCAAGTATAACATAGCTCCCCGCAATTGTCCAGCGAAATCAGTATTTTTTTACCTATATTAAATTTGATATGCTCATCCCCCCGGCGTCATAGCCCGACCGAACGCATGTGCTCCTCAATAGGGGGGCATTGCAAGCCAATGCCGCAGCACTGGTGTAGCAATCCGTTCTCTCCTCGTTCAGTAGGGGAAGCCACAAAAAACTACGCCCGGGAAGTTTCCTTCCCGGGCGCAATCTCAATTTCATTACATCAGAGGCTCCATGCCCAGCACCGGGTGACCCTTCTCGGTCAGCCAGTTCAGCAGCTCCTCGCAGTCGGTGGTGACGGTCTCGTCGGCAACCATGTCGGTGAAGTTGTCAATGCCGTACAGTTCCTTGGCCGTCTTGTTCAGACGCTCGGCAACGTCGTCCTTCAGCTCCTTGGGCATCCAGACAATGCGCTCGATGCCGCCCTCAGCAGCGATGAACTTCTTGGAGGAGATGAAGTGACGGCCGTGACCCATGTAGCCGGGGGTCTGGACGCCGCCGCCGGTGCAGGAGGCCAGCTCGCCGAAGGTCATACCGGCAGGGGTCATGCCCTTGTATTCCCGGTTCACAACGATGAAGCCGTTGGACATCGGCTCAATGCCGCAGATGCACTCGAAGCAGCCGCAGGAGGTCATCGGGTCCTCCAGAATGGAGTACAGGGTGACGTTCTCGACAGCGCCGTGGGTCGCGTCGGAGATCGCCTTGTTGACGGACTGGAAGCGGCCGGTGCGCTCGTCCTCGCAGCCTTCCTTGAAGATGGGCTGGCAGGGACCGTTGGGGTTCAGCTCGTAAGTGGCCTTGGCATCCAGCCAAGACACGGCGCCGCACAGACCCAGACGCTCGGGGGTGACCACGCAGCAGTGGGCGGGGGCGAAGGACTGGCACATGATGCAGGTGAAGTAACGGTCAACGGCCTCGTCGGTCATGGATGCCAGACGGTCGTCACGCTGGTTGTACCGGGGCATAGCCACCTCGTCGCGGAACTTCTCCGCCTCGGCGGCGTCGGTGATCAGGGTGATCTGGCACTTGTCCACAACGGCGTCAAACTCGTCCATGATCATGACGTACAGAACTTCGGCGAAGTCCTTCAGACGCAGACCGGCGTCGTAGGCCGCGTTGCTGACACGGATACGGACCTGATTGCGCTGGCCGGTGTGCATGACACCTTCCATGTAGTTGAACCATGCGTGGAACTTCCGCTCGATAACGGACTCAAAGTCCACCTGCATCTTCTTGCCGGCCACCTCAACGTAGGTCGCCAGAGCCAGATCCTTGGCCTGATCGAAGTCGGGGCCGACGATGGTGATCTTGTGATCCTCAATTTCATTCAGCTCCCGCATCACAACCAGCTCGGCAGTGGGGTTCTTGGCGGACCAGATCTCGTTGTGCATATCGGCCTTACGGATGATCTCGCCCTCGAAGGCGGCGGCGAAGGCCACGGGGATGGGCAGTTCCTTTACCTTGATCTTAATGTTCCGCAGTTCCAGAGACTTCTTCACGGTCTCGGCATGGTCGCATACGGACTCCAGAGCGCCGGGAACCTGATTCTCGCCCAGATCGATGTCCACGACCACGGGGAAGCCCAGAGCGATGGCGCCCGCACCGGCGGAAACCACCACGGAGTCAATGGCGCCGAAGGTATTGACGAAGGCGGGAACACGGTTCTTGGTGTAGTCCAGCAGAGCGGCCAGATTGCCGGGCTGAACGTTGCCGAAAATCAGTGCGGCACGGATGGCCACGGTAACAACATGGATGACGGAGGTCACGTCATGTCCCAGAGGAATGACACGCAGCTCCAGACCCATCTTGACGCCGCCCTCGGCGCACTGCTCGATGACGTCGCCCACCAGGAAGGTCATGATGCCCTTGCTCTGGTAGTCCTTGACCACCTTAACAACGTCCTCGGCATTGTCCGCCTTGCCCAGCACAACGGCCACGCCGGGGATATCGCCGGTGACCAGCGGCACGCCCAGAGAACGGATGATGGGGTCGGGAACGAAGCCGATGCCGGACTCGTTTTCGTAGGGGTTGGCACCGTCGACGTATTTCAGTCCCTCAAGAATTTCCGCGCCGACAGCGGTAGCAAGGCCGGCGTTCAGCGCCTGACCCAGATCCTCCTGATTGGTGATCAGGCTCTTGAGCACGCCCACGCAGGCGGGCAGGTCGCCCAGAGTCTTGACCTTTACGCCGGTGGCAGCGTAAATGGTGGGGAAAAAGTATGCGGTATCGGGGAAGGCAATCTCCTTGTCTGCGCCGTACTTGGCAATGGCGTCGTTTACAGCACCTTCGGTCAGTCCCGCAACGGCATTGGAACCGCCATAAATGAGATCGGTTAATACGCTCATGTGAATTCCTCCCAAATTTGAAGATTGGATTTATATAGAGCCGGAGATCGGCTGAATATACTTATTCAGTTTCATAGCCAATGAGAGAATTCAAATCATAATAGATCGTCATAGCATCATTAGGCCACATTTTTGGATTTTCCGTGTCAAGATAAGTCAAACCACACGCTTCGCTGTATTTGGTAGAAGCCTGAAATACAGGCACGCTCACATCCAGAATGCCCATTTCCCTGCATTCAGAAATATATGCTTCATTTTCCTTTATGCGGGTATGGGTATCCACGATGTCACAAGTGCCCGCATCGAGAGACGGGATCGTAAAAAGGAACAATATCGCAAATACACAGGTCAAAAGTGGACGGCATTTTTCATAAGCCAAAAGCGAGTGGATTAGGATTACAACACCTATCAACAAGAACACAAAGGCACCCAGAGCAGAACGGGCTGTATAATAGTTGGCAAACGTCATAATAAAATTTGCCGCCAGCGAACCGGCCAAGAATATTAACGCCGTTACCGTTCGCTTTGAATCGGTACGTAACCATAAGTTCAACACCAGTGCAACGGCAAAAGCCACCAGCAAAACGCCAAATAGATTCCAGTACTGGAGGGCAGCGTTCCGAAAGTTTTCCATGAGCACCAATGCCGTCATCTCCGCCTGCTTCTCCCGCCACTGCGCGGGGGCTGTATAGATGCTTACATACCCCAGAAAAGCCAGCGCTATACCCCCCCATAAATCGGGCGAGGTTTGCGACGACAATGCAACATCATAGCAATCACCAGTAACACAGATATACCGATAGCTGCAGCCGAGACCGTCTCGGAATAGGCACCCATTACAAGGGATAACATCAGAAAACAGATCTTGCCAAAGTTACTCCGTACAGGACGGTTATTGAGATACTCTTCCAGATAGGGCAATAAATACAACGACGCCAGAACACCACTCCACAAATAATTACATGCCCCATCCTGCCAGAGATTTACCTGTCCAAAAGCTGGGCAAAACAACCAGACACCGCAAAACACAGCCAGCAGCATAAGGTTGTTCCGAGGAGCGTTTCCGCGGGAGATTTTATAAATCAGGCCAATCTGCAGGGTAAACATCAATGCGTTGACCAAATCGAATAACCACATAGGAGCCATGCCAAACATTTGAACCAGCGCGTGGGCAGCCAAACGGCCATTCATATTATATCGATGCGCCCGCATAGACAAAATGACCTGAGGAACGGATTCAATCCGCTTGAAATCATTGAAGCTGTAAAGATATCGAAAATCATCGGCTATGTAAACGGAAAGTTTGTTCAAAACCAGCATAAACAGGAATATACACAGATACAAAATACCCGCCAAATAGTCTTTTCGGTTATTTTTATCGATCATATGTGTATCTCCTTTAGTTCTTTATCTTCTTCTCGTATTTTTGATATTCTTATTCCTTAAGTTTTTAGCATTTTCTTAAACGTCAAGCCGGAAACCGGCTGAATATACGAGTTTAAGTTGGGAGTGGAAAGCAGAATTAATGAAGCAGGCACGTAGGGGCGACCCTTGCGCGGTTTCGTCATATCTGGTTTTTGAGAAAATGCAAACTGGCTGGGAGGGAGATTCCCTCCCAGCCGTGAATGCTTGGGAAAAGCAATTGCACACTGTACCTGCCGCTTCGCGGGCGGTTGGGTCATGCCCCCACCCTACAGATACCGGGCTGAAACAGCGGCTCGCCGCTTACAGCTCCAGGTAGGAGTCGGAGTAGAGGACGTGGTTCTTGAAGATGTCGCAGGACTTGATGGTCTCCATCAGGCGCAGGTCACAGGGGTTGACGATGGCGGAGGTCAGACCCTGCATCATCGCCATGGCAACCAGAGCGGAGTCCATGATGGGACGCAGCGTCTTGGGCGCGCCGTTAGAGTTGTTGGACAGACCGCCGGTGGACTTCAGGCCTTCGGACGCGAACATCTTGATGGCTTCCAGAACCTCCATCTGCTTGTCCTGCATACCCTTGACGACCAGGAACAGGGGGTCGAACCACAGGTCGGTGGCGTCCATGCCCAGGCTCATGCCGCGCTCCAGCATGTTGTGGCAGTGCTTCATGCGCTCTTCGTTGTCCTTGGCAATGCCGTCGGCGGAGCAGAGGGCGATACAGATGGCGTCGTTGGCAGCGGCCAGATCAATGTTGGAAATACGGGAACCGGCGTCGGCGGAGTTGACGATGGGCTTGCCGTTGGTGCGGTTGTAGACCTTGATACCGGCCTCGATAGCCCGCTTGTTGGCGGTGTCCAGTGCCAGAGGCACGTTGTTGAAGTTCTCCTGCAGCAGCTTGACAGCCCACATCATGCGCTCGGGACCGTCCTTCTCGGCAGGTCCGATGTTGACGTCCAGATAGGTAGCGCCGGCAGCGATCTGCTCAGCGGCACGCTTCAGGATCGGCTCGGGATCCCGCTCGTCCATAGCCTTGCGGACGGAGGGCGCGATGCAGTGGATGCGCTCGCCGATGGTGACGAAGGTCTGGGACTCGGGGTTGTAGCCCTTGTACTTGACGCCCATGTCCACAACCTTGATCTCGGGAACCTTGGTCGCCAGCAGCTCGTCGAAGGACAGCTCCTTGACTTCCACGGTGGTGGCAGCCTTGGCGGCGTTTTCGGCGGCGGCAGCCTTGGCAGCGGCCTCGTATTCCTTGTCCTTCATGTACTTGGGCAGCTGAACCGCCTCGGTGGGGCCGACAACGACGTTCCAGCCGGGCAGCTTCTCCTGAATCTCGCCCTTCATAACGGCAACCTTGCCGGGGATAATCAGGGTGCGGTTCTTGATCTTGTTCTCGATGTCCAGCGTCTCGAAGGTCTTCTTGACGGTGGAGGAGGAGAACTTACCGGCAGCCCACGCGGTCAGAACGGACATGCCGGAAGCGTCGGTGATGATCAGGTTCACGGGCTGGTTGGAACGCTCCAGTTCGCCGGAAACCAGGAAGTAGGTCAGAGCGAAGTCCACGGTCAGGGCGCAGGGGCTGTTCTCGTCGGCGCCGTTCAGCGGATAGATCTTGCTCTCCACCTTCATGGGCTTCTGAGGATCGGTGAAGATGTTCTGACGTAGGCCGTACAGAGGCAGCGCCTGGGCGTAGGTCATGTTCTCCATGACGATGATGGAGCCGTACTTCTCGGTGAACATGGAAGCGTAGGCGGTCTGCAGATGGTCATCGCCGCTGGCGATACGGGCGACGTTGACGATGGAGGGATAGCCGAAGCTGCGGTCGCCATCCTTGATGGCGGTGCGGCGCACCAGAACGGCGTTGGCCAGCGTCTCCTTGGCGGTCTTGCCGGTGACATCCAGAACCAGGTTCTTGTTGCCGGCGGCTTCCAGCTTCTTCACGGTGTCGTACAGGTCGGAGATGGTGTCGGCGTGAACGCCCAGAACAACACCGGCCTCCTTGGCGACAGCGTTCATAGCCTCGTAGTTATCAGGGGTAGCGCCGTCGAGAATGACGTTCTTGCCCGCGACTGCCAGAGCAGCCTTGGCGCACTCCACATCCCAGCACTCCAGAATCAGGTCACGGCCGGTAGCAGCGGCCTTCTTGACCAGCTCCGCGTAGACAGCGGGATCGGACTGCTTGTTGGCGACGAAAACGAACTCAACGTACATTCTCTCGCCGATACGCTCGTAGTCAACCTTCTGCAGGTCGGCCAGCTTCTTGTCGGCTTCCTCAGCGGACATGCAGGTGCAGACGGAAACTGCGTACAGGTTCTTGTTGACCAGAGTCTTCTCGTGACGGAAGAGGACAGTCTCGCCGCCCAGCTTGTGATCGCCGACGGTGATGGTCTTCATGGGAGGCGCGGTCTGCTCGTTGAGCATCGCCTTTGCGTCGTCAGAGAAGTAGGGGCACTTGTCGATGGACACAGCGCCCTGCGCCACCTTCATGCAGAATGCCATACAGGTGGGGCTGCCGCACTCCTTACAGTTCTTCTTAGGAGACAGCTTAAAAATGTCAAGACCTTTCAAAGCCATTGTATGTATCCTCCTTCCGATTACACGAGATCCGTGATGAACTTCTTGATGGTGGCAACGGCTGCGGGATGACGCATGATGACAGCGTCAGCGCCGCCGGTCAGGTTGGCAGCGGCGGTGGAGACTTCCATCCCGATCGCGCGCTCTTCCCGGCTGCCCCATTCGGGCTCATCTTCTTCGGAAGCGGTGGATTCCTTCACGGCCCAGGCGTCGGGAGACACGGGGGACATGATGGGCATCTGCAGGTCGGCATCGGACTGCGCCAGAGCGGCCAGACGGACACGGTCCAGAGTGGAGGCCACGTACTCGAAGCCGTAACCCACGGCGGCGGTGCCGATGTTCATGACGATGTTCTCAGGGTTGATGGAGAGGCCCTTGAGCATGATGTTCAGCTGCTTGGCGAGGTTGATGTCGTCAGCGGTCTCAGCGCCCACCTTCTGGCCGTAAGCCAGAGCGACGGAAGCACCGACGGTCTTGTAGTCCTCGTTCCGGGCGGACAGAACCAGAATGTTCTTGCCCTGCAGTGCCTCAGCGATCTTGCTGAACAGCTCGCCGTCCTTCTCGATGTTCTTGCAGCCCATGACCACGATGGGCATGGTGGTCGCCTCGGCGACAGCCTTGGCGTCGGCCACACAGTCGGCAACGGAGCGGTTGGCGCCGTTGGGGTCTGCAGACTCGAAGTGCAGGCACAGGAAATCCGCGCCGGGCATGGTCTCCGCCTTCTTGGCAAAGTCAACCATGGTGGTGCAGCCGGCGTAGAACTCCTTCAGAGCAGGAGCATCCCACTGTGTTGCCAGATCGGAAATTTCAATACCGATCTTGGGCGCGTTTTCGATGGCAGCATCGAAGGTGTAAAACGGCATCACGTTCTGACCGCCGATGACGATTGCCTTGTCACCGGTGCCCAGCGTCACGGCATTGATCTTGCCGCTGAAGGGTGCCGTTTTAGGAGTGAAAGCCATAATTTGTAATCCCCCTTGATATATTTTCCACACGCGGGGCGGAAACCGCCCGGCGCAATTATGGATGTGTTTCTGCCGCGGAATGCCGCCCGGCATCCCGCGGGTTTACCGGCTCACAGGCCGATAGACTGCATAATTCCCCGCAGCGCGACCTTCATGGGGTCGCTGTCCGGGAGCTTCGCGGACGGATTGCCGTCGCAGTCGCAGCGGTAGACCGCCTCGTCGTGAGGCAGGACGCCGAAGAGCTTGAGACCGTGCTTTTCGATCTCGGCGCGGACGCCGTCGTCCAGCTTTCCGTCCGGCGCGCGGTTGATGATCAGGCCCATCTGTCCGGGGTTTAAGCCCATCTCGTCGATCATTTCGGCGATTCTCGCCACGGCCTGAACGCCCCGGCGGGAGCAGTCGGAAATCAGAAGCATGGTGTCCACATGGGGGAGCGTCCCCCGGGCGATATGCTCCAGCCCCGCCTCGTTGTCCATGACCACGTAGGAATAGTTGGGCAGATACTTGCCAAGCTGAGATTGCAGCACGCCGTTGACATAGCAGTAGCAGCCCTTGCCCTGGGTGCGTCCCATGACCAGCATGTCGAAATCGTCGTCCTCGATCAGGGCGTCGCCGAACTTCATTTCCGCGTAGTCCGCCTTGGTCATGCCCTTGGGAATGGTGCCTTTCAGCTCCGCCTGCGCCATTTCCTCGCGAATCTGGCCGAGGGAGGTCTCAACCTCCACGCCCAGAACTTCGTTCAGGTTGGAATTGGCGTCGGCGTCCACCACAAGGACGGGGCCGCGCTTCTTTGCGCACAGGTAGTCGATAATCATGCCGCAGGTAGTGGTTTTACCCACGCCGCCCTTTCCGGCAACGGCAATGGTATGAGGTGCCATAGTCTGGTTCTCCTTAAAAGTGATTTTGCGTAACGCTGGTTCGGAGCGCAGCCCCTCCCGCGTTTTCTCCCTTCCGGCGAAAGCGGAAAAGGAGCGGCCGACAGGTCGGAATTTCGTCCATACAGGCCGCGTCACCACGCGCACTCATGGCTCGGGAGCCGTTTTTGACTGCGGATGGTGACTCTGCCCTACGGGCGCACTTCGCCCATATCGATACCAACTTATCGTATCACATATGCCATCTAAATTCAACCCATAATTTGCGAAATTTTTTCAGAAAACTTGCCCAACTCTCATTTATCCGACGGCTGCAAGTGGATATTTTTGTCACACCGGCGTGAACACGTACTTCTGGATCAGCCCGTCCACCACCGCGTGGATGGTCACGCTGCCGCCCGCGCCTTTTTCCGTGGAAAATTCCACGGTTTTCCCCTTCAGGCGGCCGCGGAGATAGGCCTCCGGGTCGTCGCATTCCACCTCTTCAAAGAAGACGTCCCGCATCTGGTTGTTGCGGCAAAGGTTCTTGATCTCGTAAACCAGCTCGTATTCTGCCATAAGCGCTTCTCCTTACAAATCACGGCTCTGTCCCGCCGGGTCGTTACCTTAAATATAGCACACCCGGCGGATTTCCTCAACCGGGATTCCCTTTTCCGACAAAAAATGGTTGCTTTTTTCCGGCGGCTCTGCTATAATGCACCTGTACGCAGGATTCGTACATCGGTAGTACAACAGCTTCCCAAGCTGTGAAGGCGGGTTCGACTCCCGTATCCTGCTCCAAAATAGCAGCACGCCCCGCCTTGGTTGGCGGGGCGTGCTGCTTTATTTATTGTACATAGCTTGCAGAACTCCGACACGCTTAGGGCAACACCGCAATGGGGACACGGTTCCCTTACTTGCGGAAAGGAATCGAGCTTCCGGATTGTGACATATCCTCTCGCGAAGAAAATACTGTCAAATTACAGAGAAATTGAGGCGCCTTGTGTAAAAGGGTGGGGAATATTGCTTGTTACAGGGTATTGACGAATCCGGTAAAATACACTATACTAGTCTTAAAAGATATCACTGCTTTGGTAAAACTGCTCATTCCCGGCTTTCCCTTTCGCAGTTTTCAGTAGCTGACACTGCGGGTGAGCTTTTTCTCTTCTCTAAATTCGGGCATTTCCGATACGTCCTCCAGAATCTCCTGCGCAGAAGCGCACGGATGGCGGGAATGCTTCGTCTTATTTCCGGAGTGGGGAAATAATTAAGGCAACACCGCATAAACACCAAAATCCGCATTATACAATAGGTGCCAAATA
>ERZ827150.4333-NODE-4333-length-12595-cov-2.943301_pt1 | contig 12595 bp, 5 predicted proteins | sample MGYA00519779_ERZ827150 | MGnify/ENA primary metagenome ERZ827150 (study PRJEB31778, sample SAMEA3449267) | human gut metagenome | biome: human gut; feature: human-associated habitat; material: faeces | place: United Kingdom | collected 2010/2012 ...
ATCTTACAACCAGAACCGGAATTTGTGCCCCTTGCAGGCTTAATAAAGCATTTTCCTAAATTTTTAATATTTTTAAGTAATTCATTAAAAGAGATTAATTTATTATTAAACTTAAGATTTAATTCATTTGTCTGGCAAGCAATAATTTTAGGAGTATAAACATAATCTAAATTATTAGTAAAAATTGGCAACAATGTTTTGTCACTTGTAGTGGAAGACGCATTTCTATCATTAAACATTTTTTCTATAATTGGTAAAAACAAAAACTCGGGAATATATCTATGATCAAATTCACCAGTAAATGCTGTAAACTCACGATGCCAATCATAAGGGATTTTTTTGCCATAGTTTTCTTTATAAAAAGAATCAATTTTTCTTTTTTGCTCTATAGACATTGATTGACCTTTAATTATTTTTTGGCGTCTTTTATCTTTTATTTTTTTAAATTCATAGTTGATAGCTCTTTTTTCTAGTTCATTTTCTATTAGCTGCCGTATTAATTTAGTGCATCTGCTCATAATTTTAATGCTCCTTATTATTTATATTAGATATATCAAAATAATCACCAAAAATTTTATCATATTTTTGAGGAGTAAATTTAGTTAATCCTGCCATATGGAAAAAAGTTAATTCACCAAAATAAATTTTTCCATTTTCATAATATAAGTCAACTCTAACATGCGGAAAATCTTTTGATAATTTTCTACAAATATTTAACATTTCTTCTAATTGTTCTGGTTTCTTAATACCTTTTTTGTTATTTGGATGTCCTTGCTTAACAGGAATATGGTTCCAATTTAAATCATAAAAATCAAATTTACAATGTGTGTCTCTATCTGATGCTACATACAAAAACTTTGGTTCCCCATTGAAACAAAAGAACTTATAATCATTAGGGCTTTTTCCATCTTTTGTTTTTATTAATTCTTCTACAATTATCCTGTTTTTTATCATATGGTATGGCCACTCTTTATTGCTATCAGAATAATCACAATTCACATCAAGTTTTTTATTGGCTTCATTATAAAATTTACTTTTGTCCCTGCAAATAAGAACCCCACCAGAATCACCAGTAAGTTTTGCAACAAAACAACCAGGCAGTTTTTCTAAATCAATTTGTTCTATTGAATCATATATTCCATACATTGGAATTAATATATTTTCCAATCCTTTTGATTTAACATAGTCATATACAGCATATTTATCAACACAAATTGGCATTAAATCATTTCTATAGTTAAGTTTATACCAATTTATTTTTTCGTTAAAAGTAGATGGATTATCTAAGTTCATCCTATATCCAAGCCTTACTTTGCCTTTTTGAATTAGAAATTTTTTATCAGACATACGTGAATTTGTTTTGTAAATTCTATTTCTAAACTTAATAGATATTTTTTCAAAAAATAATCCATCCTTAATAGATTCAAAGACTTTTTTCATAAATACATTCCTAGTACTATATAATCATCCTTTATATGTACTTATCCTTTCTTTAATTTGATGAGTTATGTATTGGGGATGAACTTGTATGATACCAAATCGATTTGGTATCATGCAAACGAGATGTTGTATACTATTTTGCTTTTATATACTTTATTTCACATAACTGAGCAATATTTGTCAATTTGACTGAGCAATATTTTGCGTTTTAAGTGAGCAACATTTTGAAGTTCGAGTGAGCAACATTTTAAAATTTGCTAGTTCAACAAGAATTTAATATCATCATGCGTTAATTGTAAGATTGATTTCTCGCTGGATGATATCAGTGAATCAATTAAATCTTTTTTCATATTTTGTAATTCAATTACTTTTTCTTCAATTGAATTTTCACATATGAATTTCAGTACTGTGACATTATTTTTTTGACCAATACGATGAGCGCGGTCAGTTGCTTGGTCTTGTACAGCGGCGTTCCACCACGGGTCAATATGAATGACCGTATCAGCGCCAATTAAATTTAAACCATTTCCTCCGGCTTTAAGCGATATTAAGAACAATGGTGTTTTATCATTATTAAATTTATCACATAATATGACTCTTTCTTCTGCTTTAGTTTCACCAGTTAATAAGTAATATTTGATTTTTTCTTTATTTAGATGATTTTCCACTATATTAAGTGCTTTAACAAATTGTGAAAAAATTAAAACTTTATGTCCTTCTTTGATTAATGTGTTTATATAATCATAAATTAAGTTCATTTTCCCACTATTTCCGGAATAATTTTCGATAAACATTGATGGCTCAACGCAGATTTGTCTTAAGCGCATAAGGTATGGGAGTATTTCAAAAATACTACTAGATTGACCTAATGCTTTTTTGGCCACTTGACAATAAGCATCATATGTTTTTCTTTGCTCAGTAGTCATTTCAGCTTCAATAACACGTTCAATCTTTTCTGGCAAGTCATTAAGAACATCTTTCTTTGTTCTTCTTAAAATAAACAAAGATACACGTTTTGCTATTATATTTTTATATTCATCTTCCGTTTCAAAACGTTTTTTAAATACATCAATATCATCTAGATACCCAGGCATTAAGAAATCAAATATTGACCATAGTTCGAGAGCGCTATTTTCAATAGGAGTGCCAGTTAAAGCAAAACGATGATTAGATTTTATTTGTTTTACAGAACGAGATTTTTTAGAAGTAAATGTCTTAATTACTTGTGCTTCATCAAGTATTAAATATTGGAAAGTACAATTATATTTTTCTAAATCATTTCTTAATGAATCATAAGAAGTAATATAAATTACATGTTCATTTGGTTTAATATTATTTATAATTTGCTTTCTTTCTTCTTGAGTGCCAAAAATTTTAATTATTTTGGTATTTGGATCAAATTTAAGAAATTCATTATACCAGTTAAATACTAAACTTTTTGGGCAGATAATTAATGAAGGTATATTAGTTTTAGTAATATTTAATAAAGCAATAGTTTGCAATGTTTTGCCTAATCCCATATCATCAGCAAGAATGCCACATAAATTATGTTTAACTAAAGTGACCATCCAGTTAACTCCGTCGATTTGATAATCACGCAATTTGGCATTAATATTAGATAAATCAAGTTTGTTGTTTTTAAAGTCTTTAACTTCATCAATTACTTTCATAAAGTAATCTTTCACTTTATTATCTTCGATTGCATTAATTGCTTTAAATGCATTATAAAAATTAATTTTTTGCTCATTGGTTAATTTGGTTTTATCTAGCCTTAGTCCTTCAGATATATTGTAAAATTCTTGGGCATTTTCATTTTGAATATTGATAATTTGATTGTTTTTTAGTTGAACAAATTTCTTTTTCTTTTTGAAAGCATTATATATTTTTTCTAGTTCTTCATTACTAAAAGAAGATTCTGTCCAAAATGCTTCAATCATACTAGACCCATAATCAATTCTTAAGTTTTGCTTTGGAAAATTAATAATATTTTTATTTTTAATATGCTCAGATAAATAAATTGTACAAATGCCTTGAAGCGGTGAAATATCTGCGATTAAAAAATTATAAATATCTTCATCTTTTTCTATTTTATTATCAACAAATTTGAAACTTTTAAATATATTGTCTATAAACTTAAGATTTTCAATAGTAATATTGCTATATTTGCTTTCTTCAATAAGCAAGCCGTTTTCTTTTACGATTATCTTTTTTGTTAATATGTTATTTTCCATATCAATATAAATCTCAATATTTTGATACTTTTCATTTAATTTATTAATTGCTTCAGGAATAGAAATAAGTTCTTCGTTTCCTTTATAAATATATTTAAGAAAAAATTCTTCATTCTTTTCAATATCATATCCATTAAAAGATAAAAAGAAGTCTAATATTGAATTAATTTGTTCTCCACCTTTAATTAAAGAAAGTGTTTTATTTAATTTGTCTATATAATAAACGCCATCTTTAGCAAAAATTAAATTTTCTTTTTCAACAATAGGTAATAATGTTATTCTTTTATTTTCAGCAATACTAAATTTGAGCTCTTTTTCTTCTTTATTTAATGAATAAAATATCTTTTCATAATAAATACCATTATATAAGTGAATTATCCTTGTTAATCCTTCTTCATTTAAATATATATTAGAATAACGTGATCCGTAATCATTATTAAAGCCACGCACTAAAAAACAAGTTAACAAAATATTTATTAATTCTTTACTGAATTCATCAAATCCTTTTAATGAACAATTAAATTTATATTCTTTATAAACATCAAGAGTTTCTTCGTTTCTAACTGCATTCATAAAATCCATAGCATAGTGGACTTTGTATAACTTTTGCTTACCAATATAAATGTTGATATTAGCGTACTCGTTTAATTCGATTCTTATTCTCATTTTTTCTTCGTTTAATATTTTTAAAGCAATTTTGCTGGTTTTATTTTTGCTTTGGTCTAATAAAAATGTGCGCATTTCCTCTTGGACAATTTTCTTTTTAGCATTATTACATTTAGCAAAAGTATCATCAATTATTTTGTGTAACTTTTCTGAAGTAGCGGATTCGCATGCATCGGTCAACATATCAAAATAATTTTTTATTATTGGATTTGTTTTATCTAAACCGCCATGGTCAATTTCTTTCCAATAATAATAGCTAAATTTCTCTTCATCATTAATATAGATACAATTTGAAAAATCAAAACTAGGTTCAGAAACTTTACGAAAATACTCATCATCATAAATCTTTTCGTCACGATCGATGACATCAAATTTAAAATATTCATCAAATTTCGAAAAATCTATGTGTTTAGTTCTTTCAATAGCGTCATTAATATGTGCATTTATAAATGTTTTGTTATTAGATACATTTAAAAATAGCAAAGCATAATAAGAAGCATCTTGAAATTCACACAAGCAGTCGTATAAGTTACAATCATAAGAAAAAAGAGATCGCTTATCAACTAATTCAAATAATTGTTCAATATAATGCTTAGCATTTTTTTCTAATTTATCAATATTAGTTTTTATAAATTTTAGTCTTTCTTTATCATTGAATTGACTAAAATATACAAGTCCATCTTCATAATCAATAACGGAATAATCTAAATCAATCAAGTATGGTTTAGCGCGATGTATTGCAAGCATTTGTTCTGCACATAGTGAGGGTTTAATAGCATTAACTGTTACTTTAGAAAAGACATCGCTATTAATTATTAAATTAGTAATAGTGGAAACATCTTCTTTACTTAATTTACATAATGGAATTAGAGAATTTAAACTACTAGTAAAATCATAATATTTATAGTCTTCATTATATAAAGCAAAGTGAAGTAAGGAATCATAATTTTCTTCAAATAGGTCGTTTAATAAACTATAAAAATTATCTTTTTTTAATCTAAGATGAGCGTTTCGATAATTAGTAACTTCTTTAATATTAGATTCATAAAAATTTTTCATAGCGGTATTAGCAGGAATAGAATCTAAATAACCATTTAAACTATCTTTTTTATGCATGCTTAAATATAAATAAATAATATTAAAAGAATTAATATCTGTTTTTGAATAAGTTGTTTCTAAAAGCGGCTTTATAAGATCATCAGTTAATGTATTATCTAAATGTTTTTTTAGTTCATTAAAAGATATAAAACTTAAAAATAAAAATGTCGGTGAACGATAACCGCTTACTTTTTTTACTTGATTATATATATCTAAGGCCGGAGAATTATAATTAGAAACATAAAAACTATGAATTTTATCTAAAACACGATAAATGTGTTTGCAGTTAAATCCGACATGACAAGAGCAATTACCAAGAAGAGTAGAATTTAAATATTTAATCTTAACATCATATTTCATATTATGAGATGAAGATGCAACTTGTGCAGTGATTTTATTTGAAGAATCAAATTGTATGGATGATAAATTAAATTGTAATTTTGATGCCCGTTCCTTCGTTAATTTATCAAATTTGTTTTTGTAGTTTCCGTCAATAATATATTTTTCAAACTCATCAGATAGGGTGATTAAAAAAGGATTGTTTTCAATTCCGGATAAATTGTTGATAGTATGAACACCATCTAAAAATCGAATTGATAAAAGTGTATTGTTATTTTGAATTGGTTCAATAACACCTAATTTAAACACTTTATGATATACAAGAATATGACCCATTGTATCCCCCCGTAACATATTATTTTAACATTTAAAGCATAAGAAATAAAATATTATTAAAATTTTTTTCTTTAAGAAAAACATCATAAAGCGTTTACATAAAAAAACTTTGTAAAATTGTTGAATAATGAATAAAAAATACTTGCAATGAGATTTTTGTAATGCCAATATATTTGCAATTAAAAAACGAAAGAGGAAATAATTATGAAACGAAAAAGTTGTTCTTTTTTGGCATTATTTTTGGCATTTTCTTTATTCTCATGTACCAATGATAATTCCATAAATTCTGGTTCTATTAAACCATCTGTTAGCGCTAGTACCACGAATAGTGGATCTACTTCATCTTCAGGATCTCAAACAAGTGTATCCACATCAACAAAGCCTAGCACATCAACAAAACCTAGCACAAGCAATTCTGTCTCAGCAAGTACAAGCTCGGTTAGCACTGATGCAGTAAAAAAAGCAGTTGAGAAAGCAGTAACTAAGGCTGATTTGATTGCTAGTGGCAATGTTACTATAAGTTCAAAAGATGATTGGACTGATGAATCAAGTGACAGTTTATTTGAATTTGGTAAAGATTCTAACGGCACTACACTGCATTATACTGGTAAAGAGTATAGTGAAGAATATGATATGTATTTACTAACTGATACTGATGGAAGTATAGTTGCAATTAAAAAATCCAAATCTGATAATTCAATAACAAAGCCATATGATACATTTGAATCTATCGGTTTCAAATTTAGTAATGTATTAGGTTATTCTGCTAGTTTTACTGGTGTTGAGAATTTAGTGCAAGGCTTATATTCTTATGGCGAACAAAATGTAAATAAAGATTTTAAATATCAAGTTGAAAATGGTAATTATTCTTTTTCATTTGGATATTTTGAATCGTTAGATGCTTGGCAATTCTTAAAAGTTAGTTGTGAATTTACTATTGGAGAAAAAGAAGAATTTAGTAGTGTTAATGTTACAATTGACTCATATAGCCAATCTAGTTTTATGGTTGATGATGAACTAGGAGTAATTCAATTAAATAGCGATGCAAAAGCATCAAGTGTTAAAACATTTAAAATTAGTCAAAAAGCAGGTGCTAGAACATTTGTTTCATCAATTTCATTAAGTTCACTTAAAGTGGCATCATTTGATGTAATGTTTGATGGTAAAGTAGTTGCTAGTGGCGAAACTATTAAAGTAGCAAAAGGAGAAACTGTTAATTTGTCATTATCTAATGTTGCCCCAGAAACTGCTAGTTTTGCTTTTGATGAGCCACAAATTACTGCTTCAGAAGGTTTGACTTTAGGATTTAGCTCATTTAATAATTCTATAAATGGAACTCCAAATGTGGTTGGTAAGTTTGATGTTTCTATAAAAACTTCGAATGTCACTAAATCATTTAAAGTTGAAGTAACGGAACCACAACCAAAATCTATTACTTTCTCTTACTTCACTGTAGCACCAAAAGGATACAACTCTTATGTTTTAGCTAATAATAAAGTGGATGGCTTTGTTGGTGTTGAATACATTATTAAAGCCGGTGTGTTACCAGATGCTGCAAATCAGAGCATCAATGCTTCAATCGATGGTGTTGATTCATCTAAATATGAATTAACTAAAAAACAAATTAAGGTTAATGAATGGATGGATGCAGCAGATATGTGGAGTTTTGTGGCTAAAGAAAGTGGAGATTATGCAGTTACTTTTGCAAGTGCTGTTAATGCAAATGTAAAAGAAGTTGTTAATTTCCATGTTAGTGCTGCGCCAGCAATTAATGAAGTCTTATCATCCGCTAAGTTTGGAACTAAACAAGGCAATAGTGTTAAATATCAATTTGAATTTGTTCCTACTGGAACTGGTGAAACAGGTGTAGTAACAATTCAAGATAAGTTATCTTCAAAAGAGGAAGTTGCCAATTACGTTATTAGTAAAGGCGAAAGATATTATAGTTTTGCTTTAACACATGTAAGTGGAGATGCATTAGAAATGCAATTAGTTATGTCGTTTGATTTCTCTTTATCATATTATAATTCTGAATGGGATATGTACGAAGCACTTAACAAAATTACTCCAGAATTCTTAGTTGCAGGATCAACATATGATGGTGAAACAAGTTCTGGCGAGCATACTCTTACTATTAACTTAATGAGTAATAGTGAAGCAACTTTATTATTAGATGAAATGTTCTCACAATTTTTGAATTGTGCTTTCTCATTAAAAGAAGAAGGAGATCACTATGTTGGAACATTCATTGCTACTTCATCTGACGCTTTATTTGTTACATTGCCATTATCATTCACTCTTTCAAAAGATATGAACACATTAACTATTTCATTTGAGGTTAATGGTAATGTAGAAACATTTACTTGCTCAAGAAGTGAATAAGTATGAAAGTTATGAAAAAAGGATTTATATTTTTAGCTTTGATTTGCTCTGTTGCTAGTTCTTGCGATGGAGCAAATATCAAACCTAGCGAGGGCTTAATAAATAATAATCTTATTTTAAGTAATACTACTGAATATAAAGAAGCTAAATCAACAAGCGCAATAGGAAATAAAAAACTATTAGTTATTCCTTTTGAATTTGAAGGAGAAAGACAATTTCAAGAAAGCGATTTAGAAAAGATTAGAAAAGCCTTTTTTGAACCTAATTTATCAACATACGGAAATGCATATTATTCTTTAACAGAATATTATGAAAAAAGCAGTTTAGGAAAAGTCCATATTAGTGGTGATGTTGCGCCAATATTAAAAGTTCCACATACTGTGGACGAACTTACTAAAGATGGTAATTATTTTCCAGGAGTCCCAGCTTATGAATATTTAAATAATGCAGGCGTTAGCGATGAATATTTGTCATCGTTTGACCAAGATAAAGATGGATATATTGATGCGGTTGTATTTGTTTATTCATCACAAACTTCAGAGAGAAGTGGAAACTTTTGGGCATGGGTTTCAACATTTGATACTGAACCAAATCTTATAAGACCTCAATTTGCTAGACATATGTGGGTTGGCTTAGATTTCTTTTCTACATCTAATTATGAAATTGATGCGCACACTATTATCCACGAAACAGGACATTTGTTTGGATTAAGGGATTATTATCCTAGTGATAACTATAATATTGCCTTAGGTGGACATTCAATGATGGATTATAATATTTCAGATCATGATCCGTATTCTAAAATGCTCTTATCTTGGCTTGATCCTATTTATTATGATTTTAAAAATTATAATAAAGTTACTTTAAATTTGAAAACATTTGAAGAAAATAATCAAGTTTTGTTGTTAAATAATTCTTGGAATCATTCGGTTATGGATGAATACTTATTAATTGAATATTATACTCCAACTGGATTAAATGAATTGGATGCTAAAAATAAATATGATAGTAGACCTATAGGATTTAGCAAAAGCGGAATTAAAATATATCATGTCGATAGTCGCATCGCTAAATGTCATTATGACAAAACTCAATATGCAGTTGTATTTGATGAATATGTTAACGAAATACCTGAAAGTTATGATAGTGATATATATTATTTAATAGGAGCATCTAATAATAATCAAGACTCAAGAACAGATGCTTCTAGACAAGGAAGATATAAACAAGTCGCTTTAATTGAAAATAAACAATATAACAAATTACAAGCTGGAGAAAGTGCAGATGATGATTCATTGTTTTATGAAGGCGATGTATTTGATTCATCAACATCTCCATATTTATTAAATGGTAATTGGAATAATGGGGCATCAATTAATTTTACTATTTCAGTAGATAAATTAACTAGTGAGTATGCCACAATTACTATAAACTTTAAGGGGGAATAAGATATATGAAGAAATCTTTAAAATTATGTTTATTACCAGTAACTTTATCAATTATGTTAACTGCTTGTAATAATCAAAGTAATTCTATTTCAAATTCAAGTTCTAACTCTATTTCAACTTCTTCATCAATAGATGTTAGTAAAATTTCTTTAAAAGACGCTATTGCAAACACAAGAGAATATACTTTGCAAACAAAAACTTTTGATGATTCATTTATGACTTTCCAAGTATTTAGTGACAACTTTTATTATTATGCACCAAATATGGGCGGATACATCGTGATTGAAGATGATCCTGGATATATTCATGCTTTTGATGTTGTATCAGTTGATAGTGATTTGATTTTTAAAACTAAAATAGATGTTTTAGGTAGAAACGGCTTAATTGATCAAAAAGGATATTTATATACTACAAATTTTTTAGATATTATGAGAGTATACGCTGATGATTTTGTAAGAATCAGTGACAACACATTTTGCTGTTCAGTAAAAGATTTATCTTCTCATCTTAAAGATTATTTTCAAAATAAAAACTTATTTTATTCCAACTATTTTGAAATTGTTATTGGTGATGATGGACGCATATCTCGCTTTATTCCTTATGAGAAAACAACCGCAGATATGTATTCATTAGGTGAAGTTTATTTTTCAACATTTAATATGGAAGAATATGAGCCATATAAATTATGGAATCAAGAAGGAAGAAAAATTAATACACGTTTATATGACTTGAAGATGGGGTATTTTGCAGAAGATAACAAAACATATATTCCATTTTATAAAGATGAGCAAGTTGTAATTGAAGGTGTAGTATCATCCTTCGATGCCAATAATAATGTTTATATTAGTTCGGAAAGTTTTACATTAGGCAATGTAGGCATTCAAGTCCAGTTATCAAAAAAAGATACATTACCAAAGATAAATGAACTAATAAAAGTAAAAGGAACAATAGCTTGTGATAATTATGTTTCACTAATTAAAGATGCAACATTTACTGTAATTGATGAACAAGATTATTTTCCATATTTTGATGAAGAACCAATTGCCGATATTTATGGTTCTGGTTATTATGCCGCAAATTTTTTCTCTCAATCACCAGTGTTTGGAGACTCTATTTATTCAACTGCAGCTTATATTTCTGAAGATTTTGAAAGCAATTTGATAGAAAATAAAAACATTGAAATAGATATGATTTGTCCAGCAATACCTTCTAGTGATAAAAAAGACTATTATCATATGAAATTGGTTTTACCAACAAATATGCAACTTGAAAAAAAGAATCAAATCCTTCAATTATTAAAAGGATTTGGAATATATGGTAATGAAGATGCTAAAGAAGTATTACTAGATAAATTTATTATTAGAGTTGATCCAACATATTTTTATACTATAAAACTAGAATATGGATCTGAAAGTTCTATTTCTTTACAACTTTCTCCAACCGAAAAAGTTGAAAAAGTTGTTGGTATTAAAGATTTCAAATTTGCAAAATTAACTGACTTTTCTTGCTATCGCTTTGGCGGACATACTGCGATGAGCTTAGAAGAAATGTATGGAAAAGAAGGCAAGACATCCGGGGTATATTATCAATCTTCTTCTATGTCTAAATCTGAGTATGACACACAAATTAGCAATATTGAAAGTATTGGCTTTAAGAAAATTAATGAAATTAGAGATGAATATAAGCGTAGGCATATTATTTATCAAAAGGATAATTTTTATGTAGACTTATTTGCTGAAGAAAATACTTTAGGCGAAGATGGCGACATGGTACTCAATATGTGGATATATAAAGGAGAATTGATTTATTATAGAACTGTTCAAGAGCAATTACGTGACTCTTTACCATTCTTCAACGTTGATGACTTTATTCAAATGGATGGCGTATATGATGCAGACTTAAACTATTTTGAATTAACAAGTTATGCTGGAAAAGAATATAAAAATGATGAGCATATTGCCTGTGTTACGATAAATACTAATAGTGATATTTTTTCAGAATTGCGTTCAAAGTATAGAACTGAAAAAGGATATACTGTTGTTAGAAATAATGATAATTCTATTTATACTTATAATACGCGTGGAAGTAACCATTATGTGCTTTCAAAGGCGATAGATGGTAGTAATGAAAAAGTATATTTAGATATGGCTTTATATTCTACAGATGATTATACATATGCTAGTCATAAAGATTTCACTAATAGAATTGAAATTGCAATATATAAAGGAACTGAGCCATTATCAACAACTTATTTAGATAATTTAAATGAATTTGGAAAACGTTTTGGTGAAAAAAATGGTGTCGATGCTTTAACATTTAACTTACCAGCAAATACAAAAGTAGAAATGTATTATTGTGCAGATAAAGATATTAAATATAGTTTCTTAGAATATGGTTATTTGTATCAAGATGAAGCATTTATTTATAGTGATTCGTTAAATGAAACATATAATGCAATAATTAGTTCTTTAGAAGCACAAGGATATAAATTATCTACAACAACCGCAAAGGGTAATGTATGTTACGTAAAGCAAGATGGCAATGTCAGTGCGTATATATTTATTATGAAAAGTGATAAAGGATATATACGATTAATTGATGGTGTTGGCGGATTAGATTATTAAAAAGAGGACTTCGGTTCTCTTTTTGTATACT
>ERZ827150.4335-NODE-4335-length-12583-cov-2.736989_pt1 | contig 12583 bp, 13 predicted proteins | sample MGYA00519779_ERZ827150 | MGnify/ENA primary metagenome ERZ827150 (study PRJEB31778, sample SAMEA3449267) | human gut metagenome | biome: human gut; feature: human-associated habitat; material: faeces | place: United Kingdom | collected 2010/2012 ...
TAGAAGATGTTCAGGAGCTATAAGACAAATTAAATAGATTGAGGAGATTTGAGAAACAAAGCAATTCTAAATATAAAAGAACTAGAAAAGGTAGAAAAAATCATATTGATATTTATAAGGAGAATGATGAACAAAGAAGAGCTAACTAAATGGATATTAAAGTTATTTAGGGATGATAATATCCATGCTTTTTATGTTAGTGAACCATGGAAAAAACTTAGAAGAGAAGTATTAGAGGAACAGAATAAAGAATGTCAGATGTGTAAAGCTGAAGGTAAATATAAAAGGGCTACAACAGTACATCATATTAAACATGTTAAAGAGTTTCCTTGGTTAGCGTTAACAAAAAGTAATCTTATGTGCGTATGTAATGAATGTCATAATAAATTACATCCTGAAAAGTTAGTTAAGTACAAAGCTAAAGAACAGATTAATGAAGAGCGTTGGTAGATACCCCCGGGTGAAAAAAAGTGAAAAAAATCAGGATAAGAGAGAACGGGTAGAGAGGGAGGACAGAACATCTGCCTCGCGCGTGTGAGAAAAAATATAAAAAATATAGCGAATTTGAAAGGAGGGATAATATGGCTAGTGCTAAGAAAATCAAGGATTCATTAATAAATCAGCTAAATAAAAAAGGAGCAAATGTAGAACATTTTTTAGGGCTAATTGATGATTATATTTGGTACTTTAATCAAGAAAAAGCTATGCAAAAAGATATAAAAGATAGAGGATTATTTTTTAAAACTACATCAGCATCAGGTTATCCTATTGAAAAAGAAAACCCTTCAATCAAAAATGCTGTAGCATATAATAAACAAAAACTTGCTATTTTAAAAGAACTTCAATTAACTACTCAAAACTGCATTTTAGAAGATGATGAAGATGAAACTTTGTAAAGAAATTCAGGATTATATTGATTTAGTTAGAAGTGGGAAAATAGAAGTATGCAAAGAGCAGATTCAATTAATAGAACTTGTAGAATGTGCATTTGAAAATGAGGATATTTATGTAGATGAAGAGGAATTAAAGCAATATTTAAGTTTACAGAAATACTTTCCTTTTCAACTTTTAGAATGGGAGATATTCTGCTTTACTCTGCATAACTGTACTTATAAAAGAAATGGTGAGTTAAGATGGCCTGATCTATTCATAGAGGTAGGGAGAGGTTCAGGGAAAAATGGTTATTTAGCTTTTGAAGATTTTTGTTTAATTTCTCAATACAATAAAGTTAAGAAATATCATATAGATATTTGTGCAAATAATGAGGAACAAGCAAGAACAACATTCGATGATGTATATGATATTTTAGAAGAACATGAAAAAAAGTTATCTAAACATTTTGAATGGACAAAAGAAGTAATAAGAAAAAAACAGGAAGTAAATTAAAGTTTAGAACATCAAATGCTAAAACAAAAGATGGTGGAAGACCTGGTAAAGTAGATTTTGATGAATACCATCAATATGAGGATTACAAGGCCATACAAGTTTTTAAAACTGGTCTTGGTAAAAAGGAGCATCCTAGGACTACAATTACAACTACAAATGGAGAGGTTAGAGATGGTCCATTAGATAAAATAATAGATAGATCTAAGGAAATATTAAAAAAATCTAGTGAAGATAATGGACTTTTGCCATTTATATGCAAATTAGATGAAGAGAAGGAAGTTCATAATAAAAAGAATTGGGATAAAGCAAATCCTTCACTTCATAAATTCCCAGTTCTTTTTTCTACAATGGAAAAAGAATATATAGATTATTTAGAAGATCCAATAAGTAATTCTTCATTTATGACAAAGAGAATGAATATTCCTAAAGGAAATGCTGATGTTGAAGTAACATCTTGGGAAAATATTTTAGCAACAAATCAAGAAATACCTGATTTAATAGGGTGTACTTGTATTGCAGGAATAGATTATGCAAAAACAACTGACTTTGTAGCTGCAGGGCTATTATTCAAGTATAAAGGTAAATATATATGGATACATCATACTTGGATTTGTGAAAGTTCAAAGGATTTAGGAAGAATCAAAGCACCATTAAGGGAGTGGGAAGAAAAGGGAATATTAACTTTTATAAAAGGTGTTGAAATTCCACCTGAAACACCAGCTAATTGGCTAGCAGAACAGGCTAAAAAATATAATATAACAACTCTATGGATGGATAATTATAGATATACTTTATTAGCTAGAGCTTTAAGAGAGGTTGGCTTTGATACTGATAAAAAAGGCGTAAATAATATAAGGCTTGCAAGACCATCTAATGAAATGTTGATAGCTCCAGTAATAACAAGTGCATTTGCTAATCATAATATAATTTATGGAGATAATCCACTTATGAGATGGTACACAAATAATTCATGTTTAATAACATCACAAGCTGGTAATATAACTTATGGGAAAATAGAACCTAAGTCAAGAAAGACAGATGGATTTAAAGCTTTTGTAACTGCAATGTGTGGAAGCATAGATTTAGAAGATTCAGGAGAAAGATTAGATATTGATGATTTATCATTTGGAGTTTACATGTATTAAATATTTTGTTGGAAGGTGATTGTTATGAATAAATTAATGGCATATAGATGCTTTGAATGTGGACATTATAATATATCCCAAAAAGATGGTGTAAGATGTCAAAAGTGCAATGGAGCATTGCAAACTATGGGAGATGCAACTTACGTTGATAAAGAAAAAAATCTAAAAGTAGAAGTTAGCGTAAAAGACACAAAATTATTTCAAAAAATGTTAAAGGTATTTTTAGCATTAATAGATGATCCTCATACTCCAAATTGGATAAAGGTAAAAATAGAAGAACTTATTTTAAAAGAAATATAGAAAAATTATAAGTCTTATTTAGTAAGGCTTTTTATTTTACCCTGAAAGGGGGTGAGGAATTGAAAATATTAGATTGGTTTAGAAATTTCTTTGGTGATAAAGAAGTAGTTTATCTAAATGAAAAAATAGCTAATTTATCAACCCGAATAGCTATAGAAGAATTTGCTATAAATATAGCAATTAACCTTATAGCTGGATCTATTTCAAAATGTGAGTTTCAAACTTATCTAGGTGGAAAGAAAACTAAAGGTGATGAATATTATCTCTGGAATATAGAGCCTAATAAAAATCAAAATTCTACAGAGTTTATTCAAGAAATTATTTCAAAATTGCTTTATGAAAATGAATGTTTAGTTATTGAACATAATGGAAATTTAATAATAGCAGACACTTTTAATCAAAAAGAGTATGCAGTTGTTGAAAATATTTTTGAGAATATAACAAGAAAAGATTTTACTTTTCCAAGAAAGTATCGAATGAGTGAAGTATTGTATTTTAAATATAATAACAAAAACATTAAAAGATTATTTTCAAACCTAATGAGTAATTATAATGATTTATTGGAATTAGCAATTAAGAAATATAAGCGTTCTGGGGGAAGAAAAGGAACGGTAGAATTAGAAACAATAATGCAAGGTGATGAAACTAAAAAGAAACAAATTGAAGATATGTTTTTATATAAATTCAAGAACTATTTTGAAGCAGAAAATGCAGTTATTAATATTCCTAAGGGTGTTAAATATGAGGAAAAGAATGGCGAAGGAAGCAGAAAATCTACTAGTGATATGGTAGATATTCAAAATTTAATTAAAGAAGCTTTTCAAAGAGCAGCACAAGCTTTTAAAATTCCACCTGCACTTTTAATGGGAGATGTAGCAGGTATAGAGGATGTAACAAGTAACTACTTAACATTTTCAATTGATCCTATAGTAGATTTATTATCAGAAGAGGTTAATCGTAAAAGGTATGGAAAAATTAATTATTTAAAGGACTCCTTCTTGAAAATAGATACTACATGTATAAAACATATTGATATATTTAGTATCGCAGAAAAAATTGACAAGCTTATATCTAGTGGAATGTATAGTATTGACGGATTATTAGAAAAAGTAGGGGATACACCTTTAGATACAGAATGGAGTGTGAAACATTGGATAACAAAGAACTATTCAGAAATTACAAAATTAGACCAGGAAGGAGGTGATAAAGATGAATAAAGCAATGTATGTTATAAAGCAATCAGTATCTCCAAATACATTAGATTTATATATTTATGATTATGTTGAGGGAGATAGTTATGATTGGTGGAGTGGCGAAAAAATTGAAAGCTTGACTTCAGCAAATTATATTCAGAAGAAATTAGAAGAGGCAAAAGATATAAATCAAATTAATGTATTTATTAATTCTTATGGTGGAGAAGTTAAGGAAGGCCTAGCCATTTATAATCAATTAAAAAGACATTCAGCAAATAAGACAGTATATGTAGATGGATTTGCTTGTAGTATAGCTTCAGTAATAGCAATGGCTGGAGATAAAGTTATTATGGGACCTAATACTTTAATGATGATACATCATGCTTCAAGAAGTGCATATGGTAACTCGGAAGAATTAAGAAAGGTAGCTAATGATTTGGACGTAATCGATAAAGCTAGTTGTTCAAGTTATTTAACAAAGGCTGGTAATAAGTTAACAGAAGAAGTGTTAAATCAACTTCTAGATAATCAAACATTTCATCATCAAGAATTATATATTTATCAATATTAATTCCAATTTCTTTTTGTTTATCAATAAATCTAATAATTCCTTTACCTCTATTTGAATTACCATCAAAAGTTTTACTTTGAATAACTAATCCTTGTGTTGCAAGCTTTTCATCTAAATATGTAGCTAATTCATCTTGCGTTATTTTGAAATTTGGATTGCTTATCCATCCTTCTTTCCAAGAAGAAATTAGAATAATAATTGCACCAGTCGCATCAATAATTTGTTTCAACAATATTACTTTAGTATCCTCTATTCCAATATAATCGCCACAAGTATCTTCAGTGTCCTGACAATTAAGAACTCCATCTACATCAAGAAAAATAACTTTAATGTTAACCACTTTTTCTTTTTCATTTTTATCAATTAAATCAATCATAGTTATACCTCTTTTCGGATTAACTATATGATTAAGGTTTACGATATTTTTTGAATGGCTTAAATATGTATCTATATTAGCACTTTTATCATTAGCCATAATTAAAATTACATCTTAGAATTATTAGTTTGATAACGCAAATACAACGAAAAAAATGCGTCGCATTTACGTTGCAGCGCATTTTAATTGTTTTATAATTTGCCTTTACATATTTTTTTGATTAAACATTTTAATCACACCCATATCACATTATACTGCATTAGGGAAAATGTTATATTTATTAATGCCTATAATTAAAAATAAGGATATTACAATCTTCTTGCTAATTTCCAGCAAAAAATGGATTGTCTACATTTTTAGAGAAGAAAATCCACCGATTATTTTATAATTTTTACTTTTTTTAGTTGTTTTTGCATTTTAGCAATACTACAGTCTCAACATGAACGCTGGTGAAGTTAATGCTGAAAAGTGACTATTTTTGGGAATTTATGGTGAATTTAGTGCTGATAAAATTAGGTTCTACATCTAAAATATTTATATGTTGTCTCTTCAATAAGAACCAATAAGCACCCAATGACACTATTGTATCAAACGCATTTCCAACACCAAATAATAGTACAATTCCTATTAATGTTGGCTGCCATGCTTCTATTACATAAAGAATAAATGCAATTCCGTAATATACTGAATTGGTTACTACAGATTCAAATAACATATAATTTGTTTTTCCTAATCCATAGAACGTAGCATCAAATAAATTTTGAATTGCATAAAGTACATAGAATCCAAATAATACCATTACTAATTCAAATAATTTATCAACATCACTGAAGTTTAATACATATTGCATAAATGGTTTATATATAGGAATAAAAACACACCAAACTAATATTGATATAGTTGTAATTGCAAAATATCCAAGGGTATTATTTTTAACTGCATCTTTATTAGTTGATGTTTCTTGTTTAATAAGTTCACCTAATTGGATTATTGGAAGTAGCAACCATCCCCAAATAAAATTATTAGCAACCCAATATGTGCCTTGTTCATTTACAACATTAACCATTCTGGCAATCATAACCATATAAGCTAGATTTCTAACAAATGATTCTAATCCAGATATTCCACCAACTTTAGCAAATTCTTTTGCCCATTTGAAATCCATCTTCTCTTTATTGAATACGTTAACTCCATTTTTAGCAAGTAATAATAATGTTGTAGCAAATATCAAGAAATTGACAATTATATTAGTAATACCAATACCATTCACTCCTAAATTAGCTGAACAAGATAAACTTGATACTAAGAATAAATCAAGTACTACACATGATACTAGTTTAACAACAGTAAGTATATAGACTAATTTGTCTTTACCAAGCGTAACTAATCCAACTAATGCAAATTGAGATAATATTCCAAATACATTAGCAATAGCCTCTATTCTAATATAAGTTGCTGAAGCATCTATTATTGATGGATCGGTTGCCATTGCTTTTAATAATGGATTAGTACAAGTCATTATAAATATTGATAGTAAAATATAAATTCCTAATGTTATTAAGAGTCCAGTTTTCATTCTATTGGTTAATTCTTTTTTATCTGATAACACCTTACCTACAAAATAGAATAAAGGTAATATGATTGCCTCATTTATAACTTCATAAATTAAATTAATCCAAGATAGTTGTCCCGCTATTGAATATGACCAATCTCCTGGAAGATTTCCAAGCCAAAATACTCTTAATGTAGTATAAATAGTTGGAACTAATCCCATTACTAAAAGTGAAATGAATAATTTATGATTTATATTTTTAAATGATGTAAAAATCTTCTTAAGCATTTATATCGCCATCCTTTATTTGAAATATTTCTCATAAACTTCATTTACTGCTTCAATATAACAATTAAATGATGGATGATTATAATCTCTTCTAGAAAGATACATATTTTTTTTATTTAAATATGTGTCTCTAACTTCTTTCCAGTGATTATTTGATTTTAGTTTATCAGCTTTTTTCTTTAATCCTTTTGAGTGTGGCGCTTCATTCCAATACCACTTATCATTAGATACTCGACCAGTTTTTTCGTGAATCAATCTAAGCCAAGTTCCATCTAGTTTCTCATGAACTATTGCTAAGTCAATACTAAATTCAGTTGAATTACCTTTTGTAAAATATCTTCTTTCAGTTGTTAAGCAAGAAGTTGAATCTTGACAATCTCCCCAACCATTGTTATTAAGAACTTCATTAAATATTTTTCTAATATATTCTTTAATGCTTTGTTCAGATAAAACTTTCAATTGTTTGTTTTTGGAATTAACAATATTTAAATTATAATCCAAGTCAACTGGTTCATTAGCGTTTTGAGTTTCAAGATTCCTTGCTCCACTTCCAACCAAGTGTGCTTCTACAATCAATTCATTATCATTATTTATCGATTGAACCAATTGATTAACAATGTTGGAGCATAGTCCTCTCATTCTCTTTAAAAAGTCTTTGTCTTTTATAAAATGATACATAAAATTTCTCCTTCTTCTCCCAGACCGCCCATTTAAGAATCATTATGCGTTCTTTAAATCGCTATAGAATACACTTATGTCATCTGGTTTTCAAGCGCCTAGATGAAATTTCTTAAAATTACTACTTCTTTATAAAGAATTTCTTTTTTTATAATTATCTAAATACTTTTTTGGATTGGAATCTTTGATATTAACAATATCTCTTAAATGTTCTGTTCTATCTTTATCAACAAATTTTAAATATTGATCATATGTAAATAATTTCCAATTATTTAAGATAGGCACATATGTTTGACCGGCAAAATTATAAAATTGATATTTTTTGAAGATTTCATTGTTAACTTGCTTTTTTAATCCTACAACTTTAGCTAATACGTTTTCGTCAAAATGATCTGTAGTTGATTTGCGTTGATATAAAGCATTTGCACCAGAATTAATAATTACTTTAAAAAATGGCATATTTTCTATTTCTTCTTCAGTTCTATCTCTTTCCACTAATGTTTTATGATTAGAAAAACCATCGGAAACTTCTTTTTCTTCTTTAATATGCAAATTAACATATAAGAGCAAATCTTTTTCTATTTGAGTAAATGACATAAGCATATATTCTAATGCTTTTAAATTATCACTTTCACAAATATCATTAGTTTTATAATCATAAATAAAGTTATAAACTTTAGTTAATTCCCACATATATCTTTCTTTAGAAAGTGATGATATTCTTTTAAGTTCATCTTTGATAAACTCTTTTTGATTGTTTTCGCTTGCAAAAGCAATATGATTGGGTCCATATTTAATGTATGCATAATAATTTGTATCAAATTTAAAATATTGCTTTATAAAATTAAATTCTTCAATTTCATTGCTATTTAACTCCTCGTTAGCCCATTTAGGAAGCAAATCAAAAAATCTAGATTTAACCATTTTGCAATGTTCAAACAACAACTTAAGATTATCAACATTTTTATTGTTTATCTCTTCGCTCAATTCAAAATTTGAAAGATCATAATTTCGTCGCCAGTAATCGCAATTATTTTCATTATTTAATTTGCCCATATAGAGTTCACTAAATGAAACATTATAAAGTTTTGCTAAATCATATAAATGTTCAGTAGTTATGTCATCGCCATTTTCCCATTTTGACACTGCTGCTTTACTTACGCCAAGTAGAATTGCTACATTTTGGAGTGTATAGTTATTGGAGATTCTTAGTTCTCTAATCAATGTAGAAATAGAATAATTATTCATCTTTAATTACCTCCATTGCAAAATACTTGTTTTTTATTTCATCTAACGATAAAACATCTAAATCATCTAATAACTCTGTTGTTAATTTTTTATCTCGCCATTTTAAGTATGTTGAATAATCGATATTACAAAGCCAATATTTAATATGTTCTCGAATTGTATCTTCATTATGACCACCAATAATATCAATTTTTTTAATATAATACTCTTTTTCACCTTTGTTTAACATTTCTTCAAGTTCTTTTAATTCTTTTAAGCCTAAAGCAATATCTTTTTCTTTTTCCTTAAATTCATTAAAATAATGGTCTATTAATGTACTTTTTTTTACATCGATCATCCAATATTTTTTGTCTTGATTAATATCAATGTTATTGGCTTTTGCCACTACTAAATATATTTCATCACTAATTGTATCAGCATTAGAAAACCATTCATACAATTCATCAATGTCATCGTAAGAATCATCTTTGTATCCTATTCCTTTTATTTGATGTCTTAAAGAATAATAATAGTTAATAATAAATCTATTTTTAGGATTATTTTCAATTAAATAAGAATCAACTTTTCCATTTTTAATAATATTCATTGTAATTGGCTTAACACATAAATCATAGAGTTCTTGTATTCTATCAACAATTCTTTTTGGAACATAATATTCTTTTTTGCTATTTAAAAGATATTTATTAATGCATGCTCCACGATTAACAAGTTCTTTTATATCTTTTTTTACTTCTAGTTCATAATTATATTCTCCTTTTTTTTCTTCGTACATTTTAAAATACTTTGATCCATATTTATCTGGATTATCATAAAATGCTTTAATATTTTGAAACATAGCTAAAAACATATCTTTTTGCCAATTTTCCATATTTTTAAATCTTTGTTGAAGAATTGGTACAGCCTTTAAATCAGGAACATCACTAAAATATCTAAAATGTATTATTGATTTTTCATAATACAATTTTTGCACTTCCCAGTATTTTTCATTTTCAGTCATGTCTTTTATTTTAACCAAAAGTTCATTAAGTGCATATTTGAAACGAAGGTAAGAATCATTAGTATCTAAATTAATGTAATTATTAACGTAATCAGTAAACTCATAAAATTTAACAAATAAAAATCTAAATTCATTTTCTTCATTTGTAGTAAAACTTCTATGAATTCTAGTTAATATTAATTCTTTAAATCTATTAGTCACTAATAATATTTGCTCATTTCTAATTTGATAAAGATTATCTATATCACTATACTCTACATGCCAATTTGGATTAGCAATAAAGTATTTTTTAATATAATCTACTTCAACTAAATCCTCGCCATCTAATAATTCATCAAGTGTCCTATTATATAATTCTGATAAAACATTCAAATTATCAAAAGAAGGTAATGATAGACCTTTTTCCCATTCCGCTACTGCATTAACAGAAATAATTATTCTTTTATTACAAAATTCATTAGCTAAATCATCTTGAGAAAAAGGTTTTCCGTCTTTTTCTCTTTTTTTGTTTAGTCTCAATTGTTTTAAATATTTTCCTACTTTAATTTTATCAATCATAGTTGTAGCCTCCTTGAATTTCTTTTTCCATTTCTTTTTCTTTTACTAAGCATCTTAATCTTTGCCCATTCCGCTCTTTCTTATATTTAATTTTTTCATTCTCCGGATAAATCTCTTCTTGTTTAACACAATTATATAATTTTTGATCTTTTTGATTATGAACTCGGAAATACATATCTTCTGACATTATTTTTAATCCATTTTGATATTCTTTTAAATCAATTTTGACCACTTCTTTAATTGCATCTTTATGATGATGTTTTACTCTAGAAGTAAATCTTGCTTTTTTTGCGGCTTCAGAAGCATTATCTGCTTTTAAATATATCCACTTTAATATATATTTATTTCTTCTAACATGACCAAATTTAGTAAATACTTTATAATACATAAATCACTAATCCCTCCTTTTATAATTAAAGTATAGAACCAATAAAAGTTAAAAAGAATTAGTCAAATCTTAATGTTTTAGTTAACGAAATCTTAATAGTTAACTTTTACTTTATTATAACATCAATTATTGATATATAATAATTTTTATAATATTTCAAGATTGCTTTTCTATTATTGTAAAAATTACAAGAATTCAGTAAAATATCAATTGAGGATTATAAACATGAATATTGGTGAAAGATTTAAATATTATAGAGAAAAAGTAAAATTAACTCAAAAAGAAGCTGCAGACTTATTAGGTGTAAAAAGTTATCAATTGGCTAACTACGAAACAAATAGAACAGAGCCAAATATACAAACGTTAATTAATATGAGTTCTATATATAAAGTAACCATAGATGAACTATTAAATAATAAAGTACAAAACAAATCTTCTACACATAGTGAAGATTACAATAATCTTTTATTAGAAATTAACGAATTTGTAAAAAATATAAATAATAATAAGTAAATACTTTAATTAACGAAAATAATTGATATAATATAAATGTAATTTTTACATCGCTTGTATTTTTTTTGTTGAGGTGATATTATGATTTATATAGCAGGTGATACTCATGGCAATATTGATTTTGATAAACTTACATATTATTTTGAAAATGTTTATCATTCTAAAAAAGAATATCTAATCATTTTAGGTGATGCAGGTATCGTTTGGAGCAGTGATAATAAGATAAATAAAATTTATGAAAACCTAGATATTACTATAATTTACATTGATGGCAATCATGAAAATTTTGATTTATTAAAAACATATCCTATTGTTGATTTTAATGGAGCAAAAGCACATAAAATTGCCGATAATATTTATCATATTTTAAGAGGCGAAATAATGAATTTAAATGGTTTCTCGTTTCTTTGTATTGGTGGTGCTAAATCAATTGATAGACATTTAAGAATCGAACACGTCTCATATTGGGAAGATGAAAATATTACAGAAGATGATTATAATAATGCTTTAAAAAACTTAAAACGATATAACAATACTGTGGACTTTGTATTAACGCACTGTGCTCCTACTTCTGTCTTAAGAAATATGTTTTATAATTTTAAGCCCGATAATAACACAAAAATACTTGATCAAATAAAAGATCAAATCAATTTTAATTATTGGTATTTTGGACATTATCATGTTAATCTTACTTTTGATAAATATCGTTGCTTTTATGAAGACATTAAAGAATTGCTTATTATGAATATCGATACTAAAAATATAAAATATAACTTATTAACATTAGAAAGTAACGAAGAATTCCTTAGAAATAGGAAAACAGGTAGACTTACAAAACTAAAAGAAAATGATTTACCAGAATGGTATTACAAAAATTATTCATATCGATATTGGTTTTATAATCTTAAAGGCATTAAAGACATTGCTATAAGAAGGTCCCCTTTTTCTAATCATATAAATAAAGATAGTATTTTGTATTTTAGTTATGACAAAATACTTTCTAAAGATGAAGAAGATTGGGAAGTAGAGACTTGGAGAGTGGATCTTGTTGATATAATATCCGCTATTGAGAAATATAATCCATCATTAAATTTAGATGGTATAAAAGAGCAAGTAAATTTAATCTATGATTATTATAATAACAACAATTTCCTTTTTGATGAAGTTACAAGACCATATCCACATATAAAAACAAGAGTTCTAAAAGATAGATTTTCAAGTGAATCCGCTGCTTATTATGTCGAAGAAAATGGGAGCATCATTTCGCAATTCTTTTCTATTGAATTAGCTAAAAAATATATTGAAGAGTTATACATTAAACACAAATATGGTAATGTTAAATATGTAGTGACTGAAGATTCGCTTAATAAAAAAGTAATATATAAACTAA
>ERZ827150.4339-NODE-4339-length-12573-cov-11.480588_pt1 | contig 12573 bp, 10 predicted proteins | sample MGYA00519779_ERZ827150 | MGnify/ENA primary metagenome ERZ827150 (study PRJEB31778, sample SAMEA3449267) | human gut metagenome | biome: human gut; feature: human-associated habitat; material: faeces | place: United Kingdom | collected 2010/2012 ...
CGACCAGATTCGGGATGAGGTCGTACCGGCGCTTGAGCTGCACGTCGATCTGCGACCAGGCGTTTTCGACCTGTTTTTTCGCCCGCACCAGTCCGTTGTACATGCCGATCACAATCAGAACCAGAACAACCGCAGCAGCAAGAACAATCAATCCGGCAATCATCGCCAACCTCCCATCGTTTCAAGTGACCAGGCGCTGTCGGATATTATACCGGAAATCGGGCGAAAAACAAGCGGAAAAACCGCACAGCGCGATATTTTCCGCAAAAAAACTCCCTGCCTCCGGCGGTTCAGCCGGCATGTTCCAGCCCGCGGGTGTCGATCAGGATGGCCGACAGCGCGAGGACGAGATTCTCGAGATGGCGCTTCCACTCCGGGAATTCGCTGTCCCTCACCGCCGCAGCCGCCGGATCGCACTCGTAGCGCAGCACGGCGGCGAACCGGTCGTCCGGTTCAAGCGCCTCCCAGTCGATGCCGAGCGCGCGCACGAGACAGCATTCGCGCAGCTTGTCCCGCACCATCTCCTGCCCGGGCGCCCAGCCGACGAAGCAGTCGAGCAGCTCCTCGCCGCCCTCCCCGTGCCAGAGAACCTGAAAGCAGGCCCCCTGCCGGCCGTCGAAACAGGCGATCCGGTAAAAGAGCCCTTTGTACAGCCCGGTCCCCTCCCGTACGGCCGGATACAGAAACTCCCGGAGCGACGGAGCGACGGCGTTCGCGCCGACTTCGCAGACCTCGCCGGAATTACAGTCGATCAGTTGAAAACAGTTCATGATTACTCCTCCTCTTTATCTCCCTCCGGATGAATGACGTTCTCCCGCTTTCCCCTGCCGTCAATATATCACGGTTGCGGAAATTGTCAATTCCGCATCATCGCAAAAGACGCAACGCGCGGACCGGCCGCATCGCGGGCGGTGCCGGTCAGTCGCGAAGTTTCCGCAGATACTCGCTCGGAGAGCAGCCGACCACCTTGCGGAAGCAGCGGCTGAAAACCGCCTGCGAGGTGAAACCGGACTCCCCGGCGACCTCCGCAATCAGCATATTGTTCGCATTCAGGAGTTTGATCGCCCGCTTGATCCGGAGCGTCCGGATATATTCGCCGGGATTGCAGCCGACCAGCGAGTGAAACAGGAGATACATCGACGGAATCGAAATGCCGAACTCGTCCGACAATGCGGCAACCGAAAGCGCGGGATCGGTAATTCCGCCGGAGATGCGGCGGCTCATCCGTTCGAAGAGCTCAATCCGGTGCTGTCGCGGAGGCAACGCACCGCCGGGCCGCCCCTCCTCCCCGCAGCGGCCCAGCCGCAGCTCAAGCAAAAGCGCATAGAGCGTCGTCTGGAGCAATCCTTCGCGCACCCGTTCCGCCGAACCGGCCAGCAGTTCGAGATAGAGCTCCACCATGCGGGCCGTCAGCCGCCAGGCGAACGGAGAAAGTTCAAAGCTGCGCAGCATGAGATCCGGCAGGAACGCGTTCTCCATGTGGAAAGTCGCCACCAGCCAGAAAAAATTTTCCTGCTCGACCACATAATGATGCCCCTGAAACGGGTAGACCAGAGTTGCGCCTCCCTCCGGAATACGGCAGGTATGCTCTGCCGCGCAGACCAGCCCCTCCTCCTGCAGGCTGACGGTCAGCACGTAACAGCGGTGCAGCAGCTGCATCGGCTGCGGCGTCCGGTTGATCGGATAATCGCGATTCCGCTGCAGCAGGACGATGTCGCCGGGTACCAGGCGGCTGCTCTCCAGCTCCGTGACGGAGCCGTCCCGCAGGACCTTGCTGGTGGCGGCGGTCATGGATTGCAGAGCCTCGATGGCGGCCTCGGCCTTGCTCTCCTGGAACACGCCCAGGACGGCGTTCAGCAGCACCACCGCCAGGATGATCAGCACCTCGGTAAAGGGCTCGTGGGACAGGTAGTTGGTGACGGCGGACACGGCGGCGGCGGCCATGAGGATCAGCAGCATGGGGTCCTTCAGCTGCTGCAGAAAACGCTGAAGCAGGGTGGCCTTGGGGGCCTCCCGCAGGCGGTTGGGGCCGTACTGCCCCAGGCGGGTCTCCGCCTCCCGGCCGGAAAGGCCGGTCTCGGCGGCGTGCAGGTCCTCCAGGACCTGCCGGGGGGATTGGTTGTACTCCTTGTGCATACGCTTCACTCCTTATAGTAGGATCATACCCGCCGGAGGAAAATAAAAGACTCATGCACAGGCAAAGCCTATGCATGAGTCTCATTCTTTCAAAGCAGTCCGGGCGCAGAAGCGCCGTTTTGACGAAACTGCCTAACCCCAAAGCGGGGCGGAATTACTCCCTCACAGCGGTATTCGATTGGGAGTATTATACCAGGCCCGGCCCCCTGCGTCAAGTAAAGGATTTGTAAAGTATGGGGAGCACAGGGGTGGGGGACACCTTTTTGATAAAATCTTTGCGTCCTGGCTTGCCTTTTCGCCGGGAATATGATATGATGCATTGCCAATAGCCCTTCAAAAATGCACGGATGGCTTTTGAAAACGATAACAAAGGAGTATTTACCCATGAAAAAGTTTCTCACTATGCTGCTGGCCCTGGTGATGGTCCTGTCCCTGGCGGCCTGCTCCTCCCAGAAGGGCGGCGACGTCAACGGCGGCTTCCCCGCCAGCGCCCTGGACCTGCTGACCGCCGTGTGGAACGCCTATCCCGAAAGCGAGAAGTTCTCCGTGGTGGGCGGCAGCCTGGATAACCCCGTAGACAACGCCCCCGGCGCTTTCCCGGTGGACGATGCCGACAATCTGGACTATATGCTGCACTTCCCCGCCGACAAATCCGATCTCATTGACGACGCCGCGTCGCTGACCCACATGATGAACGCCAACAGCTTTACCTGCGGCGCGTTCCATGTGAAAAACAGCGGCGACGTCTCCGCTGTGGCCGACGCTCTGCGCCAGAATGTCCAGAACACCCAGTGGATGTGCGGCTTCCCTGACAAGCTGGTGGTCCTCACCTATGGCGAGTATGTGGTGGCCCTGTTCGGCGCCGACGACCTGGTGGACGACTTTGTCAACACCATGACCGCCACCTACACCGGCGTCCAGACCGCCTGCGACGAGCCCATCCAGTAACCCGCCGCGGCCATGCTGTTTTCCAGTCTGCCGTTTCTCTTCTATTTTCTTCCCTGCGCCCTGGGGCTTTATTTTCTGGCCCCAAGGCGGCTGAAAAATGCCGCTCTGCTGCTGTGCAGCCTGGTGTTCTACGCCTGGGGCGAGCCCCGGTTCGTGCTGTTCATGGCCGCCGCCATTTTACAGGGCTATGCCGCCGCCCGGCTTATGGAGCGGTATCCCGCCCGCAGGCAGCTGCTGCTGACCCTGTCCGCCGTGCTGAGCCTGGGGATGCTGGCCTACTGCAAATACGCCGACTTCCTGATCTCCGGCTTCAACGCCGTCACCGGGCTGTCGGTACCTCTGCTGCGGATGGCCCTGCCCATCGGCATCAGCTTCTATACCTTCCAGATCCTCAGCTATGTCATCGACGTGTACCGGGGGGACGCCCCGGCCCAGCGGAATCTCATTGACCTGGCGGCGTATATCGCCATGTACCCCCAGCTGGTGGCGGGCCCCATCGTCCGCTACGCCGACGTGGCCCCCCAGCTGCGAAGCCGCACCCACACGGTGCAGGACGCGGCTCTGGGTGCCCGCCGCTTTGTGCTGGGCCTGGGGAAAAAGGTACTGCTTGCCAACGTCCTGTATGAGCTGGTGACGGTGTATCAGCAGAGCGGTCAGAAAACGGTGCTGCTGACCTGGCTGTACGCCGCGGCGTATATGCTCCATGTGTACTTCGACTTCTCCGGCTACAGCGACATGGCCATCGGCCTGGGCCGCATCATGGGCTTCCGCTTTGCCGAGAACTTCCGCTATCCCTTTGTGTCCGGCAGTCTCACGGAATTCTGGCGGCGCTGGCACATCTCCCTGGGCTCCTGGTTCCGGGACTATGTGTATATCCCCCTGGGCGGCAGCCGGGTGGGTAAGGCCCGCTGGGTGCGGAACCTGGTGATCGTGTGGGGCCTGACGGGCCTGTGGCACGGGGCCGCCTGGAACTTCGTGGCCTGGGGCCTGTATTTTGCCGCGTTCCTGCTGCTGGAAAAGCTGTTTCTGGGCCGGTGGCTGAAGCGTGTCCCGGCGCTGGGCCATGTGTATGTGCTGCTGGCGGCGCTTTTCAGCTTCGTGCTGTTTGACGCCGCGTCTGTCCCCGCCGCCCTGGGGACCGCCGGGGGCCTGCTGGGCCTGGGGGGCCTGCCCCTGTGGGACAGCGGCGCCCTCTACTATCTGCGCAGCTATGCCCCGGTGCTGGCGCTGGCCGCCGTGGGGTCCACGCCGCTGCCTGCCGCCCTGTGCCGCCGGATCGCCGCCGGACGGGCCGGGCGGGTGCTGGACGCGCTGGAGCCCATAGCGCTGCTGGCCCTGCTGGCCGTATGCACGGCGTTCCTGGTCAGCGGCTCCGCCAATCCCTTCCTGTATTTCCGGTTCTGAGGAGGTGCACATGAAGACCAAGCAAATCATCACCGTGTGTCTGCTAGCGGCGTTTCTGGCGGGCTTTGGCCTGTGGTCCGTTCTACGGACGCCGGATGCCGTGTCCCAGGCGGAGCGCCGCCCCCTGGCCCAGTGGCCGGAGCTTACCGTCTCCGGCTTCCTGTCCGGCCAGTATGCCGGCAAGCTGGGGCACGCCGCCGCCGACCAGTTCCCCCTGCGGGAGCAGTTCCGTACCCTGCGCTCCCTGGTGTCCTATGACCTGCTGGGCCAGCGGGACGTGGACGGGGTGTATCTCTCCGGGGGCTATGCCGCCAAGCTGGACTTTCCCCTGAATACCGGTTCCGTGGACCGGGCCGCCCAGCGCTTCCGGTATGTGTACGACACCTATCTGGCCGGGACGGAGGCCAATGTCTATCTCTCCGTGATCCCGGACAAGGGGTATTTCCTGGCCCCGGCCTCCGGCCGTCCGGCCATGGACTATGACGCCCTGGTGTCCCGGCTGCGGGAGGGCGCGCCGGAGATGACGTATATCGACCTGTTTGACCGGCTGACCCTGGAGGACTATTACCGCACCGACGCCCACTGGCGGCAGGAGCGGCTTCCTGCCGTGGCCCGGTATCTGGCCGGGGCCATGGGGACGGACGCCGCCGCGGATTACACGGAGGTGACCCTGGACCGCCCCTTCTATGGGGTGTATTCCGGGTACGCGGCCCTGCCCCTGGCCGGGGAGACCCTGCGCTATCTCACCAACGACACCATCGCCGCCTGCCGGGTCACCAATTATGAGACCGGCGGGGAAGGCCCGGTGTACGACCTGGAAAAGGCCCGGGGCAGCGACCCGTATGAGCTGTTTCTGTCCGGGTCCGTGTCCCTGCTGACGGTGGAAAGTCCCAACGCCCGGACGGACCGGGAGCTGGTGATCTTCCGGGATTCCTTCGCCTCCAGCCTGGCTCCTCTGCTGCTGGAGGGCTACAGCAGGGTCACTCTGGTGGATATCCGCTATCTGTCCCCGGCCCAGCTGGGCCGTTATCTGACCTTCACCGATCAGGACGTGCTGTTTCTGTACAGCACCGGCGTGCTGAACAACAGCAGCACCCTGAAATAATCTTGCATGGGAGGTATTTTCTATGTCCCTTGAAACCAATCCCGCCCTGCGCCGCAGCGTGATCTATGAACTGTACGTCCGCAGCCACACGCCCCAGGGCACCTTCCGGGCCGTGGAGCCGGATCTGTCCCGGATCCGGGCCCTGGGCACGGACATCCTGTGGCTGATGCCCATCCACCCCATCGGGGAAGCCAACCGCAAGGGCAGCATGGGCTGCCCCTATGCCAACCGGGACTATCGCACGGTGAACCCGGAGTATGGCACCCTGGAGGACTTCCTCCACCTGGTGGACGCCATCCACGAAAACGGCATGAAGTGCATCATCGACGTGGTGTATAACCACACCTCCCCGGATGCCACCCTGGTGGCCCTGCACCCGGAGTATTACTATCGCAAGCCCGACGGCAGCCGGGGCAACAAGGTGGGGGACTGGACCGATGTGGTGGACCTGGACTACGCCGTTCCCGGCCTGTGGGATTATCAGATCGAGTCCCTGTGCTATTGGGCCCAGTATGTGGACGGCTTCCGCTGCGACGTGGCCAGCACTGTGCCGGTGGCGTTCTGGCGCAAGGCCCGGCAGGCGGTGGAACGGGTGCGCCCCGGGGCCATCTGGCTGGGGGAGAGCGTCCACCTGGACCACATCCTGGCCTTCCGCCGCCAGGGCTTTTACGCCGCCACGGACAACGAGCTGTTTGACGTGTTCGACATTCTGTACCCCTACGACATCTGGCCCCTGTATGAGGGAGCCACTGGCGGGACCATGCCCCTGAGCCGGTATTTTGCCGCCCTGAATTTCCAGGAGCTCAGCTTCCCCACCTGGTACAACAAGCTCAGCTGCCTGGAAAACCATGACCAGCGCCGTGCGGCGGACCGCTTCCCCAACCGAGACAGCCTGCTGGCCTGGACGGCCCTGAGCTATTTCCAGAAGGGGACCACCCTGCTCTATGCCGGGCAGGAGGTTTCCGCCGTCCATACGCCCTCCCTGTTTGAGCGGGAGCCCATCGACTGGACCGGGGAGGACCTGTCCCCCCTGCTGCGGAAGCTGTACGACATCAAAAAGTGCCTGCCCACAGACGCCGCCTTCCATGTGGAGGCGGACGACGCGCAGGGCCTGGCCGTGGCCGACTACCGGGACGGCCAACACCTGGCGGTGGGCGTGTTCCCCCTGGCGGGCCGCCCGGGGACGGCCGCCGTCCCCCTGGCCGACGGCAATTATGAAAACGCCCTGACCGGCGAGACCGTCACCGTCCGGGAGGGCCGCCTGGCCGCCGCCGGGCCGGTGATCATTCTGTAAGCGAAAAAATAAGCGCAAAAAAGCAGCCTCGCGGCTGCTTTTTTGCGCTTATTTTTCACATATCCAGGAGCTGCAGCTCCTCCTCGTCCACCTTCCGCAGGTCACGGCGGCTGAGAATGTCGTACATACACGGCACCACCAGCAGGGTCATCAGCGTGGCATACAGCAGGCCGCCGATGCACACCAGGGCCACCGGCTGCATCAGCGCCGTGCCCACGTTGTTGCCGAAGGCCATGACGATCAAACCCAGAATCGTGGTCAGAGACGTCATAAGGATGGGCCGCAGGCGGGTGACGCCGGCCTCGATGATGGCCTCCCGGCGGCCCATGCCCTCCAGCCGCAGCTGGTTGATATAGTCCACCAGGACGATGCCGTTGTTGACGATGACGCCCACCAGCATCACGAAGCCGATCAGCGAGATGACGCTGACCTCCACCCCCGCCAGCAGCAGGGCCAGGAAGCCGCCGGTGAAGGCCAGGGGGATGGTGAACATGACGATCAGCGGCGAGCGCAGGGACTGGAACTGGGCCACCATCACCAGATACACCAGCACGATGCCCAGCAGCAGCATCAGCAGCAGCTGCCGGATGGCGTCCATGATGGCCTCGTTCTCCCCCTGGAAGGCAGCGGTGACGCCCTGGGGCAGCTCCGCCTGGCCGATGACCTTTTCGGCGGCGGAGGTGACCTTGGTGACGTTATAGCCGTCGGCCACGTCGGCGGACACGGTGATATACCGCCGCTGCTGGTCCCGGTTGATGGTGTTCAGGCTGACGGTCTCCTCCAGCTGGGCGATGTCCCCCAGACGGACGGACTTGCCGCTCTGGGTGCTGCCGGAGGCACTTGCGCTGCTCATGCCGCTCATGCCGGACATACCGCTCATACTGCTCATGCTTCCCATGGAGCTGTTTGCGGAAGCGCTGCTCATCATGCTGCTCATGGCGGAGGCGGAGGAGGGGTCAATTTCCAGATCCAGAAGCTTCTCCCGGGTCATGCGGCTCTCCTCCGGGGACTGGATGGACACGCTGACGTCCAGCCCGTCCAGGGTCAGGGACAGGGAACTGTCGGTGTCCGTCAGGGCGGAGGCCACGGCCATGTACACCTGGGCCACGGTGAGGCCCTTCTCCATGGCGGCGTTGCGGTCCACGGACAGGTGCAGGGCGGCGGCCGCCTGCTCCAGGCCGTCGGACACGTTCTCCGTGCCGGGGACGGTGGCCAGCTTTGCCGCCAGGTCACGGGCGGCGGACTGCATCTGCTCCATGTCGTCGCCGTAGACGTTCAGTGTGATGCCGCTGCCGGTGAGGTAGGACATATAGGTGTCCATGGCACCGGAGGCGGTGACGGTGCAGTCCATACCGGCGCAGGCGGCCTCCATCTGCTTGCCGGCCTCCGCGCCGGAGGCCCCCTCCGGCAGGGTGATGTAGGCGGTGACGTCGTATTCCCCGCCGCCGGCGGTCATCATACTGGTCATGTCCATGCTCCCGGCGCCGGAGGCGGAGGACATCATCGCGCCCACGGTTTCCACGTTGTCCACGGCGGCGATGCGCTGCAGGGCCTCGTCCGCCAGGGCCACCGCCTGCTCCCGGGTGCAGCCCTCGGGCATGGAGATGGTCAGGTTCACGGTGTTCATGTCGATATTGGGCATAAAGGCAAAGCCCCGGGCCAGGGCGGCTCCGGCGGAGCCCACCAGCAGCAGCAGGGACACCCCCAGCACCACCAGCTTGTGGTGGATGGACCAGGACACCGCCTTGCGATAGGCGGGGTAGACCTTATCCAGCAGTCCCGGCTTCTGGGGCTTCTCCTTGCGGAGCATACCGGCGGCCATGGCGGGCACCAGGGTCAGGGCCACGATGAGGCTGGCCAGCAGGGAATAGGTCATGGTCAGGGCCAGGTCCGTGAACAGCTGCTTGGTGATGCCCTCCACGAATACGATGGGCAGGAACACGCACACGGTGGTCAGGGTGGAGGCCACGATGGCGCCCAGCACCTGCCGGGCCCCGGATACCGCCGCCTGGATGACGGTGGCCCCCTTGGAGCGCAGTCGATAGATATTCTCAATGACCACCACGGAGTTATCCACCAGCATACCCACCGCCACGGCCAGGCCCGACAGGGAGATCATGTTGATGGTGACGCCGGAGAAGTACATCAGCACCACGGCGAAGATCACGCTGATGGGGATGGAGCACAGGGTGATCACCGTGGGCCGCAGGTCCCGCAGGAACAGGTACAGGATCAGCACCGCGAACAGTGCGCCCCAGCCCAGAGACGACAGAATGGAGTTGATGATAAGGTATATGTAGTCCCCCTGGTCCATCAGGGGTACGAAGGAAAGCCCCTCGTACTCCGCCTCCAGCTCCCGGAAGCGGCTGTTGATGTTGTTGGACACCTCCGCCGTGGCGTAGGTGGACTGCTTGTTGAGGGAGACGATGACGCCGTCCTTGCCGTTGAGCTTGTCGTAGATCTCCGAGGAGTTGTCGGTGATGGCCACGTCGGCCACGTCCTTCATGCGGATGGGGTCGATGCCGTCCATCCCCAGGTCAAAGAGTACCAGGTCCTCCAGGTCCTGCCGGGTGTCGATGGAATCGCCCACGGAAACCATGTAGTTCACGCCGTCCTCCTTCAGATATCCGGCGGGCATGGAGAAGTTCTGGGCCGTCAGCAGGGCGGTGATGGTGGGTAGGCTCAGGCTGGAGGACAGGTCCGCCTGGCTCAGGGCGGCGGAACGGGATTCCTCCAGGGTCTGGAGTCCCTGGTCGATCTGGCTCAGGGCGCTGTCCAGTTGGATGTTGGCGGAGATGATCTGGTTCACGGCGTCGGTCATGGTCAGGACCCCGGCGGATACCTGGTCCGCCAGCTTGGCCACACCCTCGTCGGTCTCCAGGTCGCGCAGCTGCTTTTCCAGCTCCTCCAGCTGCTTCTGCCACTCCTTGGCCCGCTGGACGGCCTCGTCCCACTTGACACCCAGGGCCGCCATGCGCAGATCCAGCGCCGCCAGCTCCGCCTGGATGCGGACGTATTCGGGGTCACTTTCGATTTCGGCGATGGCCGCCTGCTTTTCCTCCTCCGTCATGGAGGGGTTCTGGCGGATGGCCTCGATCTTCGCCTGATACGGGGCGTTTTCCGCCTCCAGCCGGGCCTTCTCCCGCTGAATGTCCGCCAGCTCCCGGAGGTTGTCCTGGAGCTGGTCCCGGCTGTCCCGCAGGGTTTTCAGACTGTCCTGAATGGTGGTAAGGGCCTGGGTCACGGCGTCCCGGACGGCGGATTCCTCGGCGCTGCGGATAGCAGCCTTGGCGCTGTTGACCTGGCCCCGGGCGGAGGCCAGCTGCCCTGCCGCATCGTTCAGCTGCTTCGCAATGGCATCGGACAGCCGCTGGGACAGAGCATCCAGCTTCTTTTGGCTGAGGATCACATGGAGCTGACGCTCCACCGTGCCGCTGACGGTGACGCTGGCCACGCCGGTGATGCCTTCCAGCTTGGGGGACAGGGTGTCGTTGACGAAGTCCGACAGCTGGGTGATGTCCTTGCCGTCATAGGACAGGGCCACCACCTGCACCGGCAGCATGGAGGGGTTCATTTTCAGCACATAGGGGTCGCCCACGGTGTCGCCCCAGGAGCCCTTCAGCTGGTTGATCTTCTGCTGGATATCCACGCTGACGGTGTCCATGTTCACCCCGTCCTCAAACTCCAGCACCACCATGGACACGCTGTCCATGGAGCTGGAGGTGACGTTCTTGATGCGGTCCAGGGTGGCCATGGACTGCTCCAGGGGCTTGGTGATGTCGGCCTCCACAGTTTCGGGGCTGGCCCCGGGGTCGGTGGTCACCAGGATCACATAGGGGAAGTCCATGTTGGGCATCAGGTCGGGGGTCATCTTCAGATAGGCCACCACACCCAGCACCACAATGGCCAGCACCGCCACGAACACCGTCAGCGGCTTCTTTACGCTGAATTTGGGCATAATCGTATCGCTCCTTGCGCATTATAAGTCAGTTGTTACACGACTGTAAAAAACATTTTAAAGAATTTTAACATTCTAAAGCGCCGTGCGCAAGAGGGGCGGGCAATTATTAACGAAACTGTTACAAAATCCCGTCTTTTCCTTAGCCTAACGAAAAAAATTAAAAGTCTCGCAGAGTTTTCCGCCCGCAGGCGGCAAATAAATTGCAATTATTATTTGGCCGGGGCGTGTACCTGAACAAGAATTCTTCTCAGGCTTTCGCACGCACGGCGTGCGAAAGCGCGATGTGACGTCTCATAAAAAACGGAAGCACCTTCGGCACTATAAAAAGCCTTTCAAGCTTTTTAACAGGTTTTGGTATAAGACAGGTAATTTCTGCAAAAAACATCTATTTTTCCGGAAAACCTGGAGGAATTCGTGCGGATCTATCATTTTCTTGCTTTCTCTGACCAAATATGCTATCATTATAAATAACGCTGTCATGTGTTGGAATAGGCCTTGGCAGTATGGCTGCAATAGACCGAATGCTCTGCCAAGCGGCAGAGCATTTTTTGTATATCGGTACGGAGGAGATATTTTATGTCTGTGAGTTATAAAAAACTCTGGAAGCTGCTCATCGATAAGGACATGAAGAAAAAGGACCTGTGTGAAAAGGCGGGCATTAGCCCGGCGTCTGTGACTAAAATGGGGCGGAATGGCCATGTCACAACGGAGATACTTCTGAAGATCTGTACGGCGCTGGATTGTAGGGTTGAGGAAAAGAACGGTTAGTAGACGAACTTTATAAAAGTTCCAATATTGCACATGTAAGGGCGGCAAAATTGCTAAAGGAGAAGTATTTGTAGTCCTACGGCTAATTGAAGATGTTGAAGGGGAAGTTATATGCCAAACTATTTAGAATATCAAAAGTCTATTTCAAAAGAATTACTATCCATCAAAGGCTGACTACGGAACTTTATTGATGACCACCATTGGCCAGAAGACGGAAGATATAAAGAAATAATTTTGACTGATATACTTCGAAAGCACCTGCCTAAGAGCGTATCTGTAGGTACGGGATTCGTAATGGGAGAACAAGGGCTTTCAACTCAGGTCGATATTATTATATATCGGAATGATTTCCCCGTAATGTTTCGACAATCTGATTTTGTCATTGTTGTTCCAGAAGCAGTCCTCGGAATAATAGAGGTAAAATCTCGCATTACAGAGGCAACACAGTTGACTCAAGTTATAGATAAACTTTCGGTTGCCTCAGAAATCGTTTGTAAACCTATTTTTTCGGGCATCTTTTCGTTCGAGGGGTATGATGGGATATTAAACCGAAATGTAAATCAACAGGTGCGCTCTACGCTAATTAGAAGTAATGGAAAAGTAAACCATCTATGTATAGGTGAGAATTGCTTTATAAAATACTGGCCCGAGTATACTCCTAAACAAGAGAATGTAAGACCACATTATAGCTTTTATGAAATAAATGATTTGTCATTTGGATACTTCATATCAAACTTGGTTGAAGACGTGTATATAGCAACAGTGGGGGCGAATTTGCCGGGGACTTTGACATCTATGTTCTATCCAATTGAAAACACCAAAGAGGCCCACAAATTAACTGAAGTTTCAATGGAAATGTAGATTATCTGTTGCCCGTTGATTGGGAGGTATAGTTAACCTGCGAGAGCGCTTGAATGGCATTCAAGAGGTCAGCGGTTCGATCCCGCTTATCTCCAC
>ERZ827150.4340-NODE-4340-length-12571-cov-9.832614_pt1 | contig 12571 bp, 10 predicted proteins | sample MGYA00519779_ERZ827150 | MGnify/ENA primary metagenome ERZ827150 (study PRJEB31778, sample SAMEA3449267) | human gut metagenome | biome: human gut; feature: human-associated habitat; material: faeces | place: United Kingdom | collected 2010/2012 ...
CCCGCCGTAAGGCGGGACCGCCCTTTTTCTGTTACCACTTATTATATACCTTTTCCGCAAAGCCCAGCAGGTTCTCTATCTTCAGCACCGTACCGTCATCCAGCCTCGCCGTGCCGTTAAAGTAGCCGAACACCTGATGCTGGTCGCTGCAAATAATGCCTACATTGGTGCAGCTTGCGCGGTCCAGCACCGGGGTAAAGTCCATCTCAAACCGCCCATCGCTGCTGGTGAATTTCCACGGGCTCATAAAGTCGTCCTTGCCGTCCTTCTGCGGGATCAGGAAGGTCAACTGCTCCAGCTTGTGCGCCGTGCCATCGTAGAACAGCATATTCTCGCTGGCGGCACTGGTATCGCCAAAGCCATACCCGATATTAAAGCCAAAGGGTCTGCCCTCCACTGTGCCGTTGCCGCTGCCCCAGTACCAGGTGTTTTTGTAGGTCCATACGCCGCGGCCCCAGTCCAGGGTGGCATAGCTTTCCTCGGGGTCAAATTCGATCACCTGCCCGTCAAATTCCACCCGGCCGGCAGCCTTCATGCAGTTGATCTTCTGGTTGTAGTAAAAGGCCTTTTTGTCCTCCGCAAAGGGCGTCACGATCACCATGGAATCCTCCGGCTCTTCCGTCAGGGTAAATTCCGCCGCGATCGGCTTTTTATTCATAAAATTCTGCACCCAGGCCGTCAGCTTCCGGGTACCGTCCGGCAGCACCTTAAAGCAGAAATCAGCGTTTTTGCGCTTCACCGCCACATCTCCCTCGGCGCTGCTGGCAGGGAAACCGGTCTTTCCGCCAGGGAAAGGATAGATGATATTGCAGGTGTGTTCCCACGGCCGACTAAAATCCAGCAGCGAGAAGCCCAGCAGTCCCATGTAGCTGTTGTCGTCTATGGTCAGCGCCACACCCCACCTTCCGTTCATGATCAGGTAGTAGTCCCATTCCTTGATGCGGTGGGCCGCCGCCTTGATCGCCCGGCGGTCGTATGCCTTGATGAGACGGCGGGCATAGCCCGCTTCGCACAGCTCGCCCCGTTCGTTCAGCAGCGGGCCGGCGTTGGTCAGTTCTTTCTGCATGGGGTGCCTCCTTCGTTCTGTCATCAGTTTTAGCGGAGAACCGGTTTTTCGCGGGGGTGCCTTTTCGCAGAACCTCTGCAGGGAGCCGGCTCAGGCCGCAGGCCAAACCGTCCTGCGGACGGTTTCAGCGGGCTTCGCCCGCTGGCCCGCCGTTCCGGCGGGCGGCCTGCGGCCCCACCCGCCCCCTGCATCAGCTCCAGTCAGATCTTACGCCTTGGCAGCAGCCTCGTTTAGGGCCTCCATCAGCCGGGGCACATCAATGCCGTGGGCCAGGGCACCCTGCTCAATGTTCTCAAAGTGGGCGGCGGCGCAGCCGATGCACCCCATGCCGAAGCGCTGCAGTACCTCTACAGTAGCAGGATATTTCTGTACGATCTCCATGATGCCCATATCTTTTGTAATCAGCATAATTTATTATCTCCTTGCAGTTAAATTGGGGGAGGCAAACTCCCCTCCCTTAGTATAGTTATTTTTCCCCTATTTGTAAACAGAATCCGAACTTTTTTGCAAAGTCCCCCGTTCTGCCCGCCCGTTCATTGACAAGCGCCGCCGCCATGGTGTAAAATGATGCGGAACAAAGCCCCCGCCGGGGCCAATTTACAAGAAAAGGCACGAGGAACATTATGAAAACGACAACACGCCTGCTGGCCCTGCTGCTGGCACTCTGCATGGTATTTGCCTTTGCCGCCTGCGGCAAAGACCCCAGCGACCCCACCGATCCGACCGATCCCAGCAATCCCACTACCCCCACCGATCCTGATAACCCCAATCCCGATGAGCCCTCCAAGGAGGAGATCCTCAAGGAACTGCAAAAGACCATGCTGGAAAATACGCTGGCCATGCAGCAGAAGAACAAGGATACCATCGGCTGGCTGTATATTGATGGCACCACCGTCAATGATGTGGTGGTCAAGGTCAATTATAACGATGATAACAAGTACTACCTGCGCCGCAATGCCAATGGTGAGAACGATAACGACGGCTGCTACTATGCCGATTTCCGCTGCACCAGCGGCAATCGCTCCACCATCTCGAAGAATACCGTCATCTACGGCCACAATCTGGGCCGGGCCGAAAATGCCCTGCTGACCGATTATCAGAACCACGCAAACGGCCCCAAGTTCGCTCAGCTACTGAAGTATCAGGACGAGGAATTTGCCAAGACCCATCCTTATATCTACTACTCCACCATCGAAGAGGACATGGTCTGGCAGGTATTTGCGGTATTCTACACCGATATCAAGTTCGACTACATCAACCCCAACCCCGCCGATGCCACCTTCAATAGCCTCATCAAAAAGGCCCAGGATCTTTCCTTCTACGATTATGATGTGGAAGTGACCAGCAACGATAAGATCCTCACCCTCTCCACCTGCACCTACCGTCTGGCGGATGATACCAAGCTGCACTATCCTAATGACTACCGCTATGTCGTCATGGCCAAGCTGCTGCCCGCCGATGCCGTGCTGGAGGATACCGTTTCCCTCACCGTCACCAAGAACGCCCCGGTAAAACCCGCCGGCGAATAATGCCCCATCCAATAAGGCCCCTTTCCCACCGGGAAAGGGGCCTTTCGCGTTCCCCTAAAGCCTCCCCAGTGTAAGGAGTGTGACACTGCACCATCCAAAAGCCTCCCCTGTGTAAGGGAAGGTCTCAGCCGATCGGCTGACGGAGGGGTTGTTGGCGCAAACTATGGCCAAGTTTCTTTTCGCCTTCGGCGTCGCATTGTCACCACAGGGTAACAGCCTGTACGCCTCGCCGGCGTGGCCCTACTTTTCTCTGAAGAAAAGTAGGCAAAAGTCATTTAGGGCTCCGCCCTAAAAACCCGACGCTCGTCGGACGCAACCTCCGCTTGAGTCGAGCTGACCCTGCGCTTTGCTTCGGGCAGCCCTCCCCGCTGCGGTGCGTCCTCCTCTCCCCATTTACCCCGCCCGGAAGCGCTACGCATTCCCGGAGCGGGATGAGACGACGCTTATAAGGTTGATTTTTAATTCGGTTCCTGCTGAATCCAAAATAAAATGCGCCGCAGGCACCTTGAGAGCGTATCTGCGGCGCTGTACGGACGATGCTTCGCATCGTTCGTATCCAGCCGCAGCTTAAGCGTTAGGGGGTCTTGGGGCACAGCCCCAAGTGTGTTTTGCCTACTTTTGTACACACAAAAGTAGGCCCCCGCCGGGTAGGCGTACAGACTATGCCTTTGCAAAAGGCTCCGTGCCGCCGAAGGCGACTACAATCTTGGCCCAAAAATTCTTTTACACACTTTCATTCGAAAAAAGCAGCCCCGCCGGGCAGGCGTGCAGATTAAAACCTTTTATAAAACTATGCGACGCCGCCAGGCGACTACAATCATAGCCTAAATATCTTTTGCCTGCTTTTCTTCACAGAAAAGCCCTCGCCGCCGGGCCGCCGCAAAAAAGAAAGCCCCCGCCATACGGCAGGGGCCTTGCTTGTCTTTTGTGGTTTGGGAATTACAGCTTGCCCAGCTTGGTGCGGCAGCTGCGGCAGACATACTTGTCGTCATAGGTAGCCAGCTCTTCCTTGGAGCCGCAGAAAATGCAGCAGGGCAGGTACTTCTTAAGAATGACCTGATCACCGTCTACATAAATTTCAACATCACTGTGGATGTCGATGCCGAGGGTGCGGCGAAGCTCTACAGGGAGAACGATACGGCCGAGGTTGTCAACTTTTCTTACGATGCCGGTGGATTTCATGGTACAGGTTCCTCCTTAATAAAGTTAGGTGGTTTGCTGGCGGTTTACAATATCTTCTAATATTCTCGCTTTTTCTCTACCTTGCTACTAAGTGTACTATTATTTTCCATGAAATTCAAGAGGTAATTAGCACAATTTCGCAAATCTTGTGGATAATTTTTGCCCCTAATTTGCCGCTTTTTTGGTTATTGTTGCTAAAATTGATAAAATGCGCACAGATTCCATTATTTTACATAATTCGATAAAAAGCATCAAAAAAGGAAAACATTAGCGCAATACGCTCCCGTAAGGAGAAAAAGATGTTGATAAATCATCTCTACTCCCTAAAAAATGAAGAAAGGAGCCCTGCCCATGCTGAACGGTATCCTTACCGCCCTGCTTATTTTTTCGGTCGTCACCGCGGCCTTCACCGGCCGGATGGAAGCGCTCTCCGCCGCGGCGCTTTCCGGCTGCGGGGAAGCCGTAAGCCTGGCCATTGCCCTCACCGGTATGCTGTGCCTGTGGAGCGGCCTGATGGAGATTGCCCGCCGCTGCCGCCTTACGGAAGCGCTGGCCAGGCTGCTGCATCCCCTCACCCGGTGGCTGTTCCCCACAGTGCCGCAGGGCAGCCCCGCCATGCAGGCCATCTGCATGAATCTTTCCGCCAATCTGCTGGGTCTGGGCAATGCCGCTACTCCCTTGGGCCTTGCCGCTATGCGGGAGCTGCAAAAGTTGAATCCCCATAAGGACAGCGCCAGCAATGCCATGGTCACCTTTGTAGCGATGAATACCGCCTCCCTCCAGCTCATCCCCACCACCTGCGCCGCGCTGCGGCAGCAGGCCGGCTCCGCCGCCCCTATGGAGATCCTGCCGGCGGTATGGCTCACCGGGCTTTCGTCCCTGGCCGTGGTCCTGCTGCTGGACCGTCTGCTGCGCGGGAAGTCCCACCGGCCGGAATAAAGGCAGGCCCGTGCGGGCGCCCTTCACCCCATCCGCGAATTTCATCAAAAAGGAGGGCATTCCATGTCATTCAGCGCCTGGTTCATCCCGCTGCTCATCACCGGCCTGTTCAGCTGGGGCCTCTGCTCCGGCGTGGATGTGTTCGATTGCTTTTTGCAGGGAGCCAAAGAGGGGCTCAAAACCGCCGCCTCCATCACCCCGGCCTTGGTCTGCCTGCTTACGGTGGTCACCATGTTCTGCCACAGCGGCGCCCTGGATGTCCTCACCGGCTTCCTTCGCCCCGTGACTCAGCTTATCGGCTTCCCGGCGGAGGTACTGCCATTGGCCCTGCTGCGGCCGGTCTCCGGCAGCGGCGGTACCGCCCTGCTGCACCAGCTGCTGGGGGAATACGGCCCGGATAGCTTTATCGGGCGGGTAGGCAGTGTGCTGGCCGCCGCCTCAGAGACCACCTTCTACGCTATCGCGGTCTACTACGGCGCGGTGGGGATCCGCCGTACCCGCCACACCATGGCCGCTGCCCTCACCGGGGATCTGACCGCGGCGCTGGTCAGTGCCCTTGCGGTCCGCTTGCTGCTGGGGGTGTGACCTGCCTCATCAGAGGGAAACGGTATCCAGATAATGCAGGAAGAAGCTGCCGTCCGGCCGTGTCATTACGGAGAAACGGGTCCGGAAGTCCCCAATTTTATAGGGATTTTCATAATATACATTGCCGTGCAGTTCGTAACTGACGCTTACCTCGGATTTTTCCCGATCAATTTGAACCTCCGTGTTCCTGCACACCGGAGTATTCCCCCATCCAAAGCCGGACCAAAACACATACTCCCCGGTTTCGGGAACATAGGTATCTTCACCAAACTCATAATCCGGAATATCAAACACCTCCTCGGCCATCTGCTGTATCTTTTCTTTTGGAAAGTGGTAACATCCCTCATCATCCATGGTGACAAAATCATGGTACAGGTATTTCTCCTCCTCCATGAACATTACCGTACTTAAAATAAAAAGATGGACCTGCCGGTCCTCCAACGGATAGGCGGAGCTCCCCAGGATATCTCCAGAGTAAAAGGCAAAGTTGGTCAGCTGTGCGGTCAGAACCTCCGAGGAGGCCTGCAGTTCCTTCTGCATTGCGTCCCAGTCCAATGCGGACTTTCCCTGCGGGGCGTTGCCGACGCAGGCGCAAAGGCTAAAGCAAAGTGCCAAAGCGATTGCGAGTGATGACATCTTTTTCATGGCGTTTTCTCCTGTATGTTTTTGCCGCTGCGGCAGGTTTTCTATCATTTTACCATGGGCGCCGCAGGCGGGCAACGGAAAGTTTTAGGGCGGTGACGCCTGTTCCTTGCCAGCGTCCGCCCTCCTCACAATTTTTTAACAAAATTGCCACATTCGGCGCTATGCAAAAGACTCCGCCGGTGCTATAATATAAATTAGAATACTATAACCTGTAAGGAGGAAATAGCAATGATGGACAAGATCCTGGTAGCCGATGACGACCTGAATATCTGCGAGCTGCTGCGCCTGTACCTGGAAAAGGAGGGCTTCGAGGTGGTAATGGCCCACGATGGCGAAGAAGCCGTGGCCAAGTTCGAGAGCGAAAAGCCCTCTCTTATCCTCCTGGATATCATGATGCCCAAGCTGGATGGCTGGCAGGTTTGCCGGCAGATCCGCCAAAAGAGCGATTGCCCCATCATCATGCTCACCGCCAAGGGCGAAACCTTCGATAAGGTGCTGGGCCTGGAGCTGGGCGCCGATGACTATGTTGTCAAGCCCTTCGATACCAAGGAGATCGTGGCCCGCATCAAGGCCGTGCTGCGCCGCAGCAGCCCCGCCGGCACCGCCGAAGGTGAGGTCAAGGAGGTCAGCTACGATAAGCTCACCGTCAATATGACCCGCTACGAGCTCAAAGTGGATGGCAAGGTCGTGGATGCCCCGCCCAAGGAGCTGGAGCTCCTGTTCCACCTGGCCAGCCACCCCAACCGCGTATTCACCCGCGATCAGCTGCTGGATGAGGTCTGGGGCTTCGAGTACTACGGCGACAGCCGCACCGTCGATGTCCACATCAAGCGCCTGCGCGAAAAGCTGGAAGGCGTCAGCGATCAGTGGAGCCTCAAGACCGTTTGGGGCGTCGGCTATAAGTTCGAGGTCAAGGAATAAGAATGAAAACTTCGCAGAAAACCCTGATGGGCAAGTACTATTCGGTGTGCTGCGCCATCATTCTGCTCAGTATGGTATTGGTCGGCTCCATCTTTATGGTGCTGGCCAATGACTACCTGCGGGAGGAAAAAATCAGCCTGCTGGAGAAAAATGTGACCCAGGCCGCCCGCCTCACCATGGAAAATTACGCCGCCCACGAGTACCGCTATGTCAGCAGCGATACCCTGCAGCCGGTGTATGCCGTGCTGGGCTCCGCCATTGAGGCCGACATCTACCTTTCCGATAACAAGGGCGATATCCTCATTATGGCCCATACTACCGAGAGCGCCATCCCCCAGTCGGTGCCGCAGGCTGTCCTGGATAGCCTCTCCAAAACCGGCAGCTATCAGGGCTCCGTGGTCATGGCCGGCACCGGGGAAGACCCCCAGTACGCCGTGGCCACCCCCGTGGTGGATGAAAACGGCCTTCTGGTGGGTGCCGTCATGGCCACCGCCCGGGCTGCCAACCGTGCCCTGGCCGGCGATATGCTCCAGATGTTCCTCATCGCGGCCATCGTGGTGCTGGTGGTCAGCTTTATCGTCATTTATTTTGTCACCACCAGCCTGGTAAACCCCCTGCGGCAGATGGCTGCCGCCACCCGTGCCTTCGCCAAGGGCGATTTCTCGGTCCGGGTGCCGGTGGAGGGCGATGATGAGATCGGGCGGCTGGCCTCCGCCTTCAATAACATGGCCACCGAGCTGGCCCTCACCGAATCGGTGCGCCGCAGCTTTACCGCCAATGTCAGCCATGAATTAAAAACCCCCATGACCACCATCGGCGGCTTTGTCGATGGTATCCTGGATGGCACCATCCCGCCGGAGCGGCAGAACCACTATCTGCGCATTGTCTCCAGTGAGGTCCAGCGCCTTTCCCGCCTGGTGCGCAATATGCTCACCCTCAGCCAGATCGAGGCCGGCGAGCGCACCATCCAGCCCACCGAGGTGGAGATCACCTCCCTTGTCACCAATACGCTGCTGGGCTTCGAGCAGCGGCTGGAGGAAAAGCACATCGAGGTGGAGGGGCTGGATACCGACCGCTACTGGGTGCTGGCCGATGCCGACCTCATCCAGCAGGTGGTGTATAATCTCATCGATAACGCCGTCAAATTTGTCAATGAGGGCGGCACCCTTTCCTTCGACTTTTATACCGAGGGCGAGAATATCATGGTAGCGGTGCGCAATACCGGCTCCGGCGTCCTGCCGGAGGAGATCCCACGGCTCTTCGACCGGTTCTATAAGACCGACCGCAGCCGCAGCCTGGATAAAAACGGCGTAGGCCTGGGGCTTTCCATCTGCCGCACCATCATGAATGTCCACGAGGGCGAGATTTTCGTCCGCAGCCAGCCCGGGGAATACACCGAGTTTGTATTCGGCCTCAAGGCCGACCCCGCCCACTACAAAAAAGGCGTCAACCGCAAAGCCCCTATGGTAGATGCCAGCTTTACCACATTGCCGGCGGCCCCCGCTGCCGGCCGGGAGGAGAAACAGCATGAGAAACCGCAGCAATGACAGCAACTACCACTGGGATTACCAGGATTACCGGGGCAACTACGGCCAAAGCCCCGCCCGCGCCCGGAAAAGCAGCGGCCTGAAGTACTTCCTCATCGCCATGGGGGTGGTCATCCTGCTGGTGGGGGCGCTGTGCGTCGGGGCCTCCGTCTGGGGCAGCAAGCCTGCCCCGCAGCCGGATCAGGATTCGTCCATCGGCAATGAGCTGGAGCACCTGCCGGAGATCGACCAGCAGAACAAGCCGGAGGATAATGTGCCGGATACCACCGAAGACGGCCTTTTGACTCCCGCCGGCATCTATAAAAAGTGCGCCCCCTCGGTGGTGGGCATCATCACCTACGGCAGCAGCGCCACCGCGCAGGGCAGCGGCATCATCCTTTCAGAAAACGGCTACATCATCACCAATGCCCATGTGGTCAGCGGCGGCGAAAAGTTCGAGGTCGTTCTGCAAAATGGCGATAGCTATGATGCCACCGTCATTGGGGCGGATAACCAGAGCGACCTGGCTCTGCTTAAAATGCAGAACCCGCCCGAGGGGCTGGTCGCGGCTACCTTTGGCAACAGCGATGAGCTGGAGGTCGGCGAAATGGTGGTCGCCATCGGCAATCCCGGCGGTCTGGCGCTGGCCTCCACCCAAACCGTCGGCTACATTTCGGCGGTGCAGCGCACCATCACCACCGAGCTGGGCTACACCATGGTCTGCATCCAGGCGGATGCCGCCATCAATCCCGGCAACAGCGGCGGCCCCCTCATCAATACCTACGGCCAGGTGGTGGGCATCACCTCCAGCAAGCTGGTGGAGGAAGGCTACGAGGGCATCGGCTTCTCCATCCCCATCAATACCGCCCTGCCCATTCTGGACGATTTAATGCAGCACGGCCGGGTGACCGGTCGGGCACAGCTGGGCATCACCGTGGTGGAAGTAGGCAGCAATGAAGCCAATTATTACGGCATCCCGGCGGGTCTGCGCATCATGTCCATCAATGAGGACAGCGATGTAGGCCGTCAGGGCGCCGAGGTCGGTGATATCATCACCTCCATTGATGGATGGGCCATCACCAGCCGTGCCGATTGCAGCGATATCCTGGCACAGCACAAGCCCGGCGATACCGTGGAAATAAGCCTGTACCGGGCCAGCCGTACCGGCCGCGGCCAGACCTTCACCATCACAGTCACCCTGCTGGGGTCCTAAGCATCCCACAAAAGCCGCCCACGGGCGGCTTTTCTGCCCCTTGTGCCATATTGCCCATAAAGCCGTGTCATTTCCGGGCAAACCTGCCAATGGCATTTCGGTCGGGAGTGATGTATAATTAAAAAGAGGAGGAAAGCAACCCGCATCGACACAGTTAAGGAGGTGCCGAATAATGAAAAAGAGGATAGTGGCTGCGCTGCTGGCTTTTTCCATGCTGCTCGCCACCGCCCATGCCATGCCAATTTATGTGGATGGCAGCGCCCTGGGCTGGCAAGAACCGCTGACCCTGGAGGTGGAAAGCGGCGTCAGCATCGATAATGTCAAGCAGAAGATTCAGGATAAGAACGGTACTCTGCCAGATCAGCAATACCTGTATTTCAGCGGTAAGTTCTTATCGGACGGCCGCACCATGGCGGATTACAATATCCAAAAGGAAAGCGCCTTGCAGCTGACCACCTTTCGGGAGGCAGCCACTTCAAATGATCTTTCGGATGCGCTGAATTCCGATGCCGCGGTCATTCGCTTGACTGGGGATATTGAGATCACCGCCTTTATGGCGGTGAGTAGACCGGTGACCATCGATCTGAACGGCCACTTACTGAAAACAACCAGCGGGGTCAGCAACTTGATCCATGTCATAGAGAATGGCGGGCTGACGCTGATTGACAGCAATCCCAATGCCGTTCACAAGTTCGATAAGAGCAACGCCCTGTGGAAGCTGGCGGCAGAGGATGCCGCGGGTGAAAACATTGTCGTGATAAAGGGCGGCGCCATCACCGGCGGCAGCTACTACACCGGCGGCGGTATCTATGTGAGGAAAGGCGGCACGCTCCTCATGCGGGGCGGCAATATCGTGGGTTGTACGGCGCGCGAGGGTGGCGGTGTTCATGTGGAAGCTGGCGGCCGGTTCGAGATGTCCGCCGGGACCATTACCGGCTGCACGGCTGGGCAGGAGGAAGGCAAGACGGCCAACGGCGTCTTTATCGCGGCGGGTGGCCGGTTTACGCAGTCACCCAGCGCCCAAATCACCGGAGAAGTCATCGGGGCCTATACGGTCACCTTCCAGTCGGAGGGTGGAAGCGAAGTAGCATCCCAGATTCGTGCCAACACCCCTGCCGACCAACCTGCCGACCCCACTAAAGAGGGCTATACCTTCATCGGCTGGTACAACGGCGAAAGCGAATGGAACTTTGAGACCCCCGTGGCCACCGATTTGACCTTGACGGCAAAGTGGCAGCTCAACCAGTACACTATCACCTTTGATACCGCCGGCGGCAGCGAGGTTCCCTCCATCACCCAGGATTACGGCACGGCCATCACCCCTCCGGCTGCTCCCACCAGAACAGGTTACACCTTTGTAGGGTGGGATCGGGAGAGCCCCACCACCATGCCGGCCGGGGATATGACCATCACCGCCCGGTGGCAGGTCAACCAATACACCATCACCTTTAAGCCGGAAAACGGCGGGCAGGATATCGTCATTAAGCAGGACTACGGCACGGCCATTACCGCCCCGGCCAACCCTACCAAAACAGGCTACACCTTTGCCGGCTGGGATAAGACCATTCCCACCACCATGCCGGCCGGGGATATGACCATCACCGCCCGGTGGACCGAAAACCGGGTCATTGTCATCATCCGGCCGGATGACAGCAAGGATGAGCCGGACCCCGGTACCATCCATCAGTGGGGCCCCTGGCGCTCCAATGGGGATGGGACCCATACCCGCCGCTGCACGGCCAGCGGCTGCTTCGACCAGCAAAACGGGAAGTGCTACGGCGGCGCCCCCAATTGCACCCAGCGGGCAAGCTGCATCCTGTGCGGCGCCAAATACGGCAAGACCGACCCCACATGCCACGCCTCCCTGGAAAAGCTGGAGGCGATAGCCGCCACTGCGGCGGCCAATGGCCGGGTGGAATGCTGGCACTGCACCGCCTGTGATAAGTACTTTGCGGACGCGAACGGCAAAACGGAGCTCACCGCGGAGAATACAGTAACCGAAAAGGTGCCGCCGAGCATCATACAGGGCAACGACGCCCGGTGGAAAAAGGGCGAAAGCAGTACACTTACCTTCCGCTCCGATGCGGCGTTTGAGGACTTTGCCGAGGTGCTGGTAGATGGCGCGGTGCTGCCCTCCGAAAGCTACGAGAAGCGGAATGGGGAAGGCAACATCATCGTAGAGCTGCGGGAAAGCTACCTGGAGCAGTTGGCCGAAGGGGAGCACACACTGGTGATCCGCTCGGCAAGGGGAGATGCCACCACCCACTTTACCGTGGAGGCAGCACCCGATGAAACCCATCCGGTGAGCTGGTGGGTTTACGCGGCGGCTCTGGGGGCTTTTGCCATCGGCACCTGTGTCGCAGTGATCTCCTTCCGGCGCAAAAAAGCCGGATAAGTGACAGCAAATAGCAGAGATTCCGGATCTCCTTCGTACCAAGTGTACGGGGGAGATTTTTTATTCAATTTTCAAGGTACTGTTGGGAGGCAGGTTCTCGCTTAAGGCAGACCCCCAAATTGCCCGATGAAGTCTGCTGAGATGAGTGAGCTTTTCGAAAAGCAAACCGGCGCCCCTGTTTGACCGGTGGGGCGAAAAGGCTCTCGATTTATTGTTCGGGGAGAGAGGCCGACAGGAAAGGAATTTTCGCCGGTGAAAAAAGTCCTTTCACTAATCCCTGCAAATCGCCCCTTTTTTGCATGTGAGAGGTTAATAATTCACTTTTTTTAATGGAAAGTTTACATTTTGGGAAGATATTGGGCGAGAATTGTATAAATAGTGGGCTTTATTGGGAAACAGAAACTGGGATTTGTTGTGCGAATTAAGGGCGGGTTTGTGGGCGCCTGGCGGCGGGTGTGGCCTTGTGCAAGGCTTTTGGAGCACGCCTACCCGGCGGGGGGCTACTTTTGTATGCGCGCGTCGTCGCGGGCTTTGCTCCATGTCGGGTCGCTATCCCTATGGGATAGACAA
>ERZ827150.4351-NODE-4351-length-12524-cov-5.303473_pt1 | contig 12524 bp, 9 predicted proteins | sample MGYA00519779_ERZ827150 | MGnify/ENA primary metagenome ERZ827150 (study PRJEB31778, sample SAMEA3449267) | human gut metagenome | biome: human gut; feature: human-associated habitat; material: faeces | place: United Kingdom | collected 2010/2012 ...
TGGAGCAGTCTGGCAGCTCGTCGGGCTCATAACCCGAAGGTCGTAGGTTCAAATCCTACTCCCGCAACCATATGGCGGCATAGCTCAGCTGGCCAGAGCATTCGGTTCATACCCGAAGTGTCATGTGTTCGAATCACATTGCCGCTACCAGAGATTCCAGTCAAGATGATTGCTTGGCTGGATTTTTTTTTATGTATAGGAAATTGCATAAAACCGTCCGCGTGAGCAAGACTTTGATGCGTGGCAGACTTCGGCGGAAGTGAAGGCGGGCTCAGCCCGCTTTTGTTCATGTCAAAGTGCCGAAATTTTGGGATTTCGGCACTTTTTTTGTCACATCTTTAATAAAATAACAACTGTTTAATCCTTGTGTGGGTTGAGTTTTTGGAGGCTTTGCGCAGTCACATGCCGTGCCACAAACGGTTAAAGAAGGGTCAGCAGCCTGCGGGCATTTTCCAGATCTTCTTCCTGCGTGTGGATGTACACATTTTGCATGGTTTTCAAATCTGCCCAGCCGCCCATGCTTTGCAGCGTTTTTTCCGATACGCCTGCGCGATAGGCGCGTGTGGCGAAGGTGTGCCGGAAGCAATGCGGCGTTTTGCCGTAGACGTTGATTGCTGCGCAGACGCGCTCCCACAGGCGGCGATTTGCCTGAAAGGTGAGCGGCTGATGCGTATCATCGCGCATGTGCAGCAGATAAGCGTCGGGATCGTGCATTTCCTCCGGTGTGAGCGCGAGAACGTCCCACAGCTTGGGAAGCATCAGCATGTGACGAAAGCCCGCTTCCGTTTTCGGATCGCCGATGATGGTTTTCGCTTTAGCATAGGTGACGCTGCGCTCGATACGGATCAGCATTTTATGCGGATCAATGTCCTTCATGCGGATGCCGCGGATATCCTCGCTGCGTGCCGGGCAGTAGAGCAGCAGCGCCACATAGCGGCGGTCAAGCAGCTTGGGTATATCCGGCAAATGCGCCTCGATGTCTTCGGCTTCCTTTGTGGTCAGCGGGAGACGTGTACTCTTTTTCTTGGAGGGGTTGCGCAGCCGCTTGGATTTGGATGGATTGCTGGAAATCAGCCCATCTTCAAAGGCGACGTCAAGCACCATGCGGACGACCAGCCAGATTTCGTCAATCGTCTTCTTGGAGAGGGATTCTTTGCTGTTGAGAAAGAGCTGCACGTCGTCGATGGAGATATCCCGCACATCCATTTCGCCGAAATACGGCAGAACGTGGCGTTTGAGATAGCTTTCATAACCGGTTAGCGTGGTTTCACGCACCTTGCCGACTTTGTAGAGCGTAAACCAACGCTCGGCAATATCCGAAAAGCGCGTACTTAATCCGTCTTTGCGATGCTGCCCGTTTTCATCCGGCGGAACGACAACGCCCTCCGTGATGGCGTGGGACAGATACGATTGAAAGAGTTCCTGTTGCGTTGAGCCGGTCAGCCAGAAGACCTTCCCGTTGATGACCGCTCGTTGTTTGAGTTTTGCAGACATATCCGGTTCTCCTTGTCCAGACATGTCTGACGGGGCAGGTGTGAGGTTGTCAAGGATCGTGGATTCCACGCCCATTGTAGCATGGTTTGGGGGCGGCGTGAAGCCCTGAATCGTTGTCATGGGACTCCTTTCATAGAGAAAAACAATTCAAGTGGCGAAGTGGCAGGCTAAAAGGGCTTAGAGCCGCTTTGCCACTTGAGGAAAAGGGCTAAGAGAGCAGACTCACCATCCACTGTGTTCCGTCGCGGACGACGTACAGCTTGGATGCGAGGTTTCGTTTGGCGGAACGGACGGTACGCGGGGAAATGCCCTGCTCCTGTGCGGCTTTGTCGATGACGCTGCTGGGACAGACGCGCCCGTTTTCAAGCAGGGAGAGAATGAGCTTTTCGGCACGCTCAACCTTTGTGGGCGTGTGTTCCGAGCCGGAAAGCAGCTCGTCGGCGGTGAGCTGATATTCGCCGAGCCAGCGAAAACCGTCCGCGTCGCCGAGTGAGAAAGCCAATGACTTGCCCGGAGATGCCAGCGAGCTTTTCTCATGCGTCAGCACCCGCGTGGTGGGGTCGTCCCTGACTTTACCGATGAACAGGAGACTGCGCACGGCGGCAGTCATGTCGATGGAACCAAGCCCGCGATAGGTGCTTTGTGAGCCGGACGCTTTGTTGAGATGACCAATCATCAAAATGGCGCAGTCGTGGGCTTCGGCAATTTCACCCAGTGCGCGGAAGATCGGGCGCACTTCGTTGGCACGGTTCATATCGACCTGAGCACCCAGAAACGCCTGAATCGGGTCGATAATCAACAGCTTGGCTTGATTCTCGCGAATGGCACGCTCAATGCGGTTGTCTGTCAATGTGAGCATGGATTCGCGGTCGTCAATCACCAACACGCGGTCAAGGTCGGCGCCTGCTTCGATTAAGCGGGGCTTGACGGTATCGCCGAGACCGTCCTCTGCCGTCTGATAGATCACGTTGAAGGGTTCAAGCAGCTCACCGTTTGGAAGCTGTTGACGGTTGGTGCAGGCGGCTGTGAGATACATGGCGAAATAGGTCTTGCCTTCGCCGGGATTGCCTTGCAGGATGGTCAGTTTGCCGAAGGGGATGTATGGATACCAGAGCCAGTGAACGGCGGTTTGTTGTACGTCGCTCAGGCGGATCATGGGTACGGAGTCGGGCATGGGAACCTCCTTATCTGGATATTTCGGAATGATGCCGTTCTTCTCGTTCGCGAAGCAGAAGATCAACATTGTGCTGCACTTGTGAGAGCTTCAGCAGCTCGTCGCGAAGAGGAATCAGGCGCGGGGCTTGTTTGGCGTAACTTTGCCGAAGGGTTTCAAGTTCTTCTTTCCAAACCTTGACTGTCGGCGGTTTGTCGCCCAGTTTTTCTTTGAGAATGCGGCGTGCAGCATAGAACAATCGGAGTTCGCCGTCATGTTCCTGTGCGTAAGCGTCTCGCCGGCTTTTCCAGTGAATCGCGTTCAGGTTTTCATAAATCGGCTTATTCTTGGCGTAGATGTCTGCCTGACGAATGAGCGCTTCCAATTCGCGGATTCGGGAAGAAGTGGAATGAAGCGCATCGCTCAACTGATGAAAGGCAGAACGGGTTTCAGAGAGTTGAGTGGAAAGGTCTTCAAGGGTGAAAAGTTGATGGGCTTGCAGAAAATTGACGGTTTCGGCAAATTGCTTGAGGTCGCGGACTTTTCCTTTTTGGCTCCATGCCTGAGCATAGCGCTGTTGCTGTGCTTCGCTGACCAATTCCCAAAGCGTGGGCGTTTTAGAGGCTTCCGGCTCAGAGCGGAGAGCGTTGATCCATTCGGTCAATTTCGCGATCTGTGCCTTTAACGCGAGTGTCAGCCTGTTTGTGGAGCGAATCCAGCGGTTTAACTCGCCTTTTTCCGTGCGGATGCCTTTCTGCTCCAGTTTGCGAACATTGGGACCTTCGTGAACGGTTGGAATTTGTTCGACGCTTTGCCGTGCATAAGAACGGTGGTCGATGCGCGAAGGAATTCCCTTTTCTTCAAACTTGGCATTTACGGCGTTGCACCATGCGTTGCGCCACGATTCGAGCCTTTCGGGAGAATGCCAATCGGTGGTATGGACGGCATTGAAACGGCAGCGACCGTCTGAACCGCGGATGCGGTTTCCGCTGGCATCCAGCACGTATTCGCGACGCTGCTTGGGCGCAAAACTGCCGTCAGGATTCAATGGACGCATGGTGGTTATGACGTGCATGTGGGGATTGGGAATGCCGCCGGCCTTGTCGGGAGAATGAATGGCAAGGTCGGCGATCATTCCGCGATCCACAAATTCTTTTTGCACGAAAGCGCGAGCCAGCTCGATATTCTCGTTCAGTGAAAGTTCGTTTTGCAGCGCGATGTCAAAACTGTATGCGAGCTGCGCTTTGGGATGGCGTTCAGCGGCTTCTACGGCGTTCCAGAGCGTTGCTCGGTCACAGAAGCACTCCGGAGCATGAGCGGGCAACAGAATTTCCGTATGGAGAACGCCGCCCTTGCGTGTGTAGTCGCTGATTTCGTCATAATATTCGCTGTACAGGCGTTCGCCCGCCCGATATGCTGCGGCGGCAAGGACGCTCTGTCCCGCGCTTCGCTTGATTTGAGAAACGGAGAAATGATACAGTGCCATCAGTTTTGTTGTTCAAACGATGGAAGAATGCGCGGATCATGCGCAATTTGGTTTTCAGCGGCGAATGCAAAGCGGATGTTTTCGATATCATCTTCATTATCTTCGAGCGTCATATCCAGGAGAATGTCCTGTACTTCGGAAAGCGCAAAGATGCGTTCCAAGACGCGGTAAAAATCGGCTTTATTCAATGCGGCAACCTGCGGGCAGAGGGCTTCAATCGCACCGCCCATGTTGCAAAGATGATGGGTACGCTTTTTCCGTGCGCCTTCGCTTAGATAGCGTTCGCGGTTTTGGAGACGCTGGCTGCGATGCTCGGCTTGCGCTTTTTCCTGCTCAAGATTACGCAGTTTTTGATTCGGTTCGATGTAGGAAGATGGCGTTTTGTTCATAGCGTATGGATTCCTTTCTGAAAAAACGAATGAGAAAAACGGCTGCGGAAGGATTCAAAAACTTTGCGGCAGACGGGATCTGCTTGCAGATCGTGGCTGATGCAAAGTACGCGGGGGATAGGCGCGGAGCGCCGCAAGAGGGGGCAACCCTCTTGGACGCAGCAACGCTGCGCAAAGTCTCTTGCGTTGCGGGAGCAGGGCAAAGAGGAAAACCGCGCGTAAAGCACGAAGATACATCCGAAGGATGTATAGAAGTGCGCCCTTCCGTTCCGTCGGGTTCTGTCGATCGACGAGCAGATCATACCACAAAAGCAAGAAAAATAACAGATGATTCTTAAACGATGGATAAATTCACAAAATCGAAAAAAATCCACGCTCTTGAAGCGGTTATCCAAATTGAAAAATGTGAAAAAACGATGAGGAGAAAAAGCGATGCTTGAGACGATGCCGATTTCTGAAAAACTGAAAATGCTGCGGGACAGACACGGGCTTACGCTGGACGAATTGGCGGAACAAACGGGGCTTTCACGTTCGGCGTTGAGTAATTATGAGACAAACGAAAGCAAAGAGGTCAGCCAATTTGCACTGGTCACATTGGCGAAATTCTATGGCGTTTCGACGGATTATTTGCTGGGACTGTCAGCACTCGAAAACCCAATGCAGGGAGATATTCATGATCTGAACATCAGCAGCGAGATGGCGGAGCTGCTCAAGAGCGGAAAAATCAACAACCGACTGCTTTGCGAAATGGCGACGCATCCGGATTTCCCGAAATTACTGATGGATATGGAAATCATGGTGGACGGTGAAGCGAGAAACGCGATTCGGGCGATTGATATGCTGTTTGAAGCCGTCCGCATGAAAATTATCAAGGAGACGAACATCAGTGAGGATTCAAATGCCCAGATTCTGACGTTTAAGGAAGCGCAGATTGACGAGGACGAATATTTTGAAATGAAAATCAAAAACGACCTGCGCCCGATCCTGCGCTTTCTGCGGGACAAGTACGCCGAAAGAAGCGAAGGGAGTCGGCAACTCGAAGAAATCGAGAAATACGTTCAGCAGCTGATTCGGGAAGCGGACATTGTCCGCGAACAGAAAGAACAGAATGTCCCCGATGATGAAATCTGGATTGATCGAACGATAGCCATGCTGATGGCGAAATGGAAAATCAAGTGGAATAAACTGACGGAAGTGCAGCAACGCTCGTTCAAAGAGGTGCTGATGCAGTCGGAATTGAGGAAGGAGCAGCTGCCGAAAAAGAGGATGAGGGGAAGGAAAAGGTAGATGAACGATCAGTAAATCAAAAAAGGATTTTCAAACGCGTTTGTTTTGTTGTGTGGTATGGCATTACGTCATTCATCAAGCAGACAGCCGAATATTGAAAGGTCGAGTTCTTGGAATATTTCTACGAATACATAGAATAATTGATTGAGTAGATCGAGGGCCTATGCTATAATTAATGTAATTGGCACAGAGACACATGATTTATACATAAACAAGGAGCTTTGCCATGGGGATCAGCTACAAAAAGCTTTGGGTTATGCTTATCCAGAAGGATATAACCAAATCCCAACTGAGAACGGATATTGGTTTATCGGCAGGAACGATGAGCAAGCTCAACAAAGGGGAAGAGGTCGCCCTTTCTGTTTTGCTTCGGATTTGCGGTTATTTGGAATGTGACATTGGAGATATTTGTGCGGCTGTGCGGAGAAAAGGTGATTGAGTTCGCTTTTCGTGCAGCGCTTATGCTACAAACGCAAATGAGGTGATGAAATGCAGATCATCGACAACATAAACAAGACGGTCAAGGAAGACCTGCAAGAAAGCATTCGCAGGGGAAGTAAAATGTCCGTGGCTGCGGCCTGTTTCTCCATGTACGCGTATCAGGAATTAAAAAAGCAGCTGGAGCAGGTGGATGAATTCAGCTTTATTTTCACGTCGCCCACTTTTGTCAAGGAGCGTGCAGAGAAGGAAAAGCGCGAGTTTTACATTCCGCGCCTGAACCGCGAAAGCAGTCTGTACGGAACGGAGTTTGAAATCAAGCTGCGCAACGAAATGACGCAGCGCGCCATTGCAAGAGAATGCGCTGACTGGATTCGCAGGAAGGCTACGTTCAAATCGAATACCACAGGGGAAAACATGGGCGGTTTTATGACTGTTGCATCCAAGGAGGAGCAAGTCGCCTATATGCCGATCAACGGCTTTACCACCGTCGATCTGGGATGTGAACGTGGAAACAACAGCTACAACATGGTGAATAGGATTGAAGCGCCGTTTGCCACGCAGTATATTCAGCTGTTTGATACGCTTTGGAATGACAAGGCGAAGATGCAGGATGTTACAGATGTGGTTGTTGAAAACATCAGCAGCGTTTACAACGAGAATTCTCCTGAATTTATATACTTTATAACGCTATACCATGTGTTCAGCGAATTCCTTGACGATATTTCGGAGGACGTTTTGCCGAATGAGGCGACCGGCTTCAAGCAGAGCAAAATCTGGAGTATGCTCTATGATTTTCAGCGCGATGCTGTCCTTGCGATTATCAACAAGCTCGAAAAATACAATGGCTGCATTCTGGCGGACAGCGTTGGTCTGGGAAAAACGTTTACCGCGCTTGCGGTCATCAAATATTACGAAAACCGGAACAAATCGGTTTTGGTTCTCTGCCCCAAGAAGCTGGCTGCCAACTGGAACACCTATCGGGATAATTACGTCAACAACCCCATTGCGGTTGACCGCCTGAATTACGACGTGCTGTTCCACACGGATTTGTCGCGAAACGGCGGCACATCCAACGGGCTGGATTTGGATCGCCTGAATTGGGGGAACTATGACCTGATCGTGATCGACGAGTCGCACAATTTCCGAAACGGCGAGGGCGGAGCCGGTACGCACAAGAGCGACGGGGAAAACCGCTATCAGGTATTGATGCGCAAGGTCATCAGGGCGGGCGTCAAGACGAAGGTGCTGATGCTGTCCGCAACGCCGGTCAACAATCGTTTCTACGACCTGCGCAATCAGCTTGCGCTGGCTTATGAGGGCGATGCGGACGTCATGGATCAGCGGTTGAACACGACAAAGTCCATCGATGAAATTTTTCGGCAGGCTCAGCGTGCCTTCAACGCATGGAGCGAGTTGAAACCGGAACAGCGCACGACGGATGCGCTGCTGCGCACGCTGGATTTCGACTTTTTTGAAGTGCTGGACAGCGTGACCATTGCCCGTTCCCGCAAGCATATCGAGCGATACTACGATACCAGCGAAATCGGAAAATTCCCGGAAAGGCTAAAGCCCATCAGCCTGCGCCCCAATCTCACGGATTTGAATCAGGCAATCGATTACAACCAAATCTATGAGCTGTTGAGTTCCATGACGCTGTGCATCTATACGCCTTCCGACTACATTTTCCCCAGTAAGCTGGATAAATACATGGATCGCGGCAAGGCGAATCTGACCATGCAGGGGCGTGAATTCGGCATTCAGCGGCTGATGAGCATCAACCTGCTCAAGCGGCTGGAAAGCTCCGTATTCTCCTTCAATCTGACGCTGAAAAGAATCTGGCAGCTGATTCACACGACCATTGAGGGCATTGACCACTACGAAAAATACGGAAATGCGGATATCACCATGTACGAGGCGGGTGAATCCGACTTTGACATGGAGGATTCTAACACGGATTTCTTCTCTGTCGGCAAGAAGACAAAGATTGACCTTGAGGACATGGATTACAAGTCATGGCGGAAAGCGTTGCAGCAGGACGCGGACAACCTTGAATTGCTGATCCTGATGGTGGCGGACATTACGCCCGAACACGACACAAAGCTACAGACATTGTTCCGGCTGCTGGATAATAAGATGGCTCACCCCATCAACCCCGGAAACAAAAAGGTCATCATTTTCACCGCATTCTCGGATACCGCCGGTTACCTGTATGAACATGTGAGCGAATACATGCAAAATCGGTATGGCTTGGATACGGCGGTCATCACCGGCGCGATTGATGGAAAAACGACCGCCAAAGGCTTGAAGCCAACCCTCAATAACGTATTAACCTGCTTCTCTCCGATTTCTAAGGACAAGGCGGTTCTTCTTCCGAACAACCCGACGGAGATCGATGTGCTGATTGCGACCGACTGTATCTCCGAAGGACAGAATTTGCAGGATTGCGACTACCTGATTAACTACGACATTCATTGGAATCCGGTGCGCATCATCCAGCGGTTCGGGCGCATCGACCGTATCGGCAGCCGAAACGCCTATATTCAACTGGTGAATTTCTGGCCGAACATGACGCTGGACGATTATATCAACCTGAAATCCCGCGTAGAGACGCGCATGAAAATCACGGTGATGACCGCTACCGGTGATGACGACCTCATCAATCCGGAGGAAAAGGGCGATTTGGAATATCGCAAACAGCAGCTGAAACGATTGCAGGAAGAGGTCGTCGATTTGGAGGATATGTCAACGGGCATTTCCATCATGGATTTGGGGTTGAACGAATTCAGGCTCGACCTGCTGGCGTACATCAAGAACCACGGGGATTTGGAAAAGACGCCCCGCGGTCTTCACGCGGTTGTTCCGAAAACAGAGGGATGCCCGGAAGGCGTCATCTTTGTGCTGAAAAACGTGAACAACAGCGTGAATATTGACAACCAGAATCGCATTCACCCGTTCTACATGGTGTATATCAGCACGGAGGGGGAAATCGTCTGCGATTATCTGAATCCCAAGGGGCTGCTGGATGATGTGCGCCTGCTGTGCCGGGGGAAATCTGAGCCGATCAAGGCACTGTGCGCCCAATTCAACCGAGAGACGGACGACGGACGCAACATGAGCGAAATGTCCGAGCTGCTGAGCATGGCGATTGATTCCATCATCGACGCGAAAGCGGATAACGACATTGACAGCCTTTTCAAGTCCGGCGGCACATCTGCGCTCATGTCAGCGGTTTCCGGATTGGACGATTTCGAACTGATCTGCTTCTTTGTGGTAAAGTGACGGGAGGTGTCTGCCGATGTTGGGGCTGCCGCAGTCCACGGAATTCAACAAGCGAATTCCCAAACAGAAATTCTATGAGCATATCACGGTATCGCCGGCACTCAAAAAGAGCTTTGTGGATCAGATTCGAATGATTTACTGGCGCAACAAGGTGGCGGCAACCACCGTCAACCTTGCGCCGGGAACCATAGTCGATGAGGTTGAGGTATTTGAAATCAGGCTGAACAGCGCGTCGCTGGATGAAGCGGTTCTTCGGCAGATTGACAGGGAGATTTCGTACCACATTATTTTCCTGCTGGAATACGAGGGAAAGCTGCAAGCATGGACCGCCTACAAGGAGAAAACGCCTACGGCGAACGCTGTTTTCAAGGTTGGAAAGTATTATCATACGGAATGGATGACCGAGGCGGAGCTGCCCATCCGAATAGACGGCTTGAATTTGGACGCGGTTTATGAAAACTTTGTTCGGCAGATTGCCGGAGATGCGCTGAAAGCGGATTCCGGCGAAAGCCTGAAAGCGTCCGTCGAGCGGGACGAAAAGAAAAAACAGCTTGAAAAACAAATCGCCGTGTTGGAAAATAAGATGTGGCGGGAAAAGCAGCTGAATCGGCAGATGGAAATGAATGCGGAGTTGAAGAAATTGAAAAATGAGGTGAAAAGTCTATGATAACCCTCGATGTTTCTTGTTCAGTGCGTGCACAATGTGCCACACTGCTTTATATAAAGGAATGTGGCGGTGAGTATCAATTGCTGGAACAGTTTGCTCATAATCATTCCGCAATTACAGATAGCCTTCTGGACAGATGCGTTATCAAGTATAGAGAAAAAGAAATGAGCTTCCAGCAGTATCTTGAAGACTTTCATGCATTTGTGGAAAAACTTCCAATCTACACGTTTGTTGCACCGCCCTTTATTCTTAGCAAAGAACTTCAAGCCGCAGGGTACTTTGCGGAAAAGGCGGCAGAATGCTTACAAGCAGCACGATTTTTTACAATCAAAAGTTATAAGTTATTGGATAGTGATGCTGATGTTTCTTGGTCTCAGGGATATATTGCGCATTTTTTCTTTCGATGTCTGTACTTTGGAACTGCAACAACATGGTATATAAATACATTTGATCAACTGCTGCAAGCGGTGTTCTGGAATAAAGAGCTATATACTTCCGCAAAAGATAAAAATGGCAAGGTGTATGACGCTTCATGGACAGTAGAGAAAAAACTACAATTGTGCCGGAGTCATTTCGTGCTCGATGAATTAAAGAAACGAGGATTTACGGAGTTAGAAAGTGCCTTATCTTCGTGCTATGAGAAAATACAGCAAGTGCGTGAATGGTCAAATGCTATCAAGCATAGAGGCGGAATTGATTATAAGTACCTAAAACCTCAAAAGCCATTCAAAATGTACTATTGCGGTGGATCTACCTTAGCAAATTCATCATTTGATTTACAAAAAACAGGAACTCTCGATCAATTTGAAATAAAAGACTTTGAGCCGAATGAAAAAGTTGATATTGATGAAATGATTCCTAATCTTGTGAATGCCTATATTTCGCTTCGAATATGCCTTGAAAAGATTATCGGCGCTATATTTTCCAATGAGCGACAAGGAGATATAATGGAATGAGTAAGATGAAATTTGAATCCCCCGACCTGACCGCCCAAAACATCGACCGCATCGCCGCCCTTTTCCCGAACTGCGTGACGGAAATGCTGGACGAGGAACGCAGCACGAAGGAGAAGAAGGTATACAAACGCGCCATCAATTTTGAATTGCTCAAACAGATGCTTTCCCCCGACGTGGTGGACGGCGACGAGGCATACGAATTTACGTGGGTCGGCAAAAAGGCGGCGATTGTGGAAACCAACAAGCCCATCCGCAAGACGCTGCGCCCCTGCGTCGAAGAAAGCAAAAACTGGGACAGCACCGAAAACCTCTACATCGAGGGCGATAATCTGGAAGTGCTCAAGCTCTTGCAGGAAAGCTATCTAGGCAAGGTCAAGATGATCTATATCGACCCGCCGTACAACACCGGCAACGACTTCATCTATGCCGACGATTTCATGCGCTCGCAGGAAGAAGAAAACGAGCAGATGGGAATGTACGACGAGGACGAAAACCGCCTGTTCAAGAATACGGATACAAACGGACGCTTCCATTCCGATTGGTGCAGCATGATTTATTCGCGGCTGATGCTGGCGAGAAATTTGCTGACGGAGGATGGGGTTATTTTTATCAGCATTGATGATAATGAGGTTGAAAATCTTAAAAAAATATGTGACGAAGTTTTTGGAACTGAAAATTTCTTATCCCAAATTAGCGTCGTTACAGGTGCTAATCAATCAGGCGAAGGTGTTCTTATTCAAAAAAATGTTGAATATTGCATTTTATATGCAAAGTCAATAACAAATACTAGACTATATAGAATAGATAAAACAGATGAAAGTTATAGAAACCTGAATGATGCGCCGACTGCATTTGAAACAAGATTGGATATGGGTTATACTATTTATTATAACCAAATAACTGGCGAAATGATACCGATGTATGATTATGATAAAAACAAAGTTTACACAAATGATGAAAAGCAAGTCTACATTGATGACTCTAAATTGATTCAAAAAGGATTTATTCCAATTAGACCGGGTAAAAGAAATGGAAAACTTCATAGATGGAGATGGGGAATGGATACGTTTCTTGAAAGGAAATCGGAAATAAAAGTTTTTAAAGTAGGCGATAAATATGTACCAAAGTTTCTTCAGTCTGGATTTAACGCGCCTAAAAATATTTGGAATTATACTGTTGGCACTGTAGAATTGAAGAAGATATTCAATGCTGCTGTATTTGATTATTCGAAAAGTGTAAAATTGTTGGAGTATATAATATCTATTAGTACCGACAATAATTCCATTATTCTTGACTTCTTCTCCGGCTCCGCTACCACAGCCCACGCCGTGATGCAGCTCAACGCCGAGGACGGCGGACACCGCAAATTCAT
>ERZ827150.4354-NODE-4354-length-12517-cov-3.087867_pt1 | contig 12517 bp, 15 predicted proteins | sample MGYA00519779_ERZ827150 | MGnify/ENA primary metagenome ERZ827150 (study PRJEB31778, sample SAMEA3449267) | human gut metagenome | biome: human gut; feature: human-associated habitat; material: faeces | place: United Kingdom | collected 2010/2012 ...
TGTATTCTCCATTTTGGGCTGTGAAATCATGATATGCTTTTTCAAATTCTGTATATGCGATTACATAATTCTTAGCAGCCTGCAACTCTTTGGAAGACATGTTTTTCTGATCTTCATCACTCATACCATTGATAAGCTTAGCCAGTCTAGCCAATAGCTTCAATCTTTCCTGCAATGAAGAGTCTGGAGAGCTAGTAAACTCGAAATAAATATTCACAAAACAATCTTCAAATTTATTTAACGTTTGTCCGTTGGCTTCTTTTTTCATCTGATACATTGCTGCGTCAGAAATTTTAATATCCACATCAAACAGAATTTTTCCAAGATTGATCTCAGCTTTCAGCTTCGCATTTCGTTGTTCCGCCTGTTTTTGCGCTTTACGCTTTTCTATCTTATCAAGAAATTCTTGCATCTCTCTGGCATGTTTTTCTTGGGCAATTCTTTGGGCTTCTCGGGCTTCCCGTTCAATTCTGTTTGCTTCCTGTAGCGACTCTTCCGCTTTTCGTACGTGAGCCTGATAACTCAAATAGATTCCGATGCACACGACAAGTCCGATGATGCTAATGAAAACGAACCATAAAGTCTTTTTTTTCTGAGATTTTTCCGACATTTTTTATTCCTCTGATTATTCTGAATCGTTTTTTATTTCCGTTGGCTTGGGATTGGTTTGTTCTTTTTGGACAGCTAACCGTAAATCCGCTCAAGATTTCCGTTGGAAATATTATATTCTTCCATCTTGCCGTTAACCTGCAAGATCAATCTGCCATTCGATACCTGAATGGAACTTGACCGCTGATTGATGGTTCGAATATAATGTCCGTTATCGCATTTGTAGACTTCGACCCGGTCATCACACAATGCTCCGGCATAAACTCCGTCGCAGGAAACGGCACGTAGGCCGGATACTGTGACGCATCGGCAGTAACTGCCGTTCTCATAGATTTCCAACCGATCTCCTGACTGTCTTACCGTTGTCGCCATACTCTGATTTCTCCTCTGTTAAAAATGGTAACGTTTTTTATCAATACTATGCCGAGATCAACAATGCCAAAACTCCGGTGAAGAATAAAATCCCCAATAACCAGAGCAGCACACATAAATACCCGATGACCAAGGCTGTAACAGCCAGACCGTAACCAGTTCGTCCGTTACTTTTCAAACTGTGCGAAAGACCAATGTGACCACAAATAATCGCCGGAAGTACCAGAATCGGCAGGAACAGGCTCGCCAAAGCCAGACAGAATCCGACAACTGCCGTTCCGTTGCTGTCGGAAAATACGGTTACCGTATTCAATCGACAGTTGCAATTGGTACAGACGGATAGGCCGTCTGGCAAAAGGACCTTACAATTAGGACAAATCATTTTCCTCCTTTACATCGTCTGAAGCAGTTTAGACAAAATGAAAAAATTTAGAATCATGAATAGAATTGGCGCAATGATTCCAACAATAGAACGTTCGATGGAGCCGGTACCGCGTTTTGCGGTGCACAGGCCGATAATACCGCAAATGATTGCCGGAACTCCGGTGAGAGGTCCTAAAAACAAGCTCAAAAACCCCAAAGTCGAAGCTGCAGTAGAAACTCCGCTCGGTTTCAGCACAATGGTTTGGATTACCGGAGCAGCGGTATTGCCAGCCTGAAATGTTTTTTTACATTGGCCGCAGACGATCATCATACCGGAACAGTTGTCTTCCAGCATAATTTCTGCCCCACAATGGGAACATTTTGCGGAAAATGACATTCTTTCTCTCTCCTTTTTTTTGGGGAAGGAGCGCGCACAAAAAAAGGGACACGCTCCACATTGCTTTACCGTGTACGAGGCACTCGCAAGCCCACACGACGACAAAGCATGGAACGTGCCCCAAAAAAGGCAGTACCACACAAACGGTCGTCGTGTTTGAAAGTTGCGAGTTTTCGTACACAACCGTAATAATTCAATTGTTTTCGATTTCAGGAACTAACTTATTTCGTTTTTTGATTCCTTTCCGGTTAAGATGTTGCCACTAAAATAGTGTAACATCTTAACAAAGTCAAATCGAAAACAATCCGGTATGCCTTTTTTCTTCGTCTGTCATGCAGCTTGCGAGTGAAAAATCTTATGAAATCAGCCTTTCCACTTCTTCGGCATAAGCCGAATTCAACGTCAGGACATGCGGTCGTTTCCCGATCACTTCCAGCAGCTCGCGGCAGTTATATTCGTCTCCGGTCTTGTCCCTGGGATCAGCTCCGGCGGCGAGCAACCGGCGGAAGAGCTCAAGATTCCGTTCCGGACGGTAATTCCCATTTCGGATCAAGGCCCGCAACGCTTGATTTTTCTCACCGGGAGAAGCCCGTTCGAACAGGGACTCCGCCTGATCGTAATGACCATCGCGACAGCATTCCGTCAGCGTATTGTTTTCATCATAAAAAGGATTCCTGCCGCATCGCACCATGTCGGCGACCCACGCCAGCATCTCACTATCCGGATTGTCGACCAGCCCGGACAGGCGGGCTCCCCGTTGATACAACTCATCGGCCAGCTCGAAGCGGCAGTTCAGAATGGCGAAAAACAGTGCGTTTTGTCCAAAACAATTACAGCTTCGCACATCCACGCCTTTTTCCAGAAGTTCACGAACGCGATTCCAATCCCGGTCCCGGGCGGCGGCAATGATTTCATTGTTACCGCAGGCATCCACTTCATCCATCAATAACCTCCGTTGTTTTTTGATTCATAGACACCTCTATATTTCCCCGTTTTCGAACAATCTCACAAGCGGAGATGATTTTTTTCCCAAAAAAATGCGGCCGACAGGGAATAAACCCGGTTCGACCGCCAAAAACAGAAGAAATTTCCAATAAGGCTTACGCTTTGATTTTTACCGGCTTGCCGTCGGAGAACGATTCTCGAGAGGGAGCCTTCCAATTACTTTTAACTGATTCAAGTTTAAATGATAAAAATTATTTCGATATCGAGCGATGTGTCGGGATTTCTCCCATCCTTTTGTTTTGAAAATTCTTCTGTCTTTTCAGAATGTCACACTTCAAGCGAAACGAAGTGCGACGCATTGTAGTCGTCGATCTCATCCTGAAGGTTATCGGCCCGCTGCTGGAGCGAATCGATTTCCCGCTGGATGTCGGCCTTGGTCAGCGCCGCTGTCACGTTGTAGCTGGAGCCGTATTCCTGTTTCACTCCGTTGGTCGTATCGATCTTTTTCAGTGAAGCGATCATCGAACGAACCTCTTCCAGTTCGGCCAAAAGGGAGATGATTCCGGAATTGGCCGTGGCAATGGCGGCTTTGTACCGGATCAACTCTTCCGAATACTGTTTATATTCGGCAAGAACGGCGACGAGGTCGAACGCCCGCTCGGTGCCTTCCGGGCAGGAGTTATCGTTTTTCAGGATATCAAGACAATTCCGGACTCTTCCGGCAATCCGGCTTTTCTGTTTCAGGGCACGGGCAATACTGATTTTGTTCTGATTCATGGTTGGTCTCTCCTTTCTCTTATTTTCCACATCTGCAAAACTTTTTCCACAGCGGCTTCCGGAGAAATCTTCCGCTCGAACACCTCCCGGAATACCGGCGCAAAATCCTCCGCCAGATTGATGATGCGATTCAATTCATCGTCAACCGTATGAAGCGTAACCGGAATCTGGCCGGCAGTCGAAAGGATCAGAATCCCGGTTCCGTTTTCAATAAATTTCGCACCGGAAATATTCCGGTTCGCCAGTTCGATCAGGTCGATCATATCGTCATTGATCGTGTAATCAGCGGGAAACTCCATCATCTCCAGCCAGAGATCAAATCTGTCTCCCGATTCATTGACGGTAAAATAAAACGAGAAAACGCCGGATTCCGTTTCCTGTCTGCTGAACAGCGAGTTTTCCGTTTCATCGTACAGTTCGAAGTCATACTCATCCAAATAACGGCGCAATAATTCTTTCACCATTTCCTCCAAGTTAAAAAAAAAGACATTTCGGGATTCATGCCTGAACGAGTCGAACGTTCATCGTCCCGGTTTCACGGAGCCGTTTTGCCATTACACTAAGGCTGTTTCCCCGAAACGCCTGTTGTGCTTATGCTCGCTGTTGCCGGGTAAGCTACAACTCGAGGTTTCCGAAATGATGCCTTTCTTTCTGGCTTTCCTTGAATTCCGGCTCAGTACAATCTTTAATCATGAGTGTTTTTCGCTTTCCGGTCAATAATCCACGGATTTTCCGGCAATAACACTCGTCGGAGTAAAGCTGATGCAATGCGTTCCGGCATTTACTGCAACGGGCAAGGTGAAGAGTGCAGACGCTGTTTCCGTCCGGAGATAAGCGTCCGTGCAGATAATCCGCCAGTTGTTCGTAGGTAAGATGTATCATTCGCAATCCCATGTTTACCCCTATATTGTGGGATTGCGGTGCGATTCTTAGATGATGGAGAAGAAAATTATTGTTTTTTTACAAACAGCCGTTCATACTCCGCTACAAATTCATCGGCAGGGAGTTTTTCCAGCCGATCCAGTTCCCTTAGCTGGTGACGCAATGCTTCGGCCTGCCGATTCAGCTCGGCGGTTTTCTTTTCCCGGCTTTCTCCGGAAAACATTTTATCATAGGGAAGCATTTCCAACCGCTGCAGCACAGATTTCAGTTCGTTCTGCAATCCTGTTTTCTGACCGGGAAGCATTGCGCGATAAGCATCATTCAACGCTTTGGTTTGCGGTTTGAAAAACGAGTGCTCTTTTTTCATATCTTCGGCAGACAAAGGCGTTTGTTCCTCATCTTCGGCATTCACTTCCGAAGGCGTTTCTGCCGCCGATTTCGGGGGCGGCTCAAGTTTCGGCTGAAATTGAGGCTGTTCAGGAGCGCGGGAGAAAAACCATACGAAGCTGAGGACGGCGGCAAGCAGCAAAAACAGGACGACGGCGGCATAAATCCAATGCCTTGCCGGTAGAATCCCCCGGGCCGTGGAAACAGGAACCGTCAGCGCTTCCCGGAACTCTTCCGCAGAGTGGAAACGTTCTTCCGCCTTCGAACCGCATCCCCGCATGAAAACATTGCGCAAAACCGCGTATTCCGACATCGGCAGGTTGGTCGGAATTTCCGGGAAACGTTCCGGGCCGAGCCCGGTCAGCGCACAGTAGACCACCATGCTCAACGCATAAAAATCATCGGCGGGAGAACCGGAAGAACCGCTCTCCGGCGGAAAAAAGGCCGGTGTTCCGCCCCGGCTTACCGTATGGGCGGGATCGCGTACCAAACCGACGTCGGCCAGCTTCGGAACGCCTTTCACCCACAGAATGTTGGCGGGCTTGATATCGCGGTGAACAAGGCCGGAGGCGTGGAGCGCCTCGACTCCGGACAGCAGCGAACCGACCAGTTTCAACGTTTCATCCGCGCTTAATCGCCCGTTTCGCTTCAACCGTTCGTCCAGCGTATCGGCGCGATACCTCTCTTCGGAAAGCGAATCGGCCAGCTCCATCGTGTAGTAAAAGCAGTTCTCCGCTTCGCCGACATGAAAAATCTGAAGCAGGTTCGGATGAGCGGGAACGGTCTGCTGGTAGGTTTGAATCCCTTTCAATTCGCTTTTCCACGCATCGCCCCGGTATTGCGTCCCGACGATTTTCAGCGCGACGACCCGCCCGTCGAAGCCACGGGCGCGCCAGACCTCGCCGAACCCGCCTTCCGCGCAGAAGTCCAGCAATTCATAATCGCCGTATCGTTTTTGCTGCGGATTCATTCCAGACCGTTTTCCCGGTAACGGTTGATGATCACCCGCAGCTTCTCCAGACAGCGGGAACGAATATTGTAGAGGTTGTTCGGCGTTTTCCCCACCACCGAAGCCACCTCCTGAATCGGCCGGTTCTGGATGGAGGTGAGGTAAAACGCCTCGTAAACCTCCGGACTGAGTTCAGCCTTTAGCTCCTTCAGGGCTTCCCGCAGGATGAAACTCTCATACTCCTCCATCAAGGCACGGTCGACCTCATCACCGTACTCTTCCGGAATGCACTCCTCCGCTACGCTCTCCGGACCGCGCTGATTCCACTTTTTCATCGCGGCATAATGGGCGATCCGGGAGAGATAGCCCCGGAACTTCCCCTTATCCGGATCGTAAGTGAACCGCTCCATCCGTTTCCAGAAAATCCGCATCACGTCCTGCAGCAGTTCGTCACACTCCTCTTCGGATAAATGGCGGTTCCGCCCGATGGCAACGATCATACCACGGTACTTCCGGTAGAATTCCCGCCACGCCTCTTCATTGCCGGCCTGTACTTGGTCCAGCAGCGATTTTCGAGTCGTATATCCCCGAACCATAAAAAAATCCTCCACATGTTTTCCCGATTACGGTACTGCATGAGGAGAATTTTTTCAACCGGCTTATTCCAATTTTCCGGATTCCAATAGGCGATACCACGCGGCATCGATTTCCGGGATCTTCGCTGTGTTGCGCTCATAGTCGCTCTTCTTCACGAAGAGTCCGTCGTGGAGCGTAATGACGTCGCACTGCAAAAGCGCTTCCACGAAGGGAGCGAACGTATTCAGAAACAGCCTGCCTTCCAGCTCCTGACATTGCACGCTGAGCGTCTTCTTGTTATTGACGCACTCCCAGTGAACAAGAATCCCATACACGAAAGGGAAGTTCCTGCGCATATATTGATCGACCGGGTACTTGACATTCCCGATACCGATATTGCTGTTATCCCTGGAATTGGCAAAAAGCCAGCGGATACTCCCTTTTTTTATTTCCTTACGCGGAAGATTCGATTGCGACGCGATTTCGTCGTACAATCCGACGTTTTACCGTATCGTAGAAGCGGCGCACTTCTTTCTCGGCAGGGTAACGGTCCAAGAGCAATTTCGCGGTAAGAGTCCAGAAGCAATTCCTGATATCATATAACTCCATCAATGGCTCGCCGTCATACCAGACCGCCTGACGATATTCGCTTTTCAAATTATGCCAGCAATCACAATAAAGGCGTCCATAAGATTCATGGATATCCGAATCGGGAAGAGACAGAATACGTTCTAGCAAAGAACACATATATAAGTCATCATCAACCAATTTCAACAACATATTAACATCATAATATAAACAACGATATCTGGATTTCATGACCTCTGAATAATTATTTATATTACCCAATGCCGACGGAGTTTTACTGCATGTCGGCCATGGGATATTCGTCAAGCTTCCATGAACTCTCAGGTGGTCAAAAATCAAGTCAGCTATCGTCCTCTCTTCACCTCTTTTCAATTCATTTTTCAATAGCGGGTGAAATTGACGCCTGTTCAATTTGATCTCAATCGTTACGAGATTCTGTTCCTCTTTGTCTTCCGTCATTTTCGGAGCCAACGAGCGTTCAAAGCTGTAAGATTTCGGAAACAGGCGACTGGCGGAATTTGCACAGTACGCATGATTGACATGAAGAATCCCATCGCGGAATATCTGCTTTACAGTGGCCTCGCGCTCTGAATCACCAACGATATAACGCAGCACGTTATGATGGATGTTCGTCAATTGATTGCGATGTCGGCAAAATACATGCTCGTACAAAAAGCATCCGTAAACCAGACAGTCGTTCCACAAGGTACGACGTTGCTGCTTACTCACTTTTTCTTTGGTGTGTTCCTGAAACTTCACTTCAATCAGCGAATAAAGCGACTCTGGAAGATTCGTCTTTAATATTAGCGGCTTTTCTCTTGTCATAGTTCTCCTTTTTGTTGATTTACTGAATGTTGCATTATATTCTTCTGCCGTTTTTCGGGCGGCCCCCGCATTTATTGTTGTCATTTTCTGACTCCTGAAAAGAGGGATGCCCTCACGAGAAAACTCGAATTGCTTCAAGTCCTTTCGGGAAGGCACCCCGGGTTAAAAATTACATCTGGTTCACTAATTCCATCAGCTTATTCCTGACGCTCTGTAAGTCGGAACTTTCCAACTTGCGAAACTCTTCCAAGACCGACTTCGTATCGAGTTCGATAAGGCCTCTGATCACAGAGTAAGGTACCGAATCCAAAGCACCTGTTTCTACTTTGTCCTCTTTGGGAGCTTTGGGAGTTTTGGGAACTTTGGGTTCGATATAGCCATTCTCAAGCAGATATTTTTCCAGTTTTCCGGCATTGATCTTCTGCCCGGAGAAGGCTTCCGCAAACGTCTTCCAAGCTTCGACCTGTTGTTCCACCGGTTCGACCTTCGCCAGAACGCGAATAATCGCTTCATTTTTGGGAAGTACTTCAGGATGTCCTCCGCGCAGACGCACATAAACTTCGGCTGCGGTAATCAGGCGACTGGCGTATGACTCGGTCATCTGCCAGCGAACCGATAAATAGTCTTTGAAGTCCTTGTGCTGCCCTTCATAAAGGCGACGTTCGCGGATTTCTTTCAGGGCCAAACCGGACTCCAAATAATTATTAGAGGCTTTCTCGAATTTTTCTTCGAACTCGATCAACTTCGACTCTTTATAATGCTCCTGCTGTTCGTCCATGGTAAAAACTCCTTTCTTGTTTTATTATTTTGTAGATGACGGCCCATTCTTGATGAACCGTCCATGGATGTACAGTTGATAGACGTTGCCAAAATGGCAATGGCTCACGATTTAATTTTCAACCAGCTCTTCCCGGTTCCGGGCACACACCGGGAAAAGTTATATAATAATTTGATTCTGTTCGGACATTTTTAAAAAAGAAAGCGTCCAAAAGTTAAAAGGGAATGCATTTTCTTGTAAAATAAGTTTGACCGGAGCTTGCAATCAGGGAGAAACTTGCCAATTTGGCAAAGTGCCAGGAGGATGAAGCAGGCGGAGTTCGTTTACCGGGAAGGAAGACTTTGGATTAGCATACCGGTAAAAAATACGGAGTCCCGTAAAAGGCCGAAGAAATCAGGATTCCCAGATTTCCAGTCCGTCGATTTTGCCGGTTTGCGTCAATTTCCCATACCGGTTCGAAAAAAAGACGACTCGGAATTTGGCGTCGGCGAACATCTGGGGATCATCCGGGACATCACTCATGGTGTCAAGCAGGAGATCCCATTGATACAATTGATTGCCGGACTTTGGAATGGAGGCGTTACCATAGCTGGTTTGAAATTCCAAGCAGTCTTCGTGAATGATGACTTTTTCCACTACTTCATAGATCAGTTTGCGGTAGATATGGTCCGGAAGCGTTCTGGATCTTGCATCATGAAATGCACGGGAGAGCGATATATTCTGGTCAAACGGGGATGAGAGGCGTTTCGCCTGATTCCTGCGAGTTAGAATTTCCCGTTCCGCTTTTTGCATTTCGCCCTGAGTCGTCTGGAGAAATTGTTCATACTCGTCGAAGGTAACCAGATTTTTCTGGAATAACGAAGTCATCTGTTCCCGTTTTACCTTGATGTCATGGAGTCCGATTTCCAGCTTTTCCAGTTCCCCGTTCGTTTCCGGCTGCGAGAGCAAACGGCGGCAATGATTGATCAGAGCGAGAACGACAAAAGGATAACCGACATCATACAAGCCGATTCCATTTCCGCGCTTCACCCGTGTATAGCGGACGGATGTGGTACAGTTCATATAAGCTTCGCTCTGGCCCCGATGTTTGCAAATATAGTACGAAGCCGTGGAGTTGGAACTGTTCAGAATCATCCGGTAGCCGCAATTGGGGCAAAACATCAGGCCGCTGAATACGGAGTTGGTTTTCTTCGGGCGGGCATGGGGATTTTTTTGCTTTCGACGCTCAATGATTTTTTGCGCCCCATTCCATTGCTCAAAAGAAACCAGCGGCTCCGACACCTGAATATTTTTAATCAACTTCTGTTCGGAATTATACATGAATCCGCAATAAATCGGATTACGCACGATTGTCCAAAGCGTAGTAAAGCATTTGAATTCGGTTTCCGGGTATTTTTTGCTGATTTCATACATGATGTCAGCATACTTGGCATATTCCAGGAAACGCTTGAAGGCATATTGAATGAGCTTGCCTTTTGTGGATTCAAAAAGAATCTTGTCCCCCTCATAGACGACTCCGTAAATCTGGGCCCCGGTCGGCAGACGTCCGGAATCCCGACGCTTTTTCAAGCCGAGAATGGAATTACGGCGCTTTTTTTCCACGTCCTCGGAGAGAATCCGATTTTTTAAAGTGGCGATCAGTTGACTGTCGAATTTCGACAGATCAATCTCATCCCCCTGAACCTGAAGGATCTTAACATGGTGATCTTCCAGCAACCCCATGATGGCTGATTCCAGATAGCCGTTATTCAACGGCCGGAAAAGGCGGGTCTGTTCTGAACAAATGACATACTTGACTTCGGAGATGCGTTTGAGCAATTTCCCGAGCCCCTCGCGAAATCCCTTGGGGCGATATTGCGAATTCAACCAGTTCTGAAATACGGTATCCCGTTTCGCCAGCTCTTCGTAGCCGGACGGATAATAGCGCCCGCCGATGTTGTGATCGGTAAAGGTGTCGGCAATTTCGATATTCCGGTCTTCCGCAAGTTTCCGGCATTGCTCGATCTGGACCTCAATGGACAAAGAAACTTCTTCGTCGCCGCTGGATTGGCGGCAGTAAATAAATCCCTTGTCCCGCATTGTAAAATCTCCTGTTGACGTTATATTATAGCATGATTACCGGGAATGACAAATATACTTTTAAACTCAGCGGCTCCGAGGAAACCCATGAGAAAATGACTGAGACCGCCGTCAAATTCAACGAAAAGCTCTCGAAACGCGGCAAGCGACTCGGCGAACTCTCCCGCGAGGAGTTCACCGATCTGATCCGCGAAGCCTCCGGCAAATAAGCGCACGCCGCCCTCCGTGTCCGGCGCTGTTTTCCAAAGTGTATCACTTCATTGTCATACAGTCTTCCGTCAGCGGCCCGCAGTTCCCCTGCGGCCGGGACATCCACACTCCTCACCGCACATGCCCGATCAATGAATCGCCCTTCTCCCTGGCCAAACCGCACAGCGGCGCGGGGACATCGATTTTTGAATTATTTTTCATTTTCCTATTGACATTCTTTTTATTTCTGGTATAATTAATACAGAAATACACCAAATACAAAGTGTATTACCAATAAAAAGAAAACGAAATTCATGGATAAATACGACAACATCATCAAAGAGTGCCGCGATCTGGTCGAGAGCCTCCCGCCGGGAGCAACGGTGCCTTCCGTACGCCGGCTGATGAAGCGCTTCGGCGTCAGCCAGCTCGTCATCACCCAGGCGATGAACGAGATGAGGAAGGCCGGCCTCATCGTGTCGCAGGTCGGCCGCGGCACCTTCAAAGCGCCTGCCGACAACCGGGAGAACTGTCCGAACGGCGTGGTGTCCCTGCTGCTGCCGGACTGGCAGTCCAGCTTCACGGCCGCAATTCTCACCGAATTCGCCCGTCATTTCACGGCTTCCGGATACACATTGAAACCGTGCTACCACAACTACGGCATCGAACGCGTCACGCCGGAAATGCTGCCGGCGGAAAGCGATGCCCTTATCGTTTACTGGCACTGGGATTTCGACCTCAACACCTGGGAACACCTGGCGCGACTGGACTATCCGGTGGTGCTGATCAACAGCGCACCGCAGGGACTCGGCATCAATGCGGTCAGCACCGATAACGAACTCGGCGGCGCCATGGCGGCCGGCCATTTCCTGAACAACGGCCACACGAAAATCGGCATGATGCTGACCCAGCCGCAGCTCGACGGTACGGTTTCACGCCGGAACGGATTTGCCAAATACCTGATGGTCAACGGAATCACTCCGCTGATCATCGACTGCAACACCCGCCCCGGCGAGCAATCCAGCGCCCGCGCCTACGAAAAAATGATGCAGCTCGGGCGCAGCGGAACCTTCGACTGCACCGCCCTCTTCTGCGACTCCGACCTCGGCGCGCTCGGCGTTATGCGCGCCTGCCATGAACTCGAACTCTCCGTTCCGAACGATCTCTGCATCATCGGCTTCGACAATATCCCGGAATGCGGATTTTTTCACCCGGCACTCTCTTCAATCGACCAGAACCTCGGCGAGTGGGCCGTCGCCGCCGAGAAGATCATCCACGCCTGCCGCAACGACCCGCAGGTACGCCGGACCGGCCGTCAGACTCTGATTGCGCCGTCGCTGGTGCTGCGGGAGAGCACCCGGCGCTCCGCCGCCGGAGAAACGGTCATCCCCTGGAAACGGCCGGAAGGGTTTCCGCACGGAAATATTGCCGCCCGGTAAAACCGGAATCAATCGGTCACCATTTTCCGCGCCGGAAGAACGTGTTCCGCGCACGGGCAGAATATCGAATTGTCCCGAAGTAAAAAAAGCAGGAGAAACAACCAGAAAAAACAAACATCCGGCAGCCGAGTTCACTCGCCGGCTTAACTCTTTTCCATGATACGACATTTAAGGAGGTTTTATAAAGAAGATATATTTCACGTTGATCGAGCTGTTGGTGAATATGTCACATATATAACCGCAATTGCGTATAATACCGGGTATGTGAAACAAAACAGCATTGCCGCCCGGCAAAAAAGCGCGGTATGCGCCGCGCAGCGGATGTGAACGGACTGCACGGTTCGGCGGCAGCCGAAGCGGGC
>ERZ827150.4359-NODE-4359-length-12514-cov-2.684004_pt1 | contig 12514 bp, 7 predicted proteins | sample MGYA00519779_ERZ827150 | MGnify/ENA primary metagenome ERZ827150 (study PRJEB31778, sample SAMEA3449267) | human gut metagenome | biome: human gut; feature: human-associated habitat; material: faeces | place: United Kingdom | collected 2010/2012 ...
GGTATCCACTCCGAAAGCCAGCCCGGAGACGACCGCGTAACCGGCCGCCACCGCCTCCTCCGTAATCATCCGGGTCATGCGCGCGCCGTACTGCGTCATCCGGCGCGTGCCGACCACGGCGACCGCATTGTTCGGGAACGGCGGCAGCTTGCCGCGCACATAAAGACAGAGCGGCGGATCGTACAAAGTGCGCAGAATCTGCGGGTAAGCCTCGTCCCACAGCGTGAGAATCCGGACGCCGGCCCGGTCGCAGAGATCAAGCTCGGCCCGCAGCCCGGCTTCCCAGTCGTAGGAGGCGACCTTCTCCGCCAGCTGCGGCCCGACACCAGGGACCGCCTCGAGCTCTTCGGCTGTCCGCCCGAACACTGCGGCAGGCGAACCGAACGCCTCCTTCAGCGCCGTATATCTGACATGCCCGATCCCCGGAATCATGTTCAGGACGATCGTCGCTTCGCGGTCAAGCATGAACGGCCTCCAGCGCCGCGCCGATCTCGGCATCGGCCACGTCGCGGTTCACTTCCGCCGCACCGATCCGGCGCGGCAGCACAAGCGCGATCGCGCCGTCGCGGTTCTTCTTGTCGCGGCGCATCGCCTCCAGCATGGCCGGAACCGTGCAGTGACGCGGCAGCGCAACCGGCAGCCCCAGCGCCGCAATGGCGCGCTTCTGCCGTTCCGCCTCCTTCCTCGTCCAGAGTCCGAGCCGGGCGGCCAGCTCACCGGCACAGCACATACCGACCGCAACCCCCTCCCCGTGCCCGATCGAAAAATCCGACAGCAGCTCGACCGCATGGCCGAAGGTGTGCCCGTAGTTCAGAAGCGCACGGATTCCGGCCTCGCGTTCATCGGCGGCCACCACCTGCGCCTTGAGCTCGCACGAACGGCGGATCAGCGGAACGAACCTCGCATAATCCGGCGCGACAGTCAGAGAGTCCGGATCGCGTTCAAGCTCCGCAAACAACGCTTCATCGAAAATCACCCCGGTCTTCAGAATCTCGGCCAGCCCGCAGCGAAGCTCCCCCGGCGGCAGCGTGGCCAGAAAGTCGGGGTCGATCAATACCTGCTCAGGCTGGTGAAACGCGCCGATCAGGTTTTTACCCTCCGGGATATCCACGCCGGTCTTTCCGCCGACACTCGAATCGACCATGGCCAGCAGGGTGGTCGGAATCTGGACGAACCCGGCGCCGCGCATATAGATCGCCGCCGCAAACCCGGTCATATCGCCGACCACACCGCCGCCCAGTGCGACAAAACGCGCTTTCCGGTCGAAACGGAGTTCCGCCGCACGGCGGCAGATACTGACGACCGTCTCCGGCGTCTTATGCCGTTCCCCGGCCGGAAACACGAAGCTGCCGGCCTGCGGAATCTCCTTCGCCGCCCAGCTGCCCCACAATTCCGCGACGCGGGAATCGGTCACGAGAAAATTACGCCGCCCGGTCAAATCCGCGGCGAGCGCACGCGCGCCCGGCCCGATCACGATTTCGTAGGCCCGGTCGCCGAGTCCGACTTGAATCCGTTCCATCATTCCGCCCGTTCATTGGAGTAAAAATAATTTGCCGCCCGGTCACGGGCATTCACTTCGATATTCCGGTAAAAGAAATAGATGTCGTTCATATGATAGATGCCCGCCCCGAGAATCGGGCTGTCGTACTGCCCCGGAAACTGCGGGACGGCCACGAGCGCCCCGGTGACCGGCTCGACCTTCGCACTGCAGAAACCGGGGATCTCACCCGTTACCCGGTTCTCTCCGTCGAAAAAGACGGCCCCGATATTCGCGGAAGCAGGCGCTTCGACCGCATCGGTCCGCCAGTTGAGCGGATTGATGCAGCGCGTTTCGGGCGGCCGGTGAAAAGCGACGGAGCCGCCTCGGGCGCTTCGGTGTTCCAGCTGACGATAACGCCGAAATCGAGCGGCCCTTCGGCCGTCTTCAGGTACGGCGCCTCCGCGAGATCGGCATCCGTCACCGGGCAGCCGATCAGGTAAGCGGCGATAAGCTTTTTCTGAAGCGCGGGCTCCCTGAATTCCCGCTTCAGGAGCTCCAGCAGGTCATAGGCCCCCTGGCTGTGCCCGACCAGAATAAACGGGCGCCCGCCGTTCCAGTGTTCGAGATAATAGCGGAACGCTTCCTCCGTATCGCGGAATCCGAACCGCATCGATTCGTTGCGGCCGGGCCGCTCAGCCAGATCCGCCAGAGCCCGGTGCAGCTCGCCCTGCCGGACGAACGGCGCATAGACATTCCCGAGCGTCGAGAACGGCCCGGTCTGCTGCAGCGCGATATTCCGCGTCTTCGCGGCCATCTTCGGCGAATCCCAGTGCATGACCGGGTGCGTCCTGCTGACGTAAACGGTCGGATAAATGTAAAAAATATCGACCGGCTCGAGCTTTTCCGGCGTCCGGTCCGGCAGCAAAACCCAGTTGGCCCGGTCGGAATAATCGACCGGATTCGTCTCCGCCTCGCGGATGCAGGCCGCCTCCGGGTCGGAAGGGCCGCCGCAGCAGCCGCCGACCAGCAGCAGTGCAGCACCGAACCAGGCGAAAAGAAAATATTTCATCCAATGTTTCATCAACGCATCCTTTCTGATATTCATTCAGCCGGCTGCCCGGCGGCAGCGGCCTCCTGTTTCAAGCGCTCGTACCTCTCCTGATATTCGGGGATGCCGGGAGCCAGCTCCACAATCCGCTTCCAGGCGCGCGCTTCTCCCGCACGATCGCCCAGCAGCTTCGCCCGCATGGCCGACGCCAGATCATACTGAAGACGGTCCTTCCGCCGAACCTTGAGCTCCATATCCAGAAACCGGACGGCACGCTGCGGATTCCCCTCATGCATGGAGATCAGAGCCAGATCCCGGAAAAGCATCGCCAGCGTCAGCCTCGGCCAGAGAAATCCCGCAGCCCCTGTCTGCTCCACCCGCGAAATCAGCGGAGCATAGGCGGCAAAAGCCGTCGGCAGGTCCTGCTTGAGCAGAGCGACATGCCCGAGCAGGAAACAGATCAGATCGGCCGCCTGCTGCTCGGCTATGCCGTACTCGCCATGATTCGTCCGCATGTGTTCTGCGATCCTCGAAAGCAGCGCAAGATTGTCGGTGCGGAGCGCCGCATAAATACCGCTCTCCAGCGCCTTGACATTCGGAACCGGGTCATGCTCAATTGGGTAAGCAAACAGAAAATCACAATACTCCCAACGCGGGATGTAACTCCAGGTCAGCACCCAGAAAGCCATGAACGCAAGCGCCAGAATGCCTTTGACATACCGGACGGCCCCCGGCAGCCGGCGCATCAAAAGCTCGGCCGGAACCGCAACGGCCAGCCACGCCGCGCCGGAAACCAGATAGTTGTAACGATCGCAATAATGGAACGTCGTATATTGAAGCATGCCGAGCACCGGAACGGAAAAACCGCCGATGATCAACAGCAGACAGACGATCCTCCGCCAGGGCATCCCGAGCTTCCGGGCTGCGAGGACGTAGATGCCGAGCAGCGCGATTCCGCCCGCCGCCGGCAGCGCGAGTTCGCTCCAGCCGCGGACCTCCGGATAAATCGGGTTCGTCTCATACGGAATCAGCGCCGTGAGCGGATACCAGAACATATTGTGCAGCGGAATCAGCAGATTCGTCTCCATCACACCGGGATTCGTCTTCGCCGTCACCAGACTCGACCAGACCACTGCGCCCAGAGAAAGCAGCACCGGCAGCCGCAGAATGCGCCAATATTCCCGGACGGACAAACGCTTTCCCCGGAGACAGATCAAACCGACGATCATGACCCCCGGCAGCGAAATCGCGGCCGGTTTCGCAAAGATCGCCAGAACGGCCAGAATTCCGGCGATCCACGGAACGCGCCTTCGAGAAACGCTGCGCAGAAAAAACCAGAGGGACGCGAAGGCAAACGCGCCGCAAAGCACATCCTTCCGCTCGGTAATCCAGATCACCGATTCGACCTTCTGCGGATTGGCCGCCCACAGCAGCGCGGCCCCCAGAGCCAGCCAGGCCCTTGCGCCGAGCTGCCGGATCATCAGGAACAGGAAAGCGGCGGCGATGAACTGGATGAAGAGCAACCCCAGCTTCCAGTAGCGTTTCGACTCGCGATAGGCTCTGAAGGCGACTGAGACCGGGATCCGTGAGTAGAGATAGCCCGGCAGTAGCCCCGTGGCCAGCAGGACGACGACGCAAACCGCCAGCAGGATCGGTCCGGCGGAACGGACCAGGGCGACGAGCGAGACGCCGACCAGATCCTCGACCATCTCCCGGCAGGCGAGGACCAGAAGGATGGCCAAGACGACCGACAGGACGAGATGGACCACCGCCTCCGAGAAGATGATGCCGTGGATGCTCCGTGCGCCGGCCCCGTAGCACTTGCGCACCGCCACCTCCTTGGCACGGCCGACGAGCGACGAGATGACGATCAACACGTAGTTCATCACCGCCGTGAAGATCAGGGCGAGGGCGATGAGCGACAGCATCACGTTCATCCGTTGGATCGTCTCGTCTTTCAGGTGCGTCTCGCACATCGGGTAGAAAGTGTAATCGACCTCTACTCCTGCTTTTTTCATTTCCTCGATTGGTTGGTATTTCTCACGAAAAGCCAAAACTTGTTTCTCTACATTAGAAATAGTCGCTCCCGGGCGCAGCTTGATGAAGGCAGTGTAGGAATCGTTGCCGAGATAGTTCATTGAGCCGTCCCAGCGAAATTCTCCCAAGGATGGCATCGCGATGAAGCCGTCGATCCGCAGCGACGAGTTCTCCGGGAAGGCCTCGAAGACGCCGCCGATCGTCAGCCGCGTGCCCAGGTGCGTATCCAGCTCGAAGCTCTTGCCGACCACGTCGCCGCCGATCTTCTCCGCCAGCTCGCTCGAGATGAGGCAATACATCGGCCGCGAGAGGATCTCCTTCGGGTCGCCTCCCGCCAGGATCGGCCGCGGCAGGATATCGAACAGGCAGGAATCGCCCACATAGAACGACGCGTCGATCTTGCGCTTCGTGTCGCTCATCACCATCGGGCCGTTGGCCGCCCAGGTGATGCGGGTCGAGCTTTCGATCTCGGGCATCATCTCCCGCATCCCTACAACCACGCCTCCGCTGACTCGCTCGAACTCATCCAGCTTGCCGTTGAGGAGCGCTTTCTCATAGACTTGATAGACGCGTTCCGTATCGGGATAGAAATCGTCGAACGCCCGCTCGAAGCAGACCTTCGAGATCAGGACAAACCCGACCGCCAGCCCCAGGGCCAGCGAGATAATTTTCATCTCATTGTGCCGCCCCCGTTTTGTCAGCGAGCGGATTGCCATCATGATATTCTTCATCGCTTTATATTTTTTCTGGTTTATCTGTTATTGACATTGTTTTTCAGGTGCCGGAAATACCGTCGCCCTCGTGCGAAACCCTTTTTCTTGTTGCTAAATCATAGGTTTTACGCCTGTAAAATGACTTTTACGTTGCTATATCATAGTTTTCGCCTCCGCAAAATCATTTTTACGTTGTTTGATCATAGATTTCACGATTGTAAAGTCATTTTTATGTTGTTTGATCATAGGTTTCACAATTGTAAAGTCATTTTTATGTTGTTTGATCATATCTCGCGCTTGCGCGAAACGCCTTCAATCCTTCTTTTTTATTCCAAAACAAGCACCTCGTTATCCTTGTAGCTCTCGTAGCTTGATACGATTACCCGTTCGCCCGGCTCCAGACCCTCGAGGACCTCGTAATATTGCGGGTTTTGCCTTCCGATCTTGATTTGCCGCCTGTAGGCCCGTTTGCCATCGGTGTCGAGGACGAAGATCCAGTTTCCGCCCGTGTTTTGGAAGAAGGTGCCCTTCGGGATGATCACGCTCTCGGTCGGTTGCCCCAGCTCGAGGTTGATATAATAGGTTTGTCCGCTCCGGATGTTGTCGGGACGCTCGCCGGTGAAAACGAAATCCGTACGGAATTTGCCGTCGCGCACCTCGGGATAGACCTTGCGAACGGTGAGGCCGAAATTGGAGCCCTGCCGCTCGAACGAGGCGGAGAGGCCCGCCCGCACGCGGTCGATATAATGCTCGTCGATCATCGCCTCGATCTTATAGTCGGAAAGGTCGTTGATCTGGCCGATCATCTGTCCCGGCGTAATGTTCTGGCCGAGGACGACATCCAGCAGGCCCAGCTCGCCGTCGATCTGCGAGCGCACGTTGAGGTTCTCCTTGCGCTGGTGGATCAAGACGATGTTGCGCCGCATGTTGGCGAGGCTCACCTCCATCTCTTCCATCTGGATGGTGCGTGAGATGGAATCCTGGCGCAGCCGCTCGACGACGAGGTCGAACTTCTTTGTCGCCAGCTCATAATCCTCTTTTGCCTTCAGGAAATCCTCGCGGGCGATCAGCTTTTCCTCATAGAGTTTCTTCTGCTGGTTGTAGGCGCGGCGGGCACGGGTCATCTCCATGTCGAGTTGCGCCTTCTCGAGCTGGTTGTTGAGCTTGTCCTGCTCCATCGTCACCTGCGTGTTGCGGAGGAAGTTCTGCTTCTCGGCCAGCTGCGCCTCGGCGTCGAGGATCTGCAAATCGAGGCTCGAGTTGGAGAGGCGGACGATGATATCGCCTTTCTTCACCTGCGCGCCCTCCTCGACGACCCGCTCACGGACGATACCGCCCTCCTCGGGACTGAGCTGGACGACCGTGATCGGTTGTACCTGGCCGTCGACCCGCACGAAGTCGTTGAACTGGTCTTTTCGGACGTCGCCAATGCTCAATCCGCGGGCATCGACCTTGAGTGTCGAGGCGTGATTGCCAAAAATGATCCATCCGACAAGGATGATGAACAACGCGCCACCGGCGATGTAGGGGATATGCTTCTTCTGAAGTCCTTTCTTTTTCTCTAACTGAATATCCATGGTTATCTGTTTTTTATTGTTATCTGAACGTGTTGATTGGAAATTATTTTTCGCCGACAAGCGGAATACCTTTATAATAATCTACCAGCTTGCGCTTGATGAGATACATCAGGCGGCGTTGCAGCAGGTCGGCGCGCGAGTTGAGCAGCGTGTTGGCGCTGGTCTGTACGTCGATCGAGCTCATCAATCCCTCCTCATACTTGCGGAGCGTCACTTCGTAGGCCAAGGCATCCGCCCGGGCTTTCTTTTCCATCTGGATGGCCTCCTTGGCGTATCCCTCGCGGTCGAGAACCGATTGCTCGATCGCCGTGCGCAACTGGCGAAGCACTTCGGTCTTTGTCTCCTCGGCGATCCGCATGGCATTGCGTGCCCGGCGTACCTCCGTGATCCGGCTCAGCCCGTCGAAGAGCGGGAAGCTCAACGAGAAGGCGATGTACTCACCCCGGTTGTTCTTGAACTGATAGCCGAAAGCGTCAGGAGCGGTTGCGGCTTGCAGGTTCTCGAAATAGTTGGTCGCGATGCCCGCCCGCAGATAGATCGAGGGAAGCAACTTGCCCTTGGCGATGCGATGCTGGAACTTGGACTGTTTCCACTGGAAATCGGCCTGCAAGGCGGTCGGATTGGCGTTGGCCGCGTAATCGAAAATGGCGGCGATGTTCTCCGGTTCGCTCGAATAAAGGGTCTCGGGCAATACCGTATCGACGGCGAGTGGCTCGTCCGCCGGGAAATTCATGTAATCACGCAAGGTCAGCATCGCCGTGTTATATAGATTGCGCTGCCGGGTGAGGGAATAATCGTCCGTAGCCACTTGCGCCTCGAACTGGGCCACGTCGGCGGGGCTTTTCAGTCCCAATTCCTCCTGGCGGCGAGTCTTATGGAGATTGCGTTGGCTTTCCTCAAGTTTCTCCTCGGCGAGACGGATCGTCCCTTGATAATAGACCACGTCCATGAAGGCCTGCATCGTCTTGAGCGCCAAATCATCTTTCGCCTTTTGGATATCGTTGATTCCCATTCGTCGGTTCGACTTGGCCATGAGCCACTGGTTGATCAGCTGTCCGCCGGTGAAAATTGGTATCTGGGCATCGAGTCCATACGAGTTGTCGAACGTTGAGGTATTATTATAGGTATTTGTTTCTGGGTCGATCGAACGTCCGTAATTGTATTGCGCCCCGACACTAGCCGACGCGGCGGGAAAGAAGGAGGCGACGGCGGCGTTACGCTCCGCCTTATAGGTGTCGGCCGTGTAGACCTGTTTCTTGACAGTCGTGCTGTTGTTGATCGCGTAGCGCATGCATGCGTCGAGCGTCCAAACAGGCTCTTGCCCCTTGGCGGAGGCGAGCCCCAGAATGAGAATGGTTGTAATCGCTATTTTTTTCATGTTTTCAACGCTTTTCTGCCTAAAACAAGGCAAAGATCGTGCCAAAACATGTAAGCTTTTATTTATGAGGTGTTTGCTATTTTATTCTCTTTTTTGAAGTGTCAAATTTTTTGACACTACTGTCCAATTTTTTGACACTTGGAAGAATGGAAAGGGAAAAGGAGGGATAACAGTGCGTTTCGGATTCCACTGCAGTGTATTGGAAATTTCACTGCAGTGGAATGAAAAATGGACTTGAGTCCAAAAATGATCAGTAGGCAGCCGTATGGACACCTTTAACGGCCCGTCCACTCGGCTCGTTTTGGTTTTTGAATGCCTCGTCCCAAGCAAGAGCCTCGGCGGTCGAGCAGGCAACACTCGGAACGCTGGGGACGGTACGTGCGGCGCTCTCGCTCGGGAAATGCTCTTCGAAGATGCTCCGGTAATAGTATTCCTCCTTGTTACGAGGCGGGTTGATTGGGAATCGCTCGGCGGCATGGGCCATGGCCTCGTCGCTGACCGCCTCGCTGGTGATTTTTTTCAGCGTATCGATCCAGCTGTAACCGACACCGTCGGAGAACTGCTCCTTTTGTCGCCAGAGGATCGACTCGGGCAAGAGGCCGACAAAGGCTTCCCGGAGGATCCGTTTCTCGATGGTCGTGCCGGGACACATCTTGGCGGCGGGATTAAGTCGCATGGCCACATCAAGGAATTCCTTGTCGAGGAAAGGCACACGCCCCTCGACACCCCAGGCGGCCAGGCTCTTGTTGGCTCTCAAGCAGTCGTAAAGGTAGAGTTTGCTCAGTTTGCGTACGGTCTCCTCGTGAAACGCTCTCGCGTCGGGCGCTTTATGGAAATAGAGATAACCTCCAAAAATCTCGTCGGCACCCTCGCCACTCAGGACCATCTTGATCCCCATACTTTTAATAACCCGGGCCAGGAGATACATTGGCGTCGAGGCCCGAACGGTTGTCACGTCGTAAGTCTCGATATGATAGATCACGTCGCTTATGGCGTCGAGACCCTCTTGGATCGTATAATTGACCTCATGATGGATGGTTCCGATCGCGTCGGCGACTTTCCTGGCCGCTACCAAGTCGGGCGCACCTTTCAAGCCGATCGCGAAAGAGCGCAACTGAGGCCACCAAGCGTCGCTGCGGCTGTCGTCCTCGATGCGTTTCGCCGCGAACTTCTTGGCGATGGCCGAGGTGATCGAGGAATCGAGTCCACCCGATAACAGGACACCATAGGGAACGTCGCTCATCAATTGTCGTTGGACAGCGGCCTCGAGTGCCTCACGCAGCTCCTTCTCGTCAGCCGGATTTGATTGGACCGCCTCGTAGGAACTCCAGTCTCGATGATACCATTGTCGGACCTCATTTTCCGGACTATAGAAAAGACATCCAGGTTTGAATACCTCATAGTGGACAGCGAAACCTTCCAATCCTTTCAGTTCTGACGAGACCAAAAGATGTCCCTCGTTGTCATAACCGAAATAGAGCGGGATGACCCCAATGGGATCGCGGGCGATGAGGAAAAGATCTTTCTCCTCATCGTAGAGGGCGAAAGCGAAGATACCATTCAGCTCTTCCAGGAATTCAGGGCCTTTCTCCCGATAAAGTGCGAGGATAACCTCGCAATCCGAGCCGGTCTGGAATTCGTATTTATCCTTTAGCCGCTGGCGTAGCTCCCGATGGTTATAGATCTCTCCATTGACACAAAGGATTTGTTTGCCGTCCGGGCTGATCAGAGGCTGTTTACCGGAGGCCGGATCGACAATCGAGAGGCGCTCGTGCGCCAGGATCGCGCTTTTCCCTTGATAAATGCCGCTCCAATCAGGACCACGATGGCGGATTCGTTTACTCATCTCCAGGGCCTGTTTCCTAAGGGCGCTCATATCGCCGTGAATATTGAATATCGCTGTAATACCACACATGGATGTCTTTGTTTTATGGTTAAACGTCTTGTTCTTTTGAGAGGAAGCGATCGATCGCTAGGGCGGCCGACCGTCCAGAGGCCATGGCTTTTACCACAAGGCTGGCTCCAGTGATGGCGTCGCCACAGGCAAATACCTTATTGATATTGGTCTCGAGATTATTATCGACCGCGATATTTTGTCGTTTATCGACAGTGATCTTAAGTTCTTGAACCAATCCTTCGAGCTCGGGATGGACAAATCCCATGGCCAGGAAGACGATATCGGCCGGGATGATCTCCTTCTTTCCGGTCTTGCGCATCTCCGGCCGATCGCCGTCGGAAGCGGGGAGCCACTCGACCTCTTCGACCTCAACCCCTTTCAGGTTATTCTTCTCGCCGATGAAGCGGGTCGTCGCCAAGTTCCAGCGACGAGTGCAGCCCTCCTCATGACTGCTGCTGGTTTTTAATACCATGGGATACATCGGCCATGGGGTTGCCGGATTAGAGCCAACCGGTGGTTGGGGCATGATCTCGATCTGTGTGACCGATTCCGCCTTATGCCGATTAGCCGTTCCGACGCAATCGCTGCCCGTGTCACCACCACCGATGACTAGCACCTTTTTCCCTTTGCAGTTGATGAGGTCTTTTGCCGGGATATTGATACCTTCCAGCAAGCGATTCTGTTGGCTGAGCAGCTCCAACGCAAAATGGACTCCTTTCAGGTTACGCCCCTCAACGGGAAGATCACGGGCAATTTCCGAGCCAATCGCCAAACAGACTGCGTCAAAGTCATTCACGATGTCGCGGGCCAGGATCTCTTTTCCGATCATGGTATTGGTCTTGAAAATGATCCCTTCCTCTTCCATGAGCTGTATGCGTCGGTCGATGATGTTCTTTCCCAGTTTGAAGTTGGGGATACCGAAGCGAAGCAATCCGCCCGGTCGCTCATATTTCTCGAATACCGTGACTTCGTAGCCTTTCCGGTTGAGTTGATTTGCCGCGGCCAATCCGGCGGGGCCACTACCGACCACCGCCACCCGTTTCCCGTTACGCTTCGGGTAATGAGGCTTGATATAACCTTCCCGAAAGGCCATTTCGATGATGGCGACCTCGTTCTCACGGATAGTAACAGGCTCGTCGCAGCTCAGTTTCAGGACACAACTCTTCTCGCACAATGCGGGGCAGATACGTCCCGTAAACTCCGGGAAGTCGCATGTCTTCTCCAAAATATGGAAGGCCTCTTCCCAATGACCTTTATAGAGTTTGTCTTGCCATTCCGGTTGTTTGTTGCCAAGAGGACAGGCCCAATGGCAAAAGGGTACGCCACAATCCATGCACCTCGATGCTTGTGTGCGGCGGTCGTGGCTGTTGAGGGTTTGCTCAACTTCACTGAAATCTTCCACTCTTTCGTGAATGGGCCTGTAGCCGGCCTCTTTTCGATGTATCGTAAGGAATGCTTTTGGATCTCCCATGATTTTCTGTTTTTTGTTGTGTTCTTGAATGTTAATAGTCGCGTTGCATTTCCGCGATCTTCTGTTGTAATTTTCTCATCTGCTCCTCTTGCAGGACCTTCTTGTATTCGATTGGGATAACCTGTATGAACTCGTCCACATATTTATCCCAATGCTCGAGCATCTCGCCGGCAAGATGGCTTCCCGTATATTGGTAATGTTTACTGATCAGCTCGTGCAGCTCCTTACGGGTCGAGTTGCTTTCGATAAGAGACAGTTCCACCATCTCCATGTTACAATAATAGTCGAAATCTCCATTCTTGTTCCAGACATAAGCGACACCGCCGCTCATGCCGGCAGCGAAGTTCCGTCCCGTTTGGCCAAGTACGACGACTCGTCCGCCGGTCATATATTCGCAACAATGGTCGCCGACACCCTCGACAACAGCTATCGCTCCCGAATTACGTACGCAGAAACGTTCGCCTGCCACACCATTGATATAGGCTTTTCCGCTTGTTGCACCATAAAGCGCTACGTTACCAATAATAATATTTTCATCAGCTTTAAATTTCACACCAGTCGGCGGATAAACGATCAGTTTACCACCGGAAAGTCCTTTTCCAAAATAATCATTGCTGTCACCGGTCAGTTCCAGCGTCAGACCTTTTGGTATAAATGCTCCGAATGACTGTCCGCCTGCGCCCTTACATTTCAACACATAGCTGTCTTCTTCCAGTCCGTCCGGATAACGTCTTGTAATCTCAGAACCGAAGATTGTGCCGAATGTACGGTCTGTATTTTTTACATCCAGCTCCAGGATTCTCTTCTGTTTCTTTTCCAGTGACGGAAGAAGTTCCTTTACCAGAACTCTTTCATCCAGTGTTTTATTTAGTTCAAAATCAAAGACTTTCTTCGGATTGAAGATCATGCCTTT
>ERZ827150.4361-NODE-4361-length-12511-cov-3.468610_pt1 | contig 12511 bp, 8 predicted proteins | sample MGYA00519779_ERZ827150 | MGnify/ENA primary metagenome ERZ827150 (study PRJEB31778, sample SAMEA3449267) | human gut metagenome | biome: human gut; feature: human-associated habitat; material: faeces | place: United Kingdom | collected 2010/2012 ...
GAATTCAAATCGCTTGCGGGATACGGCTTGGTTTAGATTACAAGCGATTGGGATGCCGGCCAAAAAAGATCGGATAGTACGTTTTGAACCATACATTAATAAGGCGGATAGCAATTATATTACTGCAGTTCCAGGGGTGAATTATGTCGCTTTTGATGATCCGGAAATTCAAAGACATATGATTATTCCTGCGGATTCTGTTTATATGAATATACCTGTGGTGATTCTGTATGATGCGGAAACTAAAGGAAGTGTTGCGTTGAATTTTCAATTAGTGCCAACTGATGATTTTGAATTAGGAGAGTTGACTTTGAGAAAAGGACGTTATTCATATTCTAATTATTAAAAGGTTAATAAAAAATGCGATGAAGAAAATAATATTATTGTTAAGTTGCATATTTGTGATGACATCCATGTCTGCGCAGACAAGTTTTCAAGAGCTTACGCTTGAAAAAGCATTAGAGCAGGCCAAAGTGGAGAATAAGTATGTGTTTATAGATTGTTATACTTCTTGGTGTGGGCCGTGTAAGATGATGGCAGAGAAAATTTTACCATTGAAAGAAGTTGGAGAATACATGAATGGGAAATTTGTTTGTGTAAAGTTCGATATGGAGAAAGGGGAAGGACGGGCGATCCAGCAAAAATATAGAGTATCAGCTTATCCAACTTTTTTAATTTTAGATACAGACGGGAGTTTATTACATGCGGTAGTTGGAGGTACGGCTACTGGAGAAGAATTTTTAGAAAAGGTAAAAATCGTATTTGATGACAATTCAGCTGGAAAGTTGGCTACGGAATACGATCGGGGAAATAGGAATATGGACTTTTTACTGAAATATATCAAGGCTCTTGTAAAATCTTGTGATTTAGAGAAAGCTCAAAAGATAGCTCAAGATGTAGTGGTTGCCTTGGACGATGTGGAAAAATGTTCTGAACCCTATTGGTTTATTTATGCCAATCGAGATTTATCGCCTGTCGGGTCAGGTAATATGGTATATTTGTTAAAGCACATGGAGCAGTTTCGAAAAGGTGTTGGGAGAAAAGAGGTTGATTCAGTTGTTGCAGATTTGTTTGCCGTCCAATTAGAAGACATCTTGCGTGGCCGGAATAAAAGTGCAACGTTAGCTGATGTGGAGGCTGCCGAGAAAATGTTGGATTCCTATAAGTTAATAGGGCAAGATTATTTATATGAGTATATAGCTTTAATTAAAGCGGTGAAAACAGAAAATACAGACGAGACGCTTAGGTTATGTAAAGGGATATTTCCTAAGTTGTCAGATCAAAAAATAGCTTATTTATACTTTAGTCCACTTACGATGTTACAGTACAAGTGGAATAACAAACAGAAAAAGGAATTAGTTGCTTTGACAAAGCAATTAATTGATCAAGTTGAGATGTCACAATTGAAGCATTCTTTAAAAAATTTTGCCGATACAGGGATACCTCATTTAGGAGCAAAATAGAAGTTGGTGCGTGTTTGATGCCTTTCTTCCCTTGCTTATGGGAAGAAAGGTTTTTATTGTGGTACGGGAGAATTTTGGTGTTATTCTGATTTTACGAGAAAATGTATTGAAAGGGAAATATATTGTTTATGAAAGAGTTTGTTCGTGTAAAATTTGATGTATGGCTATTGTTAAAAATATGTTGGTAATATTTGTGTGTTTCTTGATGCTAGCGGCTTGCGATCTCAATGAGAAGACTACTTTTGAGGTATTGTTTCCTGTCGAAGAGACAAGGAATGTTGATTTGGAATTTAGAAATGAGCGGGCAACTTTAGAGTTTGTCTTGGGGGATTCTTTACGGAAAAGTGTAATTACAATTCCTGTGTCGGGGGAACAGTATGCCCGTTTGTGGGTCGGCGATATGCCATATGTTATTTGGTTGGAAGCGGGGAGACCTTGGATTGCCAAGTTCGAGGGAAATCAATGGTATTTTGCGGGGAAAGGAGCAGATGTGAATAATTATTTGAATAAACGGTACGTTGAGCGAATTTATTTCATAGATTATTATCGAATACCGAATCGGGAATTTCGGGAAAAATTAGATCGAGTGATGGGTAAACGGGAAGAGGCTTTACGGGAAGATGTCTTGAATCCTAGATTTGTAGAGCAGGAGAGAAAGCGGTTGCGTTATGTTAAAAATAATCATTTAGCTTCGGCGGTTGTTTATGGAGAAGTGAAAGATGGAAAATTAGATTTGTCGGAGGATACTTATGCTGAATTACAAAAAGCCGTAATTGAAGATTCTGCCTCATGGAAGATACCGGAATATCGGGAGTCTATGGATCGTGTGATGCTTGCGTTAGCCAAAATGAAAAAGTTGGAAGGTTCATTTTATGATATATCACTAGAGGTGTTGCATGGGACGATATCAACGTTTAAAGATGAACGGTTGATAGAATATATTGTGAATAAGAATGTGATGGCTTATATGAAAGCTTTGAGTGTAGGTACTACAGGTGAGATGGATTCGATTTTTAGGAAATGGGTACATCAACCGATTTTGGTGGAGGCTTACGACAATTTGTGCCGTGCCAATAGAAAGTTGGAAAAAGGGCAGCCAGCTGTTTCGTTTACATTTCCGGATATCAATGGAAAAGAGGTAAGTTTGTCGGATTTTAAAGGAAAATACGTGTATGTTGATTTGTGGGCCACTTGGTGTGGACCGTGTAATGCGGAAATTCCGTCATTAAAAAAATTAGAGGAAGAATTTCAAGGACGAAACATATATTTTGTGAGTATATCTTGTGATAAAAGTCAGGATGAGTGGGAGAAATTTGTGAGAGAAAGGCAAATGGGAGGAATTCAATTACATATGCGGGGTAATAACAAATATATGGAGGAACTTGGGAACAACGGGATTCCTCGTTTTTTGTTAATAGACCGGGAAGGGAATTTCATAGATGCTAATATGTCACGTCCGTCTGATCCGAAGACACTAAAAATATTGCGGGAGTTGGAAGGAATCTAAATGTATTAAAAATAAAATTGAAAAAGGCTCGTTGAAAATAGATTATGTCTATTTTCAGCGAGTTCTTTTTTGCGGATATTGTTGTATATTTGTGCAGATGGAAATTGGATAGATATCTGATAAGAATGTATAACTATGGATGATAACGGGAAACACTTGATTGCGGGACTTTGGAGAGGTAAGGAAGAGGCTTTTGCTTACGTGTTTCGGTTGTATTACGGTCCATTATTAAATTATGCCGGGCGAATCTTGAAGGATACCGAATTAGCGAATGATGTGGTGCAGGAATGTTTTTGCAAGTTGTACGAGCGGCGTAAGGAATTGAAAGAAGAACTTGAGGTGCGTCCCTATCTTTATAAATCCGTGTATAATAGCTGTATGGATGCGATTAAGCATCAAAAAGTGAGGGATAATTATATCAATCAGGAATTGTTAGATTTTTACTTTTCGAAAGTAATAGAGACTCCGGAGGCGGAACAGGCATTGTTGGAGGAAGATTTGAGAGGGGCAATCCAAGATGCGATCGATAAATTGCCGGAACGATGTCGGGAAATATTCGTGTTAAGTAAAATGGAAGGACTTTCGAACAAACAAATTTCAGAACAGTTAAATATATCTATAAAAACTGTTGAAGCTCAAATGACTACGGCTTTTGTGCGTCTAAGAAAAGAGCTGGGATGGTTGTTATGTATCATTCTTTTTCAAAATTTCTGAAATTTCTTTAGGGGTAAATTTGTCTTCGGTCGTTATAAGAATATAACGGACAAAGTATGACAAATGCATTTAATATAGACGAATTGATTTTAAGAGTTTTGGATGGGGTGGCAACTTCAGACGAAATTCAGACTTTGGCTCAATGGCTTAAAGCAAGTCCGGAGAACGAAGTTTATTTTAATCAATTGAAAAAAGCTTGGAATTTGACAAGTGGGCCGATTCCTGCCAAGGAAAGAGTGGAGTATGAGTTGGGAAATTATATGAAATATATTCGCTCTAAGCATCGGAAATATTCTATCGGGCAACTTGTGAAATATGCAGCGATTGTCATGATTCCTTTATTATCCGCAATTTATTGGTTACAACTGGAAAAAGATGAGATCCCGTCTCAAATGGCTGTCGGTAATCCGGGGATCATGCCGGGCGAACATAAAGCCATGTTGATAACAGCCCAAGGGCAGACAATCGCTTTATTACCTTCTCTGGAAAGAGATATTTGTGTACAGGAGGATCTCGTGGTGAAAAACGGACAAGCAGGAATTGTTTACCAGGATTCGAAAAAGGCTGTTTCTACGTTACAATATAACACCTTGAAGACTCCACGAGGAGGTGAGTATACGGTAGTGTTATCAGATGGAACGAAAGTATATTTGAATGCTGCTTCAGAGTTGAAATATCCGGTACAATTTGATAGCAAAAAGCGGCAAGTGCATTTGTCGGGGGAGGCTTATTTTGAGGTGACGAGAGATACGAATAGACCATTTTACGTGGTGACAGATGCCGTTCGGGTAAAAGTTTACGGGACGGAATTTAACGTGAATACTTATGGTATCGGTGGAACGCAGACCACGTTAGTATCTGGTAAAGTGGGGATTCGGGGAAAGAGTTCGGAACGTGAATATATGATGGAGCCTTCACAATTGGCCGAGTTTGATGTGAATGGGGAATTTAAAGGAATCCGAAATGTAAATGCAGGGACTTATACAGCTTGGAAAGAAGGTTTTTTCGTGTTTGAGAATGAGGGATTGGAAGATATTTTGAATCGTTTGGCTCGTTGGTATGACGTGGATGTGTTTTATGGAAGTGAAAAAGTGAAAGGATATCATTTTACCGGACATATGGAGAAATATGAAGATGTAGAAATTATTTTGAATGCGATTAGTAAGATGGTTGGTGTACATTTTACGATAAAAGATAGAACAATTGTAATTACAGAATAAAAAAACGGCGGATGTTAGCGCATCCCCCGTTGTTAGCGATAAGCGACAGGAGTCCTAGGAAAACGACTGTCGCAAATAATAATCTTAATATTGCAAATATATGAAAAAAAAACGGTTATGTCTGTCTTTGGGTGGACATAGAAAACGAAAAATTTTATTGATGATGAAGTTATGTATTTCATTGTTGTTGTGTTTTACGTTGGGATTATCAGCATCAACGTCAGCTCAACAAGAACGGGTAAATCTTGATTTAAAGGAAGTTTCGATTAAGGTGTTGTTTGATGAAATTCAGAAGCAGACGAATTTGTCGTTTGTGTTTAATACGGAGCAGACTGCAAAATTAGGATCGGTTTCCGTGCGGGCGGTTGATGAGACGGTGGAGAATGTTTTGCGTAAAGTGTTGATGAATACGGGAATGATGTTTGAATTTGACGGGACATTAATTATTGTTCGTCCGGAAGAGCCGGAAAAGAAGGAGGTGACGAAGATAAAGGTAACCGGGACGGTGAAAGATGAGAAAGGGGAATTCTTACCGGGTGTAACAATATTATTGAAAGGCACTCAGATTGGTGCGGTTACTGATGTTGATGGTAAGTTCAGTTTTGAATTGCCAAAGCAGGATAATCTTGTACTTGTTTTCTCGTTTATTGGATATAAACAACAGGAAGTAAAGGTAAACGGAGAGGATGCAAAACCATTGGCGATCGTCTTGAAAGAAGATGTAACAGAAATGGATGAGGTTGTAGTCACCGGTATTTACCAGAGAAAAAAAGAGAGTTTTACCGGTTCTGCGACAACATTTAAGAAAGAAGAGTTAAAAATGGTTGGTTCACAGAACTTGATTCAGAGTTTGAAAACGTTGGATCCTTCTTTTTCCATCATGGAAAATAATCAATTCGGATCGGACCCGAATAGGTTGCCGGATATTGAAATTCGTGGTAAAACGAGTGTGATCGGGTTGAAAGAGCAATTTGGAACCGATCCGAATCAGCCATTGTTTATTTTGGATGGTTTCGAGACGACCTTACAAGTCATAACTGACTTGAATATGGAGCGGGTGGAGTCTGTTACAATTTTGAAAGATGCAGCTTCTACTGCTATTTATGGATCAAAGGCTGCTAACGGAGTGGTCGTAATTGAAACCAAGAGACCGGAACAGGGTAAGTTTAAGATTTCTTATGTCGGTGATTTTAGTCTTTCCATGCCCGATCTTTCCGATTATAACCTGATGAATGCGGCTGAAAAATTGGAATTTGAAAGATTGGCCGGGTATTACGACGCTTCCTCGGGAAGTTCCGGATCGAGAATGACACAATCGGTATTAGACAGCCTGTATAATAGTCGTCGTGCGGATGTCGCTCGTGGGGTAAATACGTATTGGTTGCATGAACCGTTAAGAGTGGGATTCAGTCATAAACATAACCTCTATGCGGAAGGGGGAGATGAGGCCGTACGCTATGGTTTAGGTATAAACTATAACAATATCTCCGGTGTGATGAAAATGTCAAGTCGTAATATTATTGGCGGAAACTTTGATTTGAGTTACCGGAAAGGGAAAATTTCTTTTGCCAATAAATTCTCGTTAGACTATAACAAGGCGGAGAATCCGGTTGTACCGTTTTCCGAATTTTCGAGAGCCAATCCTTATTACCGGAAAACAGGTGCGAATGGGAAGATCGAACGTTATCTTGATCACTTTGACATCCCGGGTACGAATACGACCTATTCCGTGGGTAATCCGCTTTGGAATTACAGTTTGAACAACCTGGATGAAGAAGATCAGTTTAGTTTTAGAAACAATTTGAATCTGGAATGGAGAATCATGCCGTCCTTGTATTTGAGAGGACGTTTAGGGATAGGTAAGGGCGTAAAGAAAACGGAACAATTTATCTCTCCGCAACATTCGAGATTTGACAATTACGTGCAGGATCAAAAGGGTAGTTACACTTCTACAACGGTTAGTGAATTTTATTACGATGGCGATTTGACTTTAACTTACGGAGCCTTATTGAAAGAAGTTCATCAGGTAAATGCGGTGGTCGGAACAAATCTTCGTTCCAGTTCTTCCACGAATGAAGGATATTCGGTTTCAGGATTCCCGAACGGAAGTTTCACGAAACCTTCTTTCTCAAATGGCTTTAGAGAGGGAAGTAAACCTACCTACTCGGAAAATGAAAGTCGTTCCCATAGTATTTATTTTAACGGGGGATACGCGTATAACAACCGTTATTTGTTAGATGTGAATTTCCGTCTGGATGGTTCTTCTGCTTTTGGTAGCAACAAACGCTACACGGAAACGTGGGCAGTGGGTTTGGCTTGGAACTTGCATAATGAAGCATTTTTGCGTGAGATAAGTTGGATAAATTTGTTAAAGATCAGAGCTTCTGTCGGAAATCCCGGTAATCAGAATTTTAGTTCTTATCAATCCGAGACAAGTTATGCGTTTAATACATGGATGCAAAGTTCTTTCGGAACGAGTGTATTGGTAGATGCGATTGGTAATCCTAATTTAAAATGGCAAAAAACACTGGATAAAAATATCGGTGTGGATATTTCTTTGTTAGGTAATCGTTTGAATTTGAACATGGATTATTTTATTAAGGATACGGATCCTTTGTTGGTTTATATCACCGTCCCTTCTTCCGTAGGTATTACTTCGGTGGGAACAAACATGGGAAGCCAACTTACCAAAGGGGTGAACGGAACCTTGAAATATTCACCGATATATCGTCCGTCAGATCGGATTAACTGGACATTAAGTGTTAATTTCAGATGGCAAAAAGCCCGTTATGAAAATATAGGTAATAGTTTGGAAAAATTGAACGAGTCAAATCGTGAAGAAGGTGAGGTGAATGGAGACGGATCTTACCGGGATAAGAATACCAGTTTGACACGTTATTATGATGGTGGTGATCCGAATTCTTTGTGGGCTGTTCGTTCTTTGGGAATTGATCCATCCACGGGACGGGAAGTGTTTATAAAGAAAGATGGAACCTATACTTTCGAGTATGATGTGAAAGATGAAGTGATCGTGGGTAATAGTCAACCTAAGTTGGAAGGGGTGTTGGGAAGTACCTTGTATTATAAAGGTTTTTCTTTCTCATTCTTTTTCCGTTACAAGTTAGGTGCGGATGTGTTTAATAATGCGATGTATACGAAAGTAGAGAATATTTCAGAAAGTTCATTAAAATATAATCAGGATAAACGGGCGTTGTATGACCGTTGGCAAAAGGCCGGGGATCGAGCTCAATTCAAGGGAATTTCATTAACGGAGACTACGAAAATTTCTTCTCGTTTCGTTCAGCGTGAAAACGTGTTAAGTGGAGAGTCTATTTCTGCCGGATATGATTTTAATCCCAAGAAATTGGCCAAACTTGGTGTGTCGGCTGTTCGTTTGCAGGCGAATATGAATGAAATTTTCCGGATTTCCAGCGTGAAAGAGGAACGTGGTATTGACTATCCGTTTGCTCGTACGATGTCAATGTCCCTTTCTGTAACTTTTTAAATGATGTGATATGAAAGTGTTAAAATCAATAAGAATGGTATGTGTCGCATTGCTTGTGGTTGTTATGAGCAGTTGCGATAGTTGGTTGGATCTGAAGCCAATAGACAAGGTATTGGAAGATCAGTTGTATGAAACCGAAGAAGGGTTTAAACAAGCTTTAACGGGGGTATACGTGGAGTTGAATCAAGGGACGTTATACGGGGGAGATTTGATGTTTAGAATGGTGGAAATTCTGGCTCAACGATATAATCTTGGCTCAATCGGTTCTTACAAGGAGTGGGTAGCCTACAATTACGGTGATGATGATGTGAAGAAGAGTATTGATGGGTTGTGGCAGAAGATGTACTCACTGATCATGAATTGTAATAAATTGTTGGAGAATGCCGATTTGCGTAAAGAGGTTTTCACGGGCGACAATTACAATATTATTTACGGTGAGGCTTTGGCTTTGAGAGCCATGTTACATTTTGACTTATTACGTCTGTTCGGGCCTGTTTACAAGACGAATCCGAAGGGACTTTCCATCTGTTACAACAAGAAATTTGCTTACCAAGGTTCCAATATTCTCCCGGCTTCGGAAGTAATCGATAACGTGTTGGAGGATTTGAAACAGGCGGAGCAATTATTGGTTAAAGACCCGGTGATTACGGAAGGCCCGAGAAATACTGCGGCTAGCGATGGGGTTAATGATCTGCGTTTGCGTACTTATCGATTGAATTATTATGCCGTACAGGCTTTGATGGCTCGAGTGTATTTGTATGCCGGGCGTAATGAAGACGCTTTGATCATGGCTCGTAAATTGGTAGAAATACAGTCTAAATGGTATCCTTTTGCGGATTACAATTCATTAATGGAGAGTGGAAACAAGAGTAAGGATCGGGTGTTCTCGACAGAAGTATTATTCGGATTGGAGAATAAGAAACGTGGTGAAATATTTACGAATTATTTTACACCGGAATTGGACAACGGCATATTGGCTCCGACGAATACAAGTTTGTTGAACATCTTCTTGACGGAAAGTACGAGTGATTGTCGTTTCACTCCATTCTGGATTAGACCGGACAACGGTAAATACTCATTCCGTTGCTTCCATAAATATGAAGCTCCCGAGGAGAGTGATCCGTTTTTCTCCTATTTGGTACCGATGATTCGGATCAGCGAGATGTTTTATATCGTGGCAGAGACCACGGACGATGAAACGGAGGCTCGGACTTGTTTGAATCTGGTGCGGAGAAACAGAGGGCTTGTTGCTTTTGAGGATACCGAAATGGTGGATATTCAGCAAGTGTTGAAAGAGGAATATATGAAAGAATTTTTCGGAGAAGGCCAATTGTTCTTCTACTATAAACGTCTGAACGTGTCTTCTATCCCGGCCGGAGACGACAGCGGAATGATTACTATGGACGAAGCCAAGTATAAATTCCCATTGCCGGATAGCGAAACCGATTATAGAAATTAAATATGAACCGTACGATGAAAAAAAATATATTCATATTTGCAGCTCTGATTGTGAGTCTTTGGAGTTGCCAGAAAGATTTGGATCTTTATTCCGGGCGTGATTTCATCTATTTCAATCCGTCTGCGGGTTTGGATTCTACTTATTTCTCATTTGCTTATGTGGATGTGAATAAGGAGGTGGATTCTCTCTACATCATGGTGAGAACCGGTGGTGAGGTGAAAGATTACGACCGACAGGTGAAAGTGAAAGTGGCCGAAACGAATGCTACAGTGGATGTTGATTATAAAGCTTTGGCGGATTCATACACTATCCCGGCGGGGAACACGTTCGGTGCGATTCTTGTGGAACTGTTGCGACCGGAAATTTTGAAAAAAGAGGAACGTTACATTATTTTGGAATTGGAAGAGAATAACGATTTTGCGTTAAGTTATCCGACCAAAGTAACCTCTTCAAATGATGAAGGGTATAGCGCCATTCGTTATAAAATCTATTTCTCCGAGATTATGACTCCTCCGTTGAAATGGAGTATTCCTGAATTTGGTGAATTTTCGGTGAAGAAGTTGGATTTCATGTGTACGGAGATGAATATGACACGGGATATGTTTAATGATCCGGAATATATGCTTGCTTCCCGTCAACAATATGTTGGAGCTAAAATGGTACAGATTTTAGATGAATATAGTGCGAACGGTAACCCGATTTATGAAGATGACAACGTGACGTTGATGAAAATGGGTGATAAGTATTATAAATAGAATCATAAAAGAGAAGAATGATGAAAAATATATTATTTCTAATAACACTATTCATCACGGTGGTTTTAAGTGCCTGTTTTGATGATAAAGGGAATTATGATTATCATGAAATCAATGAATTGCAGATAACAGGATTGCCAGAGGAGTTGCAGGTGAAATATCGGAATGTGGACACCTTACGGGCCACTCCGGTTATTGAAGCAACGGCTGACGACGGCGGTATGCCGGATCGGTATAGTTTTAAATGGGAAGCTGTGTCCGAATTGAAAGCCGGAGAGACTCAAACGACCTCGTATTTGATTGGAGAAGAGGAAAATTTGAGCTATTTTGTGGAACTTCCGGATGGCGAGTACAACGTGAATTGCTTGGTGAAGGATACGATTACTCGGGTAACTTGGAAAGGGACATTTAAATTGAGAGTAACTACCCAATTAAATGAAGGTTGGCTGGTACTTTCGGATGTTAATGGAAATGCCCGTTTGGATTTGATTTCGATGTCCGCTAAAGAGGATATGGTTGTACGTGATATATTGCAGGACGCTCCAGAGTTGAAAGGGCCTAAGAAAATAAATTCGGTATATCAAATGTATTATAATCAATGGGGAACGGATTTAAGATTTTATATTGTTACCGAGACTGCAACCGCTGCTCTTGATGTTGCGACTTACCAATGGGATGAAGCAAATGAGATCCGTTATGAAATGTTGGAGTATCCGGCTGATTTTTCTGCCACGAATAGAACGGCAGGAATGGGGTGGGAACTATTGGTTGCGGATAAATATGTTTTTGGGGGAACAACCTTTGGACAAGAGGTACTTTTTGGAGTTCCTATTAATTATTTAACAGGTGATAATGGAAATTATTTTAATGTTGCTTCGGCGGTTGGCGTGAATACATCATCGACTGCTATGTACAATGATATCATACTGTATGATACATCTAATAAACGTTTTGTGAAACTTGCAACGGGGGGAATGCGAAATTGTGAGTTGATGTCAGTGAAAGAATCCTTATTTTCTTGGGAGACAGGGAAGGATTTTGTTTGGATGGAAAATTCATTGTATGACGGAGGAACTACTTATGCGATATTGCAGGATACTGAAGCTCCTTATACACGTTATTTATATGTGATGGGGATACCTTCTTTTGGGGCAGGGGGTGCTCAGAAAAAATTCATTGAATTGGATGGTTACCCGGAAATTGAGAATGCTACGTGTTTTGCCGTACATCCGAATAATCCGTGGGTATTTTATGCTGTCGGGAACACGGTGTATTATTTCGACTTGGAAGGGCATAAAGCAGAACCTATTCATTTGGATAGTGAAACGATTACAATGTTGAAGTTTAATTTGTTTAGGGGTATAAATTCTGCATACGATCCGGTATGTAATGCATTACAAAGAAAATTGATCGTGGGATCGGTGAAATCCGGCGGAGAGTTGAACGGTGTGGTACGTACGTATGATTTGCCAACGGTGATCGGTGATGATTTTGTTGAGTCTACTATGCACAGTGGATTCGGAACTCCCGTTGATGTAACTTATAGAGAGAAATAGGATGAGGAAAATATTGGTTTGTGTGGTGTTTATGCTTGTATGTTGCGTGACTTATGCGCAACATACAGGCCAATACAAGATTGGTGGAAAAATTGAAGGGATGGATTTTGGACGGGTTGTGATGAAGCAGAAAACGATGGAGGGGTATAAGGAGTTAGGCTCTTCGGACATCCAAAAGGGGCGTTTTGAGTTTAAAGGAGAGATATCGGAAATCCAGTCTGTACAATTATTTTTTGATGATCAACGAGGGAGTTTGACATTATTCCTTGAACCGGGTAAGATTCAAATAGCCGTGAAAAAAGATTCGGTATATTACGGGAAAGTAACAGGTA
>ERZ827150.4363-NODE-4363-length-12507-cov-7.022085_pt1 | contig 12507 bp, 10 predicted proteins | sample MGYA00519779_ERZ827150 | MGnify/ENA primary metagenome ERZ827150 (study PRJEB31778, sample SAMEA3449267) | human gut metagenome | biome: human gut; feature: human-associated habitat; material: faeces | place: United Kingdom | collected 2010/2012 ...
CGGATGGTTGGCGGATTTTTTCATTTTAGGGCTTGACTTTTAATAGTTAGTCTTCGGCAACCCGTATGAGTATGCCATGGTGGACGAGATCGACTACCCGGGCTTTGGCTACGACTGTACCGCCGATCTGGACGCGTTCCGCACCTTCACCGGCTGGCGCAACTACACCCTGCAGGGCGAGTGCAACGACGGCAATGCATGGATGGCAAACGGCGGCGTGGCCGGTCACGCGGGCCTGTACTCCGACGCGGAAGATCTGGCCGTGCTGTGCCAGGCCATGCTGAACGGAGGCATCTACAAGGGCGTCCGCCTTTACAAGAAGGAAGTCATCGACGAGTTCACCAGCGAGCAGAACGGCAAGCCGTCCCGCGGGCTGGGCTTTGAGCGCGGCTCCTCGTTCATGGGCCGCGGCGACCGCCACTACGACGCCTTTGGCCACGCAGGCTTTACCGGCACCCATGTGGTCATGAACAAGACCAACAAGACCGCCGTCATTTTCCTGACCAACAAGCAGAACGTCGGCTTCAAGCCGGACTCCACCTCGTACTACAGCCCCTATAGCTGCTGCGGCGAGATCTGTGAGCTGGTCTGGAACATTTTTGGAACCGAAGCTCCGGCTGAGACGCTGGCCGACAAGATAGGCACCTGGCTGTAAGCAAAACAAAAAATCATTGGGAGATGTCAGAGATGGATTTTGAACCGAGATTAACGATCCTGCACCAGGCAGGGATGCTGTCCGAGGAGGATTGCCGGAAGGTACAGGATGTGATCCGTTTTTTTCAGGAGAAATACGGTCTGACATTGACCGAAGAAAACGCCTCCGCCATGATCACGCACCTGTGCGCTGCGCTGGGGCGCATCCACCGCGGAGAGCCGGTGGAGCCGCTGGACGAGGAGGTCTACGAAGAGACCAGCCAGGAGCCTACCTTCCCCAAGGCACTGGAAGCAACGCAGGCGCTGGTGCGGGAGATCCTGCCGGACCTGCCGGAGGACGAGCAGAAGTTCCTGACCATGCACATCGGGGTCGTGCTGGCACAATCGTGACAGCATTTGCATAAAACCCACATCAGAAAGGAGGGCTAGCTTATGAAAATCGTAGTAGGCGGCCAGATCGACAAGCAGAAGGTTTATGACACCATCAAGGGTGTTGTAGGCGACCGTGCCTCGGTGGAGATCAAGGATGACATTGCGGCGGCAATGGCGGTCAAGACCGGGCAGGCAGATTACTACTTCGGCGCCTGCAAGACGGGCGGCGGCGGTGCGCTGGCAATGGCCATTGCCCTGCTGGGCATGAACCAGTGCGCAACGGTGTCCATGCCGGGCAAAATGCTGAGCGAGGACGAGATCCTGGCACAGGTCAAGGCCGGCAAGAAGGCATACGGCTTTACGGATCAGCACATCGAAAAGGTCGTGCCGATCATTCTCAAGGGTCTGGGCTTCTGATCCGGATCGTCAAATAAGGAGGATTACATATGGAAACCATTCTGCGCTACGTTATCATCGCGGCAGTTGGTGCGTTGGCATCGATCCTGGCAAACCAGAGCATCGCCGTGTTCAACGACGGCCTGCGCCCGGTCCTGCCGGAGCATCTGGAAAAGCGCATGGACCGCAAGGCTCTGGCAGCCACCAGCTTTGCCATCGGCTTTGGTCTGGTCATCGGCTACGGCCTGCCCACGTCCATTGCCGCAAGCATCATCCTGATCCACTGCATCCTGCTCACCACCGACATCATTGGCACCTGGTGCCCGGACACCAAAAAGGGCATGATCGCTTCCGGCGTCATCGGCGCTGTGTACGGCGTGGCCCTGCTGTTCGGCCTGCAGGTGATCATCGACCTGTTCAACCTGCTGCCGGTCAACTTCCTGGGCAGCCTGGGCCAGGTCTCTGCCGGTATCACGCTGGCCTTCGCCATCTTCCCGGCTGTGACGGTTGCCCTGCAGTTCGGCGCTGCCAAGGGCATCATCACCGCCGTTGTGACCCTGCTGGTCCGTCAGATCGTTGAGACCTACGGCAAGATCGCACTGGACGCCGAGCACACGATCAGCCTGAACAAGGACGGTATGGCCCTGCTGGCCGGTATGATCATCATGCTGGTGTTCGCTGCCATGGATAAGGAAGGCAACGACCAGAACTCCAACGAAATGCTGACCCAGATCTTTGCCGACAAGGTCGCACGCATCCGCAAGTATATGCCGGTTCTGGCCCTCATGGGCGGCCTGATCGCAGCAGGCACCAGCATGAGCATCATGGCCGGTGACCCCATCAGCCTGGGCCTGCTGGCCGAGGGTGACCGCGTCAACGCAGGTCTGACCGCTCTGGCCCGTGCCATCGGCTTTATCCCGCTGGTTGCCACCACCGCCATCACCACCGGCGTCTACGCTCCGGCCGGCATGACCTTCGTCTTTGTGATCGGTCTGCTGATCCCCAACCCCTTTATCGCCCTGATCGCCGGTGCAGCCTGCATCTGCGTGGAGATCCTGCTGCTGAACGTCATCGCAAAGGGTCTGGACAAGTTCCCCGGCATCAAGCGCTGCGGCGACAACATCCGTACCGCTATGAGCTACGTCATCGACATCGCCCTGCTGATCGGCGGCATCCTGGCTGCTCAGGCGATCATGCCCACGACGGGTCTGTTCATCATCGTGGCATTCTGGTGCATCAACAAGTGCAGCAAGAAGCCTCTGGTCTCCATGGCGGTCGGTCCTCTGGGCGCGATCCTGGTCGGCCTGATCGCAAACGTGCTGTTCCTGCTGTCTCTGTACACCCCTGCCGCCTGATCCCCGGATAAAATGAGCGCCTCCCGGCCTGCACCGGGAGGCGGCTCTGGTTAAGAAACAATACAGGAGGCGAATCCTTTTGAAACTGCCTGAAAAGATTCTGTATGCGCACGAGCATACGACGATCGACCTGTCCGGCCCGAAGAAAAACATCGACTGCAGGCTGGATGATTTTGACGCGACTGCGGCAGAATACCGGCGGCTGGCGGAACACGGTGTGGTCGGCATCATCGACCAGACCAACCGCGGGATGGGCCGGAACGTGGCCTATGTGCAGAAAATGGCTGCACAGGCGGGGGTGGAGATCACCCACGCGACGGGCTACTACAAGGAGCCTTTTCTCCCGCCGGAGTGCTATACGCTGACCGAACAGCAGCTGTGTGACATCATGGTGAAGGAACTGACCGAGGGCATTGAAGGCACCGGTGTCCGGGCGACCGTCATCGGCGAGATCGGCACCTCGAAGGACATCACCGAGACGGAGGCCAAGGTGTTCCGTGCGGCATCCCGCGCCCATGCAGAAACGGGGGCACCCATCTGCACCCACACAACGCTGGGCACGCGCGGCCTGGAGCAGCTGGAGATCTTCAAGAGCTTTGGCGTTGACCTGAGCCGGGTGGTGCTGAGCCACATCGACCTGTCGGCCGATCTGGATTACATGAAGCGCCTGCTGGATCAGGGGGTCAACATTGCGTTCGACACCATCGGCAAGTGCAACTACCAGCCTGATGTCTCCCGTGCAGACTGGCTCAGCCGCCTTTGTGCGGAAGGGTACGACACGCAGATCGTCATGAGCATGGACATCACCCGCCGCAGCAACTTTGCAGACCGGGGCGGTGTGGGCTACAGCTACCTGCTGGACACCTTTGCTCCGCTGGCAAGCGAGGCAGGCGTGCCGGACCGCGCATGGGAGAACCTGCTGTACCGCAATGCACTGCGCATCTACAAAGGACAGAAATAACAAGGATTCGAGGAATTGACAATGAAAACCTATCCTCTGCATTCTATCTCGCTGGAACAGGCAAAACAGCTCCAGTTCAAGGTCATTGACGCAGTGACCCGCAATTTTCAGGGAGAGGAAGTCCTCTCGCTGGGCGACCTCGGCGTGGTGAAAGGGCTGAACAAGCCCCGCTGCACGGTAAAGGTGGAAAAGGTCTTTGCCGACACCTTTGATGCCCCGGCGGCGCTGCTTGTGCGCGGCTCCGGCACGGGTGCGATCCGCTGGGCACTGACCGCCTGCCTGAAACCGGGGGATGCCATTCTGGTGCACACCTCGCCCATCTATACGACGACGCAGGTGACTATCGACGCCATGGGGCTGAAACCCATCCGCGCGGACTTCAACGATCTGGAACAGCTCAAGGCCGTCTGTGCGCAGCACAAGGACGAGATCCGCGGCGCCCTGGTGCAGCTGACCCGGCAGAAGCCGGAGGACCGCTACGACTACAAGGCCGTGATCGCAGCCATCAAGGCTGCGCTGCCGGGCATCCCGGTGGTGACCGATGACAACTACGCCGCCCTGAAAGTGGACGCCATCGGCTGCCAGGCGGGGGCCGACCTGTCCACCTTCTCCTGCTTCAAGATCCTTGGTCCGGAGGGCGTCGGTGCAGTGATCGGCAGCAAGGAGCTGATCGACCGCATCTACAAGATGCAGTATTCCGGCGGCAGTCAGGTGCAGGGACACGAAGCCATGGAGGCCCTGCGCGGCCTGATCTATGCGCCGGTGGCGCTCGCCATCCAGAGCGAGGTCAACGAGGAGCTGGTCCGCCGCCTGAACGCTGGCGAGGTCCCCCATGTGCGGCAGGCGTTCCTGGCAAACGCGCAGAGCAAGGTGCTGCTGGTGGAGTTTGATCAGGAGATCGCCGAAAAAATTCTGGACGCTGCCCCGAAGTTCGGCGCAGCGCCGCATCCGGTGGGCAGCGAGAGCAAATACGAGTTTGCCCCCATGATCTACCGTGTCAGTGGAACGTTCCGTGCGCAGGACCCGACCATTGAACACCGGATGATCCGCATCAACCCCATGCGCAGCGGCCCGGACACCATCATCCGCATCCTGCGCAGCTGCATGGAGCAGGTCGAGGAAAACTGAACCGCTGAAAAAACGAGAGGAAAAGGAGAGATGCCCTGTGTTTTTAAAGACCGTAATGGAGCGCAACCAGCCGTTGGTGCGTCTGGGCATTGAATGGCAGCAGAATGGCGTGATCCTGCCGGACACCTATCTGCTGGATTACGACACGATCCTGGAAAATGCCCGCAGCATCAAACAGGCAGGCGACGCAAACGGCGTGCAGAACTTTTTCATGCTCAAGCAGATCGGACGCAACCCCCTGATCGCCCGTGCGCTGACCGACATGGGATATGTGGGCGCTGTGTGCGTGGACTTCCGCGAGGCGCTGACGATGGTGGAAAATCAGATCCCCCTCGGCAACGTAGGACATCTGGTCCAGATCCCCCGGGCGGCCCTGAAAAAGATCCTCCGCGCAAAGCCGGTGATCGTAACGGTGTACACGCTGGAAAAAGCCCGCGAGATCAGCGCAGTCTGCACCGAGCTGGGCCTGCACCAGAAGCTGATGCTCCGTGTTCTGGGAGAAGGCGACATGCTGTATTCCGGGCAGTACGGCGGCTTTGAATTGCAGGAACTGGACAGCACAGTGCGTGCGATCGAGGCGATGCCGAATGTGGAGGTGGGCGGCGTGTGCAGCTTCCCTTGCTTTTTGTACGACGAAGCGGCACAGGACATCCTGCCCATGCCCAACCTCCGGACCGTGCAGACCGCAGCCGAAATGCTGCGCGCCCGCGGCTACCGGGATCTGATGCTCAATACGCCCAGTGCCACCTGCACCCACAGCATCCCGATGATCGCGGCGGCAGGCGGCACCCACGGGGAACCGGGACACGGCCTGACCGGAACGACACCGTATCATGCCGGCCACCCGGATGCCGAGGAGCGCCCCGGCTACCTGTATGTTTCGGAGGTCAGCCACAATCTGGGCGATAAGGCGTACTGCTACGGCGGCGGGCATTACCGCCGCGGCCATATGAAGAACGCCCTGGTGGGCACGACGCCGGAAAATGCAAAGGTCGTGCCGGTGCTGCCGCCGGACGACTCCAGCATCGACTATCATTTTGAACTGCAGCAGAACTGTCCGGTCTCGGCTGCGGCGGTCATGGCGTTCCGGACACAGTTCTTTGTGACCCGGAGCCGGGTGGCAGTGGTCAAAGGGCTGTCCTCCGGCAAGCCGGAGCTGGCGGGCCTGTACTCTGCGCTGGGAGAACCGGTCCGGGAATGACAGAAAGGATAATTCGCAATGGGAAAGTTTGTTGTAATCGTTCTGGATGGTTTTGGTGTGGGCGCAATGCCGGATGTGCCGCAGGTGCGCCCTGCGGACTGCGGTGCCAACACCTGCGTGCATATCTTTGAGCGCACGCCGGACCTGAAGCTGCCCAATCTGGCAAGCCTTGGTCTGGCGAACATCGTGGGGCGGGAGTTCCCCGGCCTGCCGTTTGCGACGGATGCAACGTTCGGCCGTGCCGAGCTGATGCACGATGGTGCGGACACCTTCTTCGGCCATCAGGAGATCATGGGCACCCGCCCGGCAAAGCCTTTCGGCGAGCCGATCTGCAATAAGATCGAGCTCATCAAAAAGACGCTGGAGGATGCGGGTTACCATGTCCGGTATTACACCGGAACATCCGGCAAGCGCCTGCTGATCGTCAACGAGGCCTGCACCGTGGCCGACAACGTGGAATGCGATCCGGGTCAGGCCTTCAACGTCACGGCGGCCATCGACGACCTTGATTTTGAGGAAGAGCTCAAGATCGGTCATCTGGTGCGCAGCGTGTCGGTCGTGCCCCGCGTCATCACCTTCGGCGGGCGCGGCGTGCATCTGCAGAACCTGCTGGATGCCATTGAGGAACACGGCGATTACATCGGCGTGAATGCCCCGGCCAGCGGCGTTTACAACAACGACTACCATTGCATCCACATGGGCTACGGCGTTGACCCGGAGGTGCAGATCCCCACGATCCTGGGCAAGAGCGGCCTGCCGGTGTTCCTGCTGGGCAAGGTGGCCGACGTGGTCACGAACAATTACGGCACCAGCATCCCCATGGTGGACACGGCCAGCGTGCTGCAGCGCACCCTGGAGATCGTAAAGGAGCAGGAGACTGCGTTCATCTGCACCAACGTGCAGGAAACGGATCTGTGCGGCCACCGGGAGAATGTCGCGGCCTACGCAGACCGCCTGCGGGTGGCGGACGAATGGATCGGCAAGATCCGCGACGCCTTGGGCGAGGACGATATCCTCATCGTGCAGGCGGACCACGGCAACGACCCGACCATCGGACACCCGCACCACACCCGTGAGATGGTGCCGCTGATGATCCACAGCGCCCACTCCACCCCCAAGAATATCGGGATCCGCAAGACCCTCAGCGATGTCGGTGCGACCGCTGCGGACTATTTCCACAGCAAGGCACCGGAAAACGGCACCAGCTTTCTGCCGCTGCTGCTGAAGTAAAAACAAAGGAGCGGAGAACCGATGAAGATCATTCGCGCAAACGATTACGCAGACATGTCCCGCAAGGCGGCCAACATCCTTTCGGCGCAGATCATCCTGAAACCCGACTGCGTGCTGGGTCTGGCCACCGGCGGCACCCCGGTGGGTGCCTACCAGCAGTTGGTGGAGTGGTACAACAAGGGTGACCTCGACTTTTCGGGGGTGACGACCGTCAATCTGGATGAGTACCGCGGCCTGCCCAAGGACCACCCGGAAAGCTACTGGAGCTTCATGCACCGCAACCTGTTCGATCATGTGAACATCGACCCGGCGCACATCCACCTGCCGGATGGCACCAACCCCGATGCAGACGATGCCTGCGCCCAGTACAACCAGATCAGCCACAGCGTGGGCGGCATCGACCTGCAGCTGCTGGGCCTTGGCCCGAACGGCCACATCGGCTTCAACGAGCCGGGCAAGGCGTTTGAGCTGGAGACCCACTGCGTCGATCTGACCGAAGCCACCATCGAGGCCAACAAGCGCTTCTTTGACGGCAACGAAGATCTGGTGCCCAGGCAGGCCTATACCATGGGCATCAAGACCATCATGCAGGCCCGCAAGGTGCTGGTGGTCGCCAACGGCCTGGCCAAGGCAAAGGCCGTCAAAGCAGTCGTGTCCGGCCCGGTCACGCCGGAATGCCCCGGCTCCATCCTGCAGCTGCATCCGGACTGCACTCTGGTGGCAGATGAAGAGGCCCTGAGCCTTCTGTGACCTGCCCGCTGCCGTGACAAGACAGCAGACCGTAAACGATCCGAGCAAGTTCGCCGTTCCGTCAAAGGAGCGGCGAACTTTTTTGTGCAGAGGGCGCCTGCAATGCACAAAAGCGGCAAAAGGAAACCCGGCAGGTATGACCTCCGCTTTTGCATACAACTTGCTTTAGCTGCGTGCATTTCGTTTTGCACAAAAATAACCGCCCGCTTCAAAGTTTTCTTTGAAACTGACGGCATGAATGATGAACTTGATTTTGAAATTTTGAGTATCGGAACAGCAGTTCCCTCAAACGAAAATTTCTAAGATTGAACCCCTTCACAGAGTACGCAAGCAGGGCAGCTGTCTATACAACTGTTCATTTTGCTTTGCAAAATGCTGGTTGGGAAACACCCAAACCCGTGAACTGCATCCACTGGATGCAGTCTGCGCGATTGCATCGCTAAAAGAAAAAACACCCCGGCATCTTTCCTTCGCGCGGAAGATACCGGGGTGTCCTCAAAAACCATCTTATGCTTTTTTCACGAGCAATGCCTGATAGGGCTGCAATTCCACATCGGCCAGCCAGACAGTCTTGCCGTCAGCGGTGGTATACTTTCCGCCCAGCGCGTCAAGGCTTGCACCGGCAGGGTATTCGGTAAAGTTGAACAGACCCACCAGCGTTTCCTCGCCACGCTTGCGCACCAGTGCCAGTACACCGGGGTTATGGCTGTCCCATGTCGTGACCCACGCATCCGGGCTGAAGCACTCGTCTGCCCGCATCTTGCGCAGTTCTTCCATGCCCTGCCACAGAGCGTTTTGCAGCGTACCTTTCCGGGTGCGCTGTTTTGCGTTTTCCCAGTTGAATTTGCTGCGGTGCAGGTTGCGGCTGTCCTCCACACGGTCGGGGTCGTTCTTGTAGTCCCAGCCGTTGAGCTGTGCGATTTCATCACCGCAGTTCAGCATCGGGAAGCCCTGCAAAAATGCCATTGCCGTGTGCAGGAGCAGGTCGCGTTTCACGGCGTAATCCAGTGCGATCGTATCATTCTTTTCCAACGCCTGCTCCACGCCGCACAGGCTGGCGGTGGTGCCGCAGCTCCGGGCATCGCCGGTGACGGGGTCGTAGTTGTACAGCTCGCCCTTTGCCCAGCTGCCGGGGAAATTGCCCTCATAGAAGTGGTACAGGTATTCTTTATGCTTCTGCGGGTCGATGCCGAGCCGGTTCTCCACCGCCTCGTCCAGACCCCAGCCGATATCATCGTGGCAGCGCAGATAGTTCACGAACCAGCAGTTTTTCGGCAGGGCGTGCAGGGCATCCAGCTGCGCTTTCAGCAGCCGGGTATCCCGGCTTGCCAGCGCGCTCCACAGGTTGACCATGGTGGACACGTTGTAGAGCATGTGGCATTCCGGTTTTTCCGGGGTGCCGAAATAAGCCGCCAGCTCCTTGGCGAACTCACGGCAGCCCATATCGGACAGCTGTGCCACGCCGGCGGCATCGTGGTTGCCCAGGATACCGAGGATCACCTTCATGCCACGCTTGCGCAACGGCTGCAGGAACTGCTCGTTGTTGTCCAGCAGAAACTGCACGTTGGGGTTGTTCAGCACATAGACCCGTCCCGTTTCCGCATTGTAATTGATATTGGCCGAAAAAAGGATGATGTCGTCGAAGAAGAGCTTGCCGCTGTCCTTGAGCACGAACTCCAGCGCATTGAGCGGGTTGGTGTCGTTGACCTCGAAATAGCACACGTTCCTCACGGCGTCGGGGCCCTTGTAAGCGTCGCCCTGGGCACGCAGGTCTTTCACCAGATAGACCGCATGCTGCGCCTTTTCCGAGAGTGTGATGCCCTCGGTCGAGGAGGTCGCCCTGAGCGGGAGCAGATAGGTCACCCCTTCCTGCAATTCGCTGGCTGCTGCCAGGGTGATGCCCACCCCGACCGAACGGATCTCGTCCGGGGCCAGCAGCAGCTTGCCCTCGCGTTCGATGGTGACATCGGCCGCGGGGAAGAGCTGGAACTCCGTCCCGTGCTCGGCATTATAAGTTTCCAGATAAGCGGGATCTACCTCGATCTTCACGTCGACACCCTTCTGGGGCGCTTTCGTAAGGCGGAAGAAGACCTCGGTCTGGTATTTGTCCGAGCGCAGTTCGATCACCGACTCGTTCTTGTTCGACGTCACGTCGAGCAACATGCCGTCGACGCGCTTCACGGCGTCGTATGCCCCTTCGTCGACAGGCTTGCCGCCCTCGATGTCGTCGGTGCAGGCCGTGAATGCCAGGCCACCCAACATCAGCACAAGCGGAAGGAAGCTGTATTTCAGATATTTCTTGGTGTTCATAATCGTTTCAGGTTAAAGGTTAGCAGATTATTTACCCAGCTCGGGAAGCGATACATTCACCCACTTCAACTCCTTCTCGACGGTAAGATCGTTCCCGTAGGAGGTCTGGTCTTTGATGGTCTTGCCGGCTCCCTCGTCGAATTTCCAGTAGGCCACCAGTCCGTCGGAAGCCGCGGCCACCTGGTAGAAATGGTCGGGGGCATTGATCTCCTCGGGGGTCAGCGCCTTGTTCCAGATACGCACTTCCGAGATCTGGCCGTCGAAATAACGGTCGCTGGCATACGAATAGCCGATCCAGAAGCAACGGGGCTTGCCGTCCGACTCGTCGGAATGCTTCACGCCGAAATTCACGGACGAGGTACCGACGTTGCCGCTGCACTTCTCCACACCGTCGAGGTATACCTTCACGCTTCCCGACTCGAATGTCACGGCCACATGGTACCAGCGGCCGGCATCGAGCTTGAGATCCGAATTGGTCAGGTTCCTCGACGAAGCGATCTGAATCTGGTTGGGATCCACGCCCGAATCGCCGATACGCACCAGGAACTTACCCTCGATACCCATGATCGTGGAGATCTGGTTCTTGAACGCATTGCCGTTGATCAGCGCCTCGAGCGTGAAGGTACGCATGTTGGTTACGGGCGAGGCATCCTTCCAGTCGGGCCAAGCACGGTTCTCGGTAATACCGGCCACGACGTTGATCAGCGCGGCACCCTTGAAGATATAGTAAACACTGCGGGCACTCGGCAACACGTCGATACCCGACACCGAACGGATCGTCACGGGCAGTACATAGCGCTCGTTCTTGTCCAGCAGGTTCACGTCGACGAACCTGATCGTCACGGGAACGCTCGCCACGCTTCCGGCCTGTATCCTGGTCTTCGTCTCATCGAACTGGTAGAACTCCTCGGAAAGCAGTTTCACGTCCTCGTCGTAGAAGGCCTGGCGGTAGTGGTCGAACAGTTCGGGAGCCGCGGCGAACTCGATCGAAATGTCCTGCCCGACGGGCTTGGCGATACCGGCCGTGATTTCGCGCTCATAGGAGGAATTCGCAGCCTTGATAAGCATCTCGTCGGTGAAATTCGTCGCCGAGATGAAAAGTTTATTGTCGTAATGCTGCCTGGACAGATCCTCGTTCTTGCAGCCTGCCAGAGCGACGGCGGCAAGAGCCGCGACAGCAATATTTAACTTGTTGAGTTTCATAGGTCGCATTAGTTTTTAGGTGCGGGATTCAGGATGTCGACCGCCTCCCGGATGTTTTTATAAACCAAAGTCAGGTTGAAATAGTCGTTCTGCGCGTTGGCGATGGAGATACCCAGTTTCTCATAGCCCGACGCCGGGCTTACGACCCACTGGGCAGCACCCTTGGTGGCACGCACACGTGTCTTGCCGTCGGCCTCGTAGCCGGAGAAATAACCGCTCTCATCGCTCAGGTCGGTGAGCGACGGGGTCGTCACGCCGATGACGAACCGGTCGGTCGGGACATCTTCCACGGCGGCCATCAGCACGGCGAACGACATCTTGTCGGCCGAAGTTGCGGTCAGCGCGGGGATGACGATATAATCGCATTCGCCCAGGACGGACTTGTCGATGAGGTTCTGCGGATTGCCCTGGAAGACCAGCACTTTGCCGGAGTTGGCCTCGTTCCAGGTCTTCACGTTCGAGAAGAACGCCTCCTGGCGTGCGGCATACTGCGCTTTTTCCTCTTCCTGCATAGCCTGCGGGGCACGGCCGGTATAGTTCACCTGGACACCGTCGTAACCATATTTGGCACACAGGTTCAGCTGACTGACGGTCTGCTGCCTGCAGAACTCCAGGAAACGGAGCTCCAGCTCCTCCTCGGGGGTCGGTTCGCCCTCGCCGCCACCTTCGCCGCCTTCGTCCTGGGTCGCCTCGGGGGTGCTGGGATTCGTGGGTTCTTCGGGTTTGTTGGCCTCCTCATCCGCGAGGACTTTCTCCCAGAGTTTCTCGATCGCATTATAGTCGATGTTGTAGATCACCCGGGTGCCCTTCTCGCGTACCTTGGCGAATTCACCGGCCAGGGTCGGATGCAGGTTGTCGGGATTCATCAGGCAGATGATGTCCACGCTGTCGGGCATCGTCGTCAGGTGCTCGTTGCGCTGGGCCGGAGCCGAGGTGGTATTGTCCAT
>ERZ827150.4366-NODE-4366-length-12486-cov-5.657469_pt1 | contig 12486 bp, 9 predicted proteins | sample MGYA00519779_ERZ827150 | MGnify/ENA primary metagenome ERZ827150 (study PRJEB31778, sample SAMEA3449267) | human gut metagenome | biome: human gut; feature: human-associated habitat; material: faeces | place: United Kingdom | collected 2010/2012 ...
GGCGGTCAAAGCGGCCGGGGCGCAGCAGGGCGGCGTCCAGAATCTCAGGACGGTTGGTAGCGCCCAGCACCACAATACCCTTGGAGGCGTCAAAGCCGTCCATCTCGGCCAGCAGCTGGTTGAGCGCCTGCTCACGCTCATCGTTGGAGGACAGACCCACCGCGTCGCGCTTCTTGCCGATAGCGTCGATTTCATCAATAAAGATGATGCACGGAGCCTTTTCATTGGCCTGCTTGAACAGATCGCGCACGCGGGCCGCGCCCGTGCCTACGAACATTTCAACAAAGGCTGAGCCGCTGACAAAGAAGAAAGGCACCTTGGCCTCGCCCGCCACGGCCTGCGCCAGCAGCGTTTTGCCCGTGCCGGGAGGGCCCACCAGCAGCGCGCCCTTGGGCAGCTTTGCGCCGATGGCGCGGTACTTTTCGGGCTGATGCAGAAAATCCACCAGCTCGATCAGCGCTTCCTTGGCCTCATCCTGGCCAGCCACGTCGGTAAACTTTTTGCTTTCGTCGCTGACGGTGTACATCCTGGCGCTGCTCTTGCCAAAGCTCATCGCGCCCATGCCCGAGCCGCCCTTTTTGAACATGCGCACCAGAAAGAAGATGATCAGCGCGTAGAAGGCGAGGGGCAGGATGATGCTGATCAGCACCCCCAGGAAGGATACGCCGGTTTGGCTCTCGCCGCCGAAGGTAACGCCTGCGGCCGTCAGGCGATCCACCAGATTGGGATCGTTGACAGGCACGGTTTGATAGCGCTTAATGCCTGTGGTGTTATAGAACCAGGTCAGCTTGTTTTCGGTTTTAAGGGTAAAGGTGATGACGTCCGTGCCGATTGACACCTGATCCACCTGCCCCTGCGCTACCATCTGCAGGAAGGCGGAGTATTCCACCTTTTCCGTGGAGCCGCGCAGATAGGAGCTGGTGGACAGGGTGGTGGAGATCAGCAGCAGGCCCAGCAGCGCAACCAGCACCCAGAACAGGGGCGAACGCGGCATCTTGGGCTTTTCATAGCGTTTCTGCTTGTTATCTTCCATGCTTCATTCCTCCGTTGGATTCGGGGATGCGCGCTCCCCGTGGCGGATTATAAACGTTTGTTAAAAATAGTTAAACGTTTATGAATCGTGTATATTGTATCGTATCCTGTCCGCGTTTGTCAAGGACACGGAAAAAAGTTCACAACGCGGCCATAATATAGTATAATATCTACTATCCCAATTGAAAGGAAGCGGCGCGCGCGATGCTGAGCGAAAACCTGAGAACCAAGCTGGCCATGCTGCCCGACAGTCCCGGCTGCTACCTGATGAAACATCAGGGCGAGATCATCTATGTGGGCAAAGCGGTCAACCTGAAAAACCGCGTGCGCAGCTATTTCCATACCAAGGAGCATACCCCCAAGGTAGCCGCCATGGTGGCGCAGGTGGATGACTTTGACATCCTGCTGTGCAATACCAATCTGGAGGCGCTGGCACTGGAATGCAACCTGATCAAGCTGCACAAGCCGCATTACAACATCCTGCTCAAGGACGACAAGCACTACCCCTATGTGCGCATCGACCGCCGCGAGCCCTTTCCGCGCGTCACCATCGCTCGCCGCATGCAGAAGGACGGCGCGCAGTATTTTGGCCCCTATATCGGCGCGACGGCTGTGCGCGACGCGCTGGAGGTGGTGCGCAGGGTGTTTCCTATCCGCACCTGTGATAAAAAGCTGCCGCTCAAAGCGCCCGCGCGCCCGTGCGTCAATTATGAAATTGGCCGCTGTAAAGCGCCTTGCGCGCATCTGTGCAGCCAGGAGGAGTACGCGCAGATTATCGACGGCGTGGTGTCCTTTCTGAACGGCAACAGCAAGGAAATCTGTGATCGGCTCAATCAGGAAATGTGGGCTGCGGCCAAGAAAATGGACTATGAGCTGGCCGCCCAGAAGCGCGACGCGCTGCGCGATGTGGAGGGCTTGATGGAGCGGCAGCGCGCCATCCAGACCAACGATGCGCAGCAGGATGTGCTGGCGCTGGCCCAGGATGGGCTGGACGCGATGGCGCAGGTGCTGATCATCCGCGGCGGGCGCATGATCGGCGGCGACAGCTTCGCTCTGCCGGGCGAGGGCAACGAGCCGCCGCAGAGCGTGCTGACCGAGTTCGCCCTGCGCTACTATGCCGACCGTCTGCCCGCACGCGAAATCCTGACCATGCCGGTGGAGGAGCCGGAGGTGATCGCCCAGCTTCTGCGTGAGCGGCGCGGCGGCGCGGTGGATGTACTCACCCCGCAGCGCGGCGAAAAGCGCGCGCTGGTGCTGCTGGCCGAGCGCAATGCGGCTGACGCGCTGGAAAAGCGCAACGCGCAGCGCATGATTCGCCAGGAGCGCACGGTGGGCGCGTGCCAGGCGCTGGCTGAGGCCATTGGCATGCAGGGCTATCCCAAGCGCATCGAAGGCTTTGATATTTCCAACACGCAGGGCGTGCTGTCGGTGGCCTCGATGGTGGTGTTTATCGACGGCGAGCCTGCCTACCGGGAGTATCGCCATTACCGCATCAAAACCGTGGAGGGGGCCAACGACTTTGCCTCCATGAACGAGGTGTTGGGACGGCGTTTTGCCCGCACGCTGCGGGAGGATCCTGCCGAGCGCTGGGTGATGCCCGATCTGGTGCTGATCGACGGCGGCCCGGAGCAGCTGCGCTTTGCGCGCGAAGCCATGCTGTCCATGGGCATCAACGTGCCCATGTTTGGCCTGGCTAAGCGGCTGGAGGAAATCTACCTGCCCAACCAGGAGGAGCCGGTGGTGCTGGATCATCATACCCCCGCGCTGCACCTGATTCAGCGCATCCGCGACGAGGCGCACCGCTTCGCCATCACCTATCACCGTTCGCTGCGCGGCAAGGCCAGCGTGCATTCCTCGCTGGAGGATATTCCGGGCGTCGGTCCTGCGCGCCGTCGCGCGCTGCTGGCGCATTTCGGCTCCATTAAAAAGATGAAGGAAGCCGATCAGGACGAGCTTTGCACCGTCAAGGGCATGAACAAAACTGCCGCTGCTGCGGTGTATGCCGCGCTGCATCCAGTAATTCCCGAGGATACCGAAACGGAAGAATAACATAGGATGTTGTTTGTGTTTTCGCCAACTGTCCCCCTCATCAGGCTCATTGCATTCGCCAGCTTCTCCCCAAGGAGAAGCCTTTTTTGATGGCTCCGTTAAACAACAGTATGCTTTCGTCGCTTGATGCCTGCATGACTAAAAAAAGCCTTCCCCCGGCTGGGGGAAGGTGGCGAGCCGCGGCGAGACGGATGAGGGGGATTAAGCGCTTGGCTATGATTTTAAGTACCTGCAGATTTGCATTTTTACTTCTTAAACGTCTCAATCCCGCGCAGCACCTCGGGCTCGCGCACATCACGCGCGTCGGTAAACATCTTGCGCGTCAGCACCGAGCCGTTGCGGTAATACAGGCACACAAAGGGGCAGTCGTTCCAGAACAGGGTTTGGATGCTTTGCAGTGCGGCGCGGTAGGCACTTTCCTCCTGGGCGGCGCGCAGCGTTTTGAACAGGTTATCCATTTCAGTGGATTTATAGCGCATGTAGTTGCAGTTGTTGCCCGAAATCAGCAGGTAACCGGGATCGGGGGTAAAATCAATGTTGAAGGCGGCCAGGCACAGATCATAGCTGCCGGCCTTGAGCTTATCCCTGGCTTCCTTATAGGTGAGGGTTTCCACCTTGCATTCGATCCCCACCTGCATCAGCGCATCGGCAATGCGGTTGGCCACCTCCACGCGCACGGAGTTTTCCTGCTCCTCATATACATAAAAGCGCAGGTGCATGCGGGCGAGTTTGCCCGTATCGGCGCGCACGGTGGTGCGCACGCCGTTTTCATCATAATCAGTCCAGCCCGCCTCGTCCAGCAGCTCCATGGCGCGCTGCTTGTTAAACTGCTGCGCGTCGTTCTCGCTCCAATACGTCCAGGTGCCGGGAATCAGCGGCGTATCGGTGCGCGTGACCATGCCGTAGTATACGTTATTTACAATATCGTCCAGATCCAGCATATAGCGGATGGCCTGGCGCACGCGCACATCCTTAAGCTCATAGGAGCCGTTGTTCATCATCAGCGTTTCCAGCTGCGTGGTGCGGTAATCAATATTATAGGAGGTAACGCCCGTGCGGTACTGGGCGGCGGTGATAGCGCGGGTCAGGATTGCGTCCACATTGCTGTACTCATAGCCTGAAATCAGCTCGCGATTGGTGCTGTACAGCGATACAAGCACCTGGCGGTAATCAGGCAGGTTCTGCCACCAGCCAGTGTAGCAGCTAAGCAGCAGGTAAGACGAAAAATCGTACATATCCAGATAGTATGGCCCTGTGCCTACGGGATTGTCCGCCTGTACCTCGTCCGCCTTCAGAATGGGAAAGGTCATCGCGTACAGAAAACCATAATTGTTGCGGTTGGTGGTGATAACCACGGTTTTGTTGTCGCTGGCTTCGATGCTCTTGATAAAGTATTGCAGAGTGGAATAGCGGCCTTTGTTGGTGCTGCTGTCGTCCTTGGCCAGGCGCAGAATTTCCTGCACGGTGGCTACCACATCGTGCGCCGTCAGCGGCGTGCCGTCATGGAAGGTAACGCCGTCGCGCAGATAGAAAAACCAGGTTTTGCCGCTGTTGGTATAGGAATAGCGCTCCGCCAGGCAGTATTGCGGCTTGTACTCATCGTCGATGGACATGAGCCCTTCATACATCAGATTCGTCACCGACATGAATTCCCGTTCCACCGGGGTGAGGGGATTGACGCGGTTGGTGGCTACGGAGATGATGCCCAGGTGCAGCGCGTCGTTGGTTACATATTCTGCCTGCGCAGGCGCGGCCAGGCAGCAGCAGGCCAGCGTCAGCGCGCAGAGCAGCGCCAGCTTAGTACGCATCCGGGTAATAGTGTTGATAATAGATGTCATAGGCGTTTACCACCTTTCCGGCGTAGTAGCGGGAGTCGTCCTTGGGAATTTCGTCCAGCGTCAACGTCTGGCCGTCGGCTGTGTAGTTCATGATCCACAGCTTCACATTGTTGGGCCCGGCATGATAAGCGCAGGCAATTTTGATGGGGTCGCCATTAAACATGCGGCTCAGATATCCCAGATACCAGCAACCGTAGCGGATGTTGGTGGTGGGATCGTACATATCGGCGAAGGTTGTGTTATCCTCGCCCAGCTTTTTGCGCACAAACTCAAAGGTGCTTTCCATCACCTGCATCAGCCCGCGCGCGCCCACTGAGCTGGTAGCCTTGGGATCATAGCTGCTTTCGCGCAGGATAATGGCCGCCACATAGGCCGGATGGATGCCGTTTTCGGCGGCGTATTTTTCAATCTCATCCCGATAGGCCACGGTGTGGCGCTCCACCTGACGCTGATATTCGGCGGCGGCGTTTTCGCGCTCCTTGTGCAGACGGTTGAGATTGCCGCGCGCAATGCCCAGCGCCAGGATGCAGATAATCAGCACCATGCCCAGCACGATGCAGGTGCGCACGGGAAATTTGCCTGCGCCGGGCTTGGCGGCGGGCTTTTTGCTTGGCGCGGGCGGCAGCGGCGTTACCTGCTTGGCGGGCGCGTGACGGTCGCTGCGGCGGTTGCGCGTTGCCGGCGCGGCGGGTTGTACGTTACTCAAAATGGTTTCTCCTTTGCATATTGCGCAGCAGCCCCCGCACGCGGCGGTTGGTGCTGCGGAAATTGCCCGACGTATCGATCACATGGTCGGCGCGGCGGCGCTTCTCGGCCAGCGGCAGCTGGCTTGCCATGCGGCGCAGTGCCTGTGGGCGGGAAAGCTGATCCCGACGCATGATGCGGCGCGCCTGCATGCCTGCCGGGATGCTGACGCACCATACCTCGTCGCACTGCGCGTCCATGCCGGTTTCATAAAGCAGCGGCACATCCCAGGCGACCAGCGGCGCGCCGGAGGCTTCTGTTTCGCGCTGCATGCGGCTGATGATCAGCGGGTGCAGGATGCCCTCCAGCCGCTTGCGCGCGGCGGGATCGGCAAAGACCACCTCGCCAAGGGCGCGGCGGTTGAGCGTATCGCCGTCAAATACCTGATCGCCGAAGGCGGCGCGGACGGCGGGCAGTGCCTCGCCGCCGGGGGCGGTCAGGCTGCGGGAAATCGCATCCGCATCCAGTACGGGAATGCCGCGCTGGCGCAGCAGCCGCGCCACATAGGATTTGCCGCAGGCGATGCCGCCCGTCAACCCCAGTACATATGGTCTATTTAGTTTCATACCAGCTGCTCCCGGTCTTTACCTCGGCCACCAGCGGCACGGACAGCTCGGCTACATGCTCCATGCAGTCGCGCAGCAGCTGCGCCACGCGCCCGGCCTCCTCCTGCGGGGCTTCGATGAGCAATTCATCGTGCACCTGCAATATCAGCCGCGCCTTGAAGCCGCCCTGGCGCAGCGCGTCGTGCACGCGCACCATGGCCAGCTTAATGATATCGGCCGCCGTGCCCTGCACGGGAGTGTTCATGGCGGCGCGCTCGCCGAACTTGCGGATGTTAACGTTGCCCGATTTTAATTCGTCCAGCCGGCGCACGCGGCCGAAGATCGTGCGCGCCATGCCGGTTTCATAGCCTTCCTTGACGGCGCGATCCATAAAGCCGCGCACGCCGGGATAGGTGGCAAAGTATTTTTCGATGAAGGCCGCGGCCTCCTTGCGGGACATGCCCGTGTTGCGCGCCAGGCCGAAATCGCTGATGCCGTAGACCAGGCCGAAATTGACGGCCTTGGCATGGGCGCGCATGGTGGGGGTGACATCCTCCAGCGGCACGCCCGCCACCTCGGCTGCCGTGCGCGCGTGGATATCCTGCCCGCGCCGGAAAGCGTCGATCATGGCTGCGTCGCCTGAGAAGTGCGCCAGAATGCGCAGCTCAATCTGCGAGTAGTCCGCATCCACCAGCACGCAGCCGGGGGAGGCCACAAAGGCGCGGCGGATTTCACGCCCCAGCTCCGTGCGAACGGGGATGTTTTGCAGGTTGGGCTCGGCGGAGGAAATGCGCCCTGTGGCCGTGCCTGTCTGATCAAAGAAGGTGTGGATGCGCCCGTCGGGGCCGAGCTTGCGCAGCAGCGCGTCGATATATGTGCTGCGCAGCTTGCTGACCTGCCGGTATTCCAGAATGCAGGGAATGACGGGATGCGCGTCACGCAGGGATTCCAGCGTGTCGGCGTCGGTGGAATAGCCCTTGCTGGTTTTGCGGCCAGCCTTCAGCGCCAGCTTATCCTCGCCAAAGAGCACCTCGCCCAGCTGCTTGGGGCTGTTGACGTTAAAATCGCCCACGTTCGCCAGGCGGTAAATATCGCTTTTCAGCTGTTCCTCGCGCATGGTCAGCTGCTCGCCCAGGGCGCGCAGCACGCTGCCATCCACCGCAAAGCCCTCGCGCTCCATATCAAAGAGCACGCGCATCAGCGGCAGTTCAATTTGCTCATAGAGGTTTTCTACCCCCAGCTCTTTCATCTGCGCTTGCTGGCGCAGGCGCAGCGACAGCACCCCGGAGGCGTCCGCGTCGCCGAAGGCGGACAAGGCGTAGCTTTTCTCCTGCGGATTGATCGCATAGGCAGCCAGCATGGTATCGTAGGCAATTTGCGGCAGGGGCTGTCCCGCGTTGGCCAGCGTATGCAGCAGGCGCTTGCCATCGTGGGTGATCACCGCGCCGTGCCACACTGCTGCGCACTCAGCCAATGGATCGCCGCTTAGACCCGGCATATCAAACAGCGCCGTTTGCCCGGTGATCTGCGCGCGGGCGCGCCGCGTGCCTTGGCAAATGGAAAGCTCTTCCTCGCTCAGGTATACGGCTACCTCGCCTGCCTGCGCCATGTCGGCGGCTGCTTGAGCGTCCAGGGATTCCCAATCGCTGAAAACGGTCGTTTCGATAGCGGGCTGCGCGGGCGCGCCGTTTTGTTCCTTTTCAATGCGCTGAGCGATGGCATTCAGACCGTACTTATACAGCACGGGCAGGCCGTCGGCCAGACGCTGGGTTTCGCAAGCATCATAATGTACCTGCAAGGGAATATCGCGCCGAATGGTGGCCAGATGCTTGGAAAAGCGCCCCTTTTCGGCGTTGTCGCGCACCTTTTCGCCCAGCTTGCCCTTGATTTCATCGGCGTGAGCCAGCACGTTTTCCAGCGTGTCGTAGCTGGTCAGCAGCTTCACGGCGGTCTTTTCACCCACGCCTGGAATGCCTGGAATATTGTCCGAGCTGTCGCCCATCAGGCCCTTGAGATCGGTAATCTGATCAGGCCGCACGCCGAACAGCTCCTGCACGCGGGCGGGCGTGCATTCCTCTATTTCGGAGATGCCCTTGCGGGTCAGCAGCAGGGTGGTATCGTCGCTGACCAGCTGCAGCGCGTCGCGGTCGCCCGTCAGCAGCAGGGCGGCGATATCCCGCTGGGCGCACTGGCTGGACAGGGTGCCCAGGATGTCGTCGGCCTCATAGCCCGTCAGGCTCAGCACGCCCAGCCCCATGGCGGAGAGAATTTCCTTGATAATGTCAAACTGCGGGCGCAGCTCGTCCGGCGTGGGCGCGCGGCCAGCCTTGTACTCCGCGTATTCGGTATGGCGGAAGGTAGGCGCATGCTCGTCAAACGCCACCGCGCAGTAGCGGGGCGCGCGTTCGCGGATGCAGCGCAGCAGCATGCTCAGAAAGCCGTGCACGGCGTTGGTATACACGCCGTTGTAGTCCATCAGCGGCAGGGCATGAAAGGCCCGGTGCATCAGGCTGTTGCCATCCACAATCAGAAAAGTATCGCGCATTGCATACACCTCCATTTTTATTATAACACATTCCCTGCGAATATACAAAGAGAAGCTGCGCCATACTATATGCAGGAGGGGCAATATGCGGCGTTTTCTGGATAAATGGGGTACGGCCATTGCCGCCGTGGCCTGCGCGCTGACCATCGTATTTGCGGCGGTGTATACCCGGCAGGATGATCTCAAGCGCATCGCGGCGCAGGAGGCGCGCGCCGCGCAGGATCAATCCCTGCAGGATGCGCAGGCGGAGACGGTTTGGGCGCGCCCTGTGCCCAGCGCTCCAAGCGAGGGCTTTCGCGGCGCGTACCGTGATGAGCATGGGCTGTGGCGCATGCAGCCTTATACGCGCTATCCCGCCGCTTATGGGCAGAGCGTAACGGCTGTATGCGCGGGCGAAGTGCTGACGATTTCAGGAGATAGCCTTACCTATCGCTGCGCGGGCGGCGAGACAATTACCTGCGCGGGATTATCCAGCGTGATGGTCAAGATAGGGGATACGCTGCATTGCGGGCAGCGCGTGGGCATGGCCGCGCGGGATGCGGAAATTACGCTTCAAGTGCGAAAAGGGGCGGAATATTTGGACTTGGAAAGCCTGCTCTCCCCATCATATAACGAGCCAACATAGCAAAACCATGCGATGACCATAGCAAATAATTATAGTATTTTTTAATGTGTAACCGCGTATTGTTATAGTGCCGCACAATTTCCGATAATATTGGGATAAAACTGATGAATTTACGGGGTTCGACAGCCTTCGCGCTTTTGTGCTAAAAGCAGCCATTGCGGTTTATATGAAATTGCATTATGCTATTTGCACGAAGCGGGAACGCTCCGTAATTTATAGAACAGGAGGATACACCAATGAAGGTTATTTCGGTCAATATCCATGCGGTGCGTGCGAGAATTCACAAGGATATGACCCATGGCTGCTTGGATCAGGCGATTACCTTGACTCACTTGGTGGACAAGCTCCAACTGTTGCGTTGGCGCACGGCTGCGCGGCGCAGACGGAACATCCTCAAAAGACAAATTGTTTAAGAGTAAATCAGGGCTGACGCGAAAAAATCACGTCAGCCCTCTATTTTTGGCGTCTTGTTCCCAGCGCCTGCTCCAGCGCCTCATCCACCCGCCGCAGCGTATCGGCCGACAGGCGGCCCAGATACAGGCTTAGCCTGCTTTTTTCCAGCGTGCGTACCTGCTCGCACAATACCTGCGAGGGACGGCTCAGCCCGCCCTCGGGCGGATCGACCGTCACGTGCGTGCGCAGCGTTTTCTTTTTGCTGCGGGAGGTCAGGGGCGCGATAATCACCGTGGGGCTGGTCAGGTTGCCCAAATCATTTTGCACAATCAGCACCGGGCGAACGCCGCCCTGCTCCGAGCCCAGCACGGGATCCAGATCGGCGCGGTAAATATCGCCGCGTCTCATCTTCATTCACATCCCGCTGGCGGCGACAGGCGCTGCCGCCGCCGTCTGCCGCGGGGGAAAGCTCCCCGCACTTCCACCCTATGCCGGGCAAGCGCGCGTGTGACAAAATGAAAAAAGTGTAAGGTATTCATTTGCTGCTTTTTGTGGTATAATATGGGTTGGTCGTAAGACTGATATCACAAACCGCTGGGAGGTTTTTGCAATGTCCGATATGAAAAAAGGCAATATTTCCATCCATGCTGAAAATATCATGCCGGTGATTAAGCGCTGGCTGTATTCCGATAAGGATATCTTTATCCGTGAGCTGACGGCCAACGGCTGCGACGCGGTGACCAAGTATCGCATGATCGCGGGCGATGATGAAGACCTGCGCGTCACCGTGACCGTGGATACCGAGGCCAAGGAGCTGCGCTTCATCGATAACGGCATCGGCATGACGGCTGAGGAGGTAGACCGCTACATCAACCAGGTGGCCTTCTCCAGCGCCGAGGAGTTTTTGAAAAAGTATCAGGGCGATAAGGATGGCGGCATCATCGGCCACTTCGGCCTGGGCTTTTATTCGGCCTTTATGCCCGCTGATAAGGTAACGATCGATACGCTGTCCTATCAGGAAGGGGCCAAGGCGGTGCGCTGGGAAAGCGAGGACGGCATGGCCTATGAGATGAGCGACAGCGACCGAGCCGAGCGCGGCACCACCGTGACGCTGCATATCACGGATGAAGAAAAGGAATTCCTGGATAGCCTGCGCGTGCGCGAGGTGCTGGAGCGCTACTGCGGCTACATGGCCGTGCCCATCTATCTGGTGGATGTGCAGGATGAAAAGCTCAAGGCCGAGGAAGCCGAAAAGGCTGCCAAGGAGGCTGCCGAAAAGGGCGAGGAAGCGCCTGCGCCCAAGGCAGCCGAGCCGATCAACGATACCCATCCGCTGTGGCTGAAAAATCCCCGCGACTGCACCGAGGAAGAATATAAGGATACCTACCGCAAGCTGTTCCACACCTTTGAGGAGCCGCTGTTCTGGATTCACCTGAACGTGGACTATCCCTTCAACCTCAAGGGCATTCTGTACTTCCCCCGTATCCGCAAGGATTTCGGCGGTCAGGAGGGGCAGATCAAGCTGTTCAACCGGCAGGTGTTCGTGGCCGATAACATCAAGGAGATCATCCCGGAGTTCCTGCTGCTGCTGCGCGGCGTGCTGGATTGCCCCGATCTGCCGCTGAACGTCAGCCGCAGCTTCCTGCAAAACGACGGGTATGTCAGAAAGCTCTCCGCCCACATCACCAAGAAGGTGGCGGACAAGCTCAACAGCCTGATGAACACCGAGCGCGAAAAGTACCAGACCTACTGGGACGATATCCATCCCTTCGTCAAGTACGGCTGCATCCGCGACGCCAAGTTCCACGAGGCCGTCAAGGGCAGCATCCTGTTTAAGACCACGGCGGGCGAATATCTGACGCTGGCGGAATACCGCGCCCGTAACGAAGGCAAGACCGAAAAGAAGGTTTATTACACCACGGACGCCGCGCGCCAGGCTGCGTCGGTGGCGCTGTACACCGCGCGCAATATCGACGTGGTGGTGATGGATTCCGTCATCGATATCAGCTTCATGCAGCACATGGAGCAGCAGGAGGATGCGGACGGGCTGACCTTCGCCCGCGTGGACGCTGATGTGGATGGCCTGGTGGACAAGGAGGCCGGGGACAGCGAGCTGGCGCTGGAGCCGCTGGAGAAGCTGTTCCGTGATGCGCTGGGCGACGAGCAGCTGAAGGTCAAGCTGCAGCCCCTGGCTGACGGCGATCTGCCGCTGATGCTGCTGGAGGATGAGCAGATGCGCCGTTACCGCGAGATGGCAGCCATGTACGGCGATAACTTCAAGCTGCCCGAGCGCGCTGAGGTGGTGCTTAACAGCAAGTGCGAGGCCATCCGTGCGCTGGCTGCGGTGAAGGATCCCGAGCTGCAAAAGCTGCTGGCCAAGCAGTATTTCGATATTGCCCGCATGTCCACCCGTCCGCTGGAAAACGAGGAGCTGAGCGCTTTCATTCGTCAAAGCTATCAGCTGGCTGCGCGCCTGGCGGAAAAAGAGGACTAACCCTGCCTTGTAACCTATCATAACGCAACGCCCGGAGAAATTTCCTCCGGGCGTTTAGGCTGTCAAAAGAGGTTTTTGACAGCCTGGCGCTAAAAGTCAGCTAAAGCAGACTTTTAGCGGGAAACGTCATTTTCTTGTGAGCCAGAGGCTCACGGGCAGAAAATGACATAGGAAGCAGCCTAACGGCTGCTCCTCGCGCCGTACACGCCGCCGCTGCGGAA
>ERZ827150.4368-NODE-4368-length-12483-cov-5.134857_pt1 | contig 12483 bp, 7 predicted proteins | sample MGYA00519779_ERZ827150 | MGnify/ENA primary metagenome ERZ827150 (study PRJEB31778, sample SAMEA3449267) | human gut metagenome | biome: human gut; feature: human-associated habitat; material: faeces | place: United Kingdom | collected 2010/2012 ...
TTCGCGCCGGACGCGATACCGCGTTTATCCTTCCCGAACCCGCTCTATTTTCAGCCCGCAACGCTCTGCATCCTTTCGGCTTTTCCCGATTGCCTCTTTGCCGAAATTTCAAGCGCCGGACGCTTGCGGCGCGTCGCTTCCCATCGTCATAGAGATACCCCCGAATGCAGGCATTGCTCTGCATTCGGGGGTATTTGATCCGTATTGTCTGTTGTCCGTTCTTACAGATTCGGTTCCGTTCCTGCCGCCATAGGAGACGTTTTTTCGATTGTCCGCTTGTATCGGTTCCGCTCCCCGCTTTTTGCCCTAAACCACGCGGGCAAAGCAGCCCTCACCGTTTGAGCAGACAATGCAGATATTCGGTGGTTCTGCTGCTTTTATGCCGCCTGTTTTCGTCCGTGTCGGCCTTGAATCTTTTGTAATCGGTCGAAAAGATTTCGTACGAGCCGTATTTTTGCATAATGCTTCGGATGACGTCGAACGGCATCAGCCCCTCATTGTTATAGCTGAGGAAAATATATCGGAATTCGGCGTTGCGGATAACGTCCTCAAACGCGCCGGCGACGGTCCGCGCAGAGCAGAAATCGCTCTTCTGGGCCGCATAGTCCCGCAGGCCCGTCTTGCCCTTAAGCTGCGGCGCATCGTAGCGGGCGATGGTTTCGAGGACGTGGTAATTCGTGCAGTACTGCCTCGCGTTGTACGGCGGGTCCAGATACAGGATGTCGCCGCTGACCGTCCGAATCAAGCTGTGGATGTCCTCGTTATACGCCCTACCCGTCCGGCTGCCGTCCACGACCGGCAGCAGCTCCAGCCGGAAGGTCTTGGCGGCGGATTTTTTGACCCCCTTCAGGAAAGCGCCGTAAACCGAGGCGGTGTTGGCGTACTTGTCTATGGAGTGGATCAGGCTGGCCAGCAGATAGGTATACCGCGCATCGTCAAGCGCCCCGCAGTCCTTCAGCCGCTCCAGTTCGAGCCGCACCGCGTCGCATTTCCTGCCGTTTTCATCGGTGAAATAATTCCGGCCGCTGCCCGAGCCGGCGCAATAATTGCGGTAGACAAACCCGTCCGCGCCGGGCAGGTCGTTCAGATCGTCCAGAAGCTCCTGCACATCCAGCGGCGGCACGTTTTCAATTAGGTGCTTGTTGAGAATGTAGCTGTAATACTGTATATCGTTCGCGATGACGCTGTACCCTTTCTCCTTGAAGGTCTTTCCTACGACCCCCGTTCCGGCGAACAGGTCCGCAAAGGACATATGCGTATCGGTTCCGGCTACGGCTGCGATCGTCTCCGTCAGAAACGGCATCAACGAATATTTTGAACCGATATAATTCATTGTCTTTCCTCGTTTTTTCCGCAGGGAAATGCAAAAAGCTCCCCGCTTAGTTGTCAGGCAGAATCAGAAAACGCGCTCAAACGCGACGGCGTCCCCGATGGAAAAGGCGATAAACCGGACCGGCTCGACGCAGAGCGCGTCCGTCCGCGCATACCGCAGCCCGCCGGCCGCCGACCGGAAGGCGGCAAGCCGCGCCCCGCCGACGCCCTGCGCGACGACAACCGGCCGGATGCAAAGCTGCCGCCCCGCCGTCAACGGGCCCCAGTAGCTTTGGAGCCAGTCGATGTACCACGGAAGCTGGCCGGTGAGGATGCCGTCGCCCGGCGGCTCGTCCTTCAGCTCCAGCACTTGGACCAGCACCCGTTCGGCCGTCTCCTGCCGCGTCACGACGTCCATCCGCTGCATACCGACGCCGCACGGCACCTCGTTGCCCAGCCAGAGAGGCCGCGCCGGGTCGATTTCCAGCAGGGCGGACAGGTCGTCCCGCCATATGTTCTGGAGCAGGAAGGCCTGAAGATGGGTCTCGAACGCCTGCTTTTGCCGCTGCTTGAACACCAGCCTTTTTTCGATGGACAAGCCGCCCTGCGAACCGCCGTAGGTCTTGCGCCCGCACGAAGGCACGATGCTCTCGCTCTGCGCGTCGTATGTAAAATCGGTTCCCGACAAAACCGCGCCGCCGTTTTCGGCCGCGATTTTTGCGACGAGCCTGTCCGCCTCGTAATCCGTCAGCATCGTACAGCCGCGGTTGCCCTTGAGCTTTCGGTAAATCAAGCTCCAGAATAGCTGGCACGGATGCGAAACGCCGTCCAGACTGTCCAGCACCTTATGCTCGGTCACACCCTTCGCGTACACCCGCGCGGGCTCGATGCAGACGCGCAGGTTCAGCGTCCGCCCCAGCAGGTCCGCCAGATAATTGTGCTCGTTCGCGTCGTAAAACGGACTGCCCACCGCGCGGAAAACGCCGTAAAACCTTCCCTCGTTCTCCCCGCGCCGGAGATAAAAGAGGATGTCGTCGCCCTCGCGGACGCGGGAGATGTCTGCGATCATCGAGACCATGTTTTTCTCGGCGCCCCAGCTCAAGCCCGCCTCTTTGTTATACGGAAGCTCCGGCTGCGCCAGAAACGGCGCGTCAGAAGAGCCGCCCGTCCCCGCAAACCGATACGCAAGGTGGTATGGGAATGTTTTGTCGTTGACGATAAAAACGTGTGTCATCCAGAACCGTTCCTTTCCCGACAGCGCGCCGGTTTTTCTGTTCCGAACGGCCAAAGCCGCAGCCCGCAGCCCGCAAAGCCGCCCGCCGCTGCGGAAGCGCGCAGGCGTCCGCCCGCGCCGCCGGCTCTCAGCCGAACGCCCGCAGAACGGACGGCACGACCGCACGCGGAATGCGTCCCGCAGCCGCCTGTGCCGTTCGGCGCAGCTTTTCGTACATTCGCTTGCTCCCGTCCGACGGGAAAAGTCTCGTCCGAAATCCATATCCGGCGCGTCTTTCCGCGCACTCTCGCTTCCCTGTTTTACGGATACATCCCGTCTGGCGGCCGCACACAGCCCATCTTTTCACGCGTTCGCATGTACTCCCCCTACGGAAAACGTCTTATCCGCCGACCTGTTCGGCGCGGCTTTCCGCGCGTTCACGTTTTCCCGTCCTGCGGGCCACGTCCCGTCCACCGCCCGCATCCAGCGCGGCTTTCCGTATATCCTTGTTTCCCCATTTTACGGAACACATCCCGTCCGCCGACTGTACACGGCTTAGCTTTTCGCCCATTCGAATTTTCTATCCTACGAAAACGACTCATCCGCCAACCGTTTCCGGCGCGTTTGACAACGCGTTCACTTTCTCCCGTTCTATAAGGAGGCGTTTCATCCGCCGTCCATGCACAGCTCATCGTTTCGCGCATTCGTGTTTTCCCGTCCGGCGGAAAGCGGCTCGTCCGCCGCCCGCGTCCGGCGCGTCTTTCCGCGCGTTCGCATGTCCTGTCTTATGGGAAGCATACCCTCCGTATCCGCCGCGCCCGTTTTTCCATACCGCGCCCGCGGCTTCGTATACCGAGACTTTGAAACCCGCGGCTGTATGCTAAGCCGCAGCGCCGCATATACCATCCCCGCAGGGCTTCGGCGTTTCTCACCCCGACGGCATTAGGAAACAAAATCTTAAACGCGCAACGCAGCCAAGCCAACCCGCAAAGCACCGAATTTCTCTGCGCCGCAGGACGCGGAAATTGCAGCTCTCCGCCAAGCAAAATCCGTCGTCGTCTTTCACGCTACGCTGTTATTATACCACAATCCGACGATTTGCACAAGAGCCGCACGAAAAATCGCTTTTTCCGCAAAAGCGGAAATCCGGCATCCATTTGGCGCTGGCCGTCCGGACAACAGCGCGCTTTTCCCCGTCTGCGCGGCCCCGGCCCACGGCCAAGCGGTATGCCCGCAGCGGCCCGCCGTCCGGCGGCCGGGCATAGCTCGCCGCGCGCAGCCATAGCCATACGCGCACCGGCGGCCGCAGATCCACTCGGATACCGTAAGCCACCGGCAAGCCGGCCGACCTGCCAAACCCGCCCGGCAGCGATGTAAAAACCACGTCTCGCCCGCGTACATTCCGCCGACGGCGAATGTGCAAAACACCATATACACCCCAAAATCTGAAACCATTAGCCCCCGCTGCCGCAGCCCGCATTGTCGACGGTTTTCCGTTTTCAGCAGTCGGACGGCCTCGCCGCCACGGCCTGCGTTCCCAATGTTTTACGGCTTCCCAAAGGCAAGCCGCTTCACTTCACGGCCCGTTCCCATCCGTAGACGCACGGCAAAACCGGGACGAGTACCCGTGCGCCTGCCTTTGCCCGACCGTTCCCGCCCGCCCATACGCCTGTTTGTCCGAAAACCGCTTTCATAAGCGCAAACGCCCGCCTTCCTCTAAGCGGGCGCCGCAGACAAGCGCCGGCGGCAAAGCACCCCTCTCTCCGGCTTGACGATTGCGGTCTGCCCGCTATAACCACGCTTTTCCGCTCTCCCGCCGGAACACCGTATGTGATAATGATGTATAACAAAAAATAAAAAAGCGAATAGGGGTGGGCTGTGTTAAGGTTGCGTTGCCGAGACAAAACCGAAAGGCAGGCGCCGCCCTATCCGCTGTGAATAAGATAACACAAACAATACGATTTCGGCAGGCAGTAATTGAATATTCTTTGCAAAACGGCGTCACAAAACAGCCATACGCTGCCGCACCAACCGCCGGTATAACTGCCGCCGGCGCAAACGCCGCGACGGAACGCTACCATCTTTGACCGCTCGTTCACACCACCCGCACCACCATCCCAACCGGCACCAGCCGGAAAAGATTAGGCGCATCGACAATATGCGCCGCAGGAACCCCTACACAGGTCTGATGGTATTTTGGGTTTAAGCTCCGGCGGAAAGGGTATACATCCCATCACCGGCCTTTACAGGCTCTTGCGCAAACGGGAGCAGATGGCCGCGAAGCTGCCGAATCCCAAGTATAATCCCAAGCCCTATGTGCAGATGACCTGTCCCGGATAGCGCGGGCGGAGCGGCGTCAAGTTTGTTCCGACGGCTTGCCTTGTCGGAGATCCCGCTGGTCAGAAGTTTTACCAGTTCATCAGTTCACCAGTACGCCTTCATCGACGAGCGTTCCCGTTTCCGCTATCCCGAGGCTTTTGAGGAACACGGTGCCTTTTTTCCGGCGTCTTCCTTCGCTATGCTGTTGAAAAGTTCCTTTATGCCATTACATATATCCAAACCATACCGGTTTGGAATTCACCAACAGGCGCAACGCCTCCAAAGCCGGCCGGCCTGCACGCCTTGAGAAGACGCTTTCCGGGCTCTGTATCCGGCGCAAGCTTATCCGGCCCTTATACGCCCCGCCGCAGCAGCAAAGCGGAGCGCGGTCACTGCAAAGGCAACGAAGAATTCTACGCTTCTCACAAGTTTTATTCTTTCGATGCCTTTGCCGCTCAGCTTGCCCTCGGTCTGCGCTATTACAGCAACTTCCCCCTGCGGCCTCTCAACCGGCTCTCCCCTAAGCGGTTCTTATCCCGCTTTTCTTTTCTGGAACCATATCTTTGTCTAACCCACAGCTTTTCCGCCCTCCCGCCGGGACATTGCCTTGACGGCGCGTTCCCAAATCGATGAACACGAGCAAAACGGCGCGGCGACCGCCCCGCAGTCGGTTGCGCCGTCCCTTTTTACCGCTCGGACCGCCCCCGCAGCCCGGGACCACCTCCGCCCAACGGTATCGTTTTCCGCTTTTATCCGGCGCAGCCCCTTTCCGGCGCAGCTCCGCCGTCTGTCCGGCCCGTCGAATGCCGCCGCGCGGCCGTTTTCGGCGGCTTTTTGCGCCGCCGCAGAATGCGACAAAAATCCCGTGCGGGCGTATGGTATCCTGTACCGAAAGGCGGACGCAAAAGAAGACGGCGCGCACCCGCTTTTCGGAATGCACGCCGTCCTTTGGAGAAAAAGAGGAGAAAAGAGATGAAAACAAATCAGTCCGTTTCCCGTTATCCGGATGAACTCGCGGGGGAACGGGAAGCGCGTTTCAGATCGCCACGCCGCGGTTTTTCAGCCGCAGATTGTCCGCGATCATCGCAATGAATTCGGAGTTGGTCGGCTTGCCGCGCGAATTCTGCACGGTGTAGCCGAAGAAAGAGTCCAGCACCTCCAGATCGCCGCGGTCCCACGCGACCTCGATGGCGTGACGAATCGCACGCTCGACACGCGAGGCGGTGGTCGCGTACATCTTGGCAACGGCGGGATACAGCACCTTGGTGACGGAATTGATGATCTCAACGTCGTTGATGGTCATAATGATCGCCGACCGCAGGTAGGAGTACCCCTTGATGTGCGCGGGTACGCCGATCTGGTGAATGATCTTCGTCACCTGCGCTTCCAAATCGTCCAGCTCCTCCTGCGCCTTGACGACGGCACGGCGGCGCTTTTTATCGCAGATGCGCTCGATTCGCTCGGCAAGCAGCGAGTAATCCAGCGGCTTAATCATACAATAGGTGGCGCCCGCGTTGCAGCATTCCTCGAAAAGATTCTGGTTGGTGAAGCTGGCCAGCATAATGAAGCTGGTCTCCTCGTCCACAAGCTGCTTATGTAGGTCCTTGAGCAGCTGCACGCCGTCCATCTTACCCACATACAAGTCACAGAGGATCACCTTCGGCTTGGTGCGCAGGGACAGAAGATAGGCGTCATGCCCGTTATCGGCTTCGGCCACGACCTCGATGTTCTGCTTTTTCAACGCCTGTGCGCACTGAGAGCGGAAGGCCGCGTCCATGTCCACAATCATCACGGTCGGCCTTGTTTTGACACTATCCATGGGTCTGTTTTCATCCTTTCAATTTTTCATCGTACTTCGCGCTATGGTTTACAATAACAACGCCATCCGGAGAAGCTGATTTTGTCGTTTAGAGCGCTTGTTCGCTTTGTAACCATATTTTAACATAGTCATTTTTCAAATACAATAGGTTCACAAAAATATCAGCATAATTTGAGGCAATCTATATGCCAAAATTCGACAAAAATTTTGAAACCCTATAACTTCTTCGCCAAGGAAGTCCATTTTTGTCGGAAAAGTACTTCATACAGAGCTTTTTCGACATTTTTTGTTAATATATGCCACCGCAGACAGCGACCGTTTACATAACAACGGAACGAGAAAGAACATAAAAAATTTAATGCAAATATGACATAAAATATACAACGCCATTCCGACGCAGCTTCGACGCCGTTTCAGCGGCGGCCGCACGCTGCCGTCCGCCGCCCCGCTGAACAGCGGCAAAAGGCCGGGAAAGCCCCGCCGCACCGTTACAGCCCGCTCTCGCTGCCTTTTCGCCTGCGGCCGCGCCCCCGACTTCGGTGTCCACCGCCATAGCCCCGAAAGAGAGCCCACCCAATCGGCGGCAAGAGCTTGCGGGAAAAACGCCGTGCCATTTTGAAGCGTTTTTCGCCGTTCCAAAGGCAGCCATATCCATAGGGTCCCGCCAAACAGCAGCACAAAAGCCAAGCGCGCCGCCGCTGCACGCCGGCAAAGCTTCTATGCTGTGTCGCCAGAGGCCGCAGCTATGTCTCCCCGACAGCAGCCCCTAACAACAACGTAAAAAGCCGCACAAGCCGCTCCGGCGCGGCTTTGATGCCGCTCCCGTGTCAAATCAAGCCTTTGTTTATCCGGCATCGTCCCGCCGAACAGCGGCGTGAAAATCAGGCAAGCGCCGCTGCGCCGCTTTGGCGCAGCTTCTAAGCTGTTTCAGCAATGCCCACGGCTATGCCGCCAACGGCATCCCGTAATGGCACTGCAAAAACAGTCCTATTTGGCGCGCCATCCATGCCGCTTCAGCGACAACCGCGCCTATGCCCCCTAACGCGATGCTCCACAGATCGGCAGCAAAAGCCATACGAGCAACGCCGTGCCGAAACGGCACGGCGTTGCTTTTGTTTCAAAGGCGGCCCTTTTCATACCCCCCTGTGCCGCCCCGCCGCCGTTACAGCCTCGGCGCGGCCTCCATGTTATAGCGGCAGCGGCCGCGACCGCCCCAACGGCGACCTGTAAACAGCAAGGCAAAAAAGCCGAAGAAGCTTCTCCGCGCCGCTTCGGCGCGCTGTAAATGCCGTTTCAGCGGCAGCCAAATCATGTTCCGGCAGCGTCCCGCCGATTTGCGGTAAAAGCAGCGAGCCGTGCCGGGCCGCCCCGATACAGACTGCCGTGCCAAAGCCGGCCCTGTCCCATACCTGTGCCGCCCCGCCAAAACAGCTTATAAGCCAAGCAAGCGCCGCCGCTGCACGCCGGAACGATTTCCATGCCGTGTCAGCAGCGGGCAGCGGCCACCGTCATTGCCGACAGCCCATAAACGACGACGCAATAAAGCTCGGATAAATACTGCCGCCGCTCCAGCGCGGTTTTGATGCCATTCCCGTGTTGGTCAAGTCGTGTCCTTAACGTCGCCCCGCCGCAAACATAAATGAAGTAAACGCCTACGCACCATTTCGGCGCACCTTCTATGCCGTTTCAGACGGTCAAGGGCCACCCGGACGAGGTTCCGCCGATTGGCTACAAAAACCGGCGAGCAGCGCTGCGCCAACCGATACGGCTTTACGTCTATTTCAAAGCCGGCCGTGCTATCCCCACTGAACAGCAGCGCACAAGCCGAGCGCCGCCGCTACGGCTTCGGCACGGCCTCCATATTATTCCGGCAGCGGCCGCGAGCGCCCCCAGCGGCGGCCCGTACACGGCAGCACAAACAAGCAAATAAACGCCGCCGCGCCATTTCGCTGCGCCTTCCATGCCGTCTCGGCGGCGGTCAAGGCTATATCCCGCAAAAAGCCGGACGGGAATCGATTTGCCGATTCTGCTCGGCAATGCCGCCGTTTCAAAAGCGGCCGTGCGGCCATCCCCCCGCCAACCCCGCCGAACGACGGCACAAAAAAAGACCGGACAAGCACCGCTGCCCGATCCTGCATTGGATTTCTGTGGCTCGCCCTGCGTTCACCGCGCCCCGCAGGCGACGGCGGCCTTCGCCCGCTTTCGGGAAGCGGCAATCCCAAAGCCGCAAAACGCCGCAGCTTGGCCGCTTTCCCTTTTACCAGCAAAAACTCCGCGCCGAATGCGCGGCGAGCTAAGAGCTTTTTCGATCGGCGGCGTACAGCCGCCTGATTCATATTCTTAAGCCCGCACTTTGCTGCCGATTTGCTTCCGCGCGGCCGAAAGCACGCCCGCCGCCGTCTGACAGCCCTGCCGCAAACCCGGCGCGCCGCTCCATCCGCACAGAACATTGCGCCGCTCCTCAAAGCTCGGCGGCCGCAGCGCAGCTCCCGCGCAAAAGCCGCTTGAAACGCCGCCTTGTCCGCAGGCGCAGCGCTCAAGGCTCCGCTCGCATAGGAACCCGCGTTTTCTTTGGCAAGGACGGCGCGCCACACAGCGAAAGAGAAAAGCGCGCCGTTCCTAAGCCGCCGCACGCCGGCGGAAACGCGGCCGTCCCCGCCATGTACAGCCGTCAGCCACGTCAGCCTCCGACCTCTCGCCGCATGCACGGCCGTACAGCCACACTGCCATACTGCCGCAAACCCAGCCGTTCGTGCAACCGGCCCGCCCGCAAGTGTAAAGCCGATGCGCATGTCATAGGACGGATGGCAAAACCGCCCCACCGTTCGCATCCGGCACCTGCACAGCAGACGAAACGTTTGCTTGGTTTCAGAAGCCTCGCGGAAGCGCACCGCATGTCCCGCGCACAGCCCGCCCGACAGCCCGCCCTGCACGCGGGCGCAGCGCACGAGCCGCCACCCGCAAAGGGAACCATATTCCCTTTCGAAACGCCGGCAAACACACAGCGGCAGGGAAAGCACGTCATCCCCAAGCCGCCGTTGTACGCCGGCGAAATTGCGGCCAACGCGCTTATGCAATGCACAGCCGTCGGCCGCGCCCACGCTCGGCGCCTCGTCGAACACAGCCGCGCGCAAGCCTCCCATAAACGGCCGCCTATGGAAAACGCAAAGCCAATGCGCTTCAGCAGGACGGACGGCAAAACCGCTGCGGCGCAAGCGCCCGGCGTCCCGCCAAAGACACAGCCGCGCAGCACATCCGCTTAGATTCCCTTGCCGCGCGGCGCTTCGCCCCCGCCACGGCCTTCAGACGCTCGCGCTGCACGCCGCACACCGCAACGCCGCAAAAAAAGGGACCCGCTCACAGGCAGGTCCCTTTTTTAGTCGTTATTCGTTACGCTCTCTTTTTGACGACGACCGCAGCGCCGATCACGGCGACGACCGCGAGCACAACGACGGCGAAAACGCCGGCGTCAGACGTCGAAGGCGTGGACGAAGCCGTGGAAGAGGTCGCGGCCGCAGAGGACTCCACAGGTGCCGCGGAGGAAACCGCTTCGGACTCGGTCTCAGACTTGGACTCGTCCGTCGTGCCCGCGCCGGTCGTGCCGAACGCTTCAAACTCGGAGATGAACGCCCAAGAGTAGGGCGCGAAAGCAACCTTAACATAGCGCGCGGCCACGGCGCTGTCCAGCGTCAGCGAATAGGTATGCACGCCATCGTCATACTTATCTGTTTCAGCATTTACTTCACAGCAGACCGAGCCGGCGCCCTCGCCGGTAGAAGTCCAATTCTCGCCGTCAGCGCTGTACAGGAACTCTGCCGTGCCGATATTGAACACCGCGATGCCCCATTCGCTGTACTGGCACAGCTCAACAGAAAACGCTTTAACGGTGCAGACCTCGCCGAGATCCACCACAATCTCAGACTTCTCACCGGCATCCTTATCGATATCGTTGCCGTTAAAGCCGGTCCAGACTGCGTCGCCGGCCGAGAACTCCTCGCCCGTCTTAGATTTGACGCCGTCGGTAAGCGTTTTACCGCCCTCGTCCGGCCAAGCATCCCTGACCGTAGAGGTCGTATAACTCTTATTGAGCGCAAGATTGGTGTCCTCCGCCGAAGCGAACACACAGCACGCAACGGCCACAAGCGCGACGGCAAGGAGCGTTGCCAAAAACTTTTTCATTTTGTCTTTCATCCTTCCCAAAAAGTGATAAACTTATGAATTATTGATTATATTATAGCGCAAAGTTGGTCTTATGTCAACAGGTAAATGACGATTTCTTCCATCTTTTTTCGTCTAAGCAAAAGTCAGCGCAAATAGGCCCTTTTGCGCAATAAAAGCACAAAAAGAAGCCCGCGCCGAGCGGGCTTCTTTATAGGCTTGAATACGGGCTTCAGCAAACAGCCGTCTGCTTACGCTCTCTTTTTGACGACAACCGCAGCGCCGATTACGGCGACGACCGCAAGCACAACGACGGCGAAAACGCCGGCGTCAGACGTCGAAGGCGTGGACGAAGCCGTGGAAGAGGTCGCGGCCGCAGAGGACTCCACGGGCGCCGCGGAGGAAACCGCTTCGGACTCGGTCTTGGACTCGGTCTCGGACTTGGACTCGTCCGTCGTGCCCGCGCCCATCGTGCCCATCACTTCGATTTCGGAAATGAACAGCCAGCCGGTGGGAACAAGCTCGGCTTTGACGTACTTCGCATCCACCGCCGCGTCCAGATCCAGCGCGACGACGCTCTGCGAGCCGTTCTCCGTCAACGCGCCTTCGCCGGCGGAGGTCCATTCCTCGCCGTCGGCGCTGTAAAAGAATTCAACCTTAGAGGGCGCGGAAATACCGGCGCCGGCCTTCTCGGGCAGATAGACCTCCACAGCGAAGCCGGAAACCTTGGCGTCCCCGCCGAGATCGATCTCAATTTCGCACACGCCTCCGTTATCCTTGGCGTCCGGGCTGTTCATATTGAAGCCGACCCAGAGCGGATCCTGATACGCAAGGCCGGCCGTAGCCTTCACACCGTCGGTCAGGGTCTTGCCCTCTTCGTCAATGTAAATCGGCTGCGTCTCGGTTTCAAGCAGATAAATCCCGATTGTGGTATAAGACTTGCCCAGCGCAATGTTGGTGTCCTCCGCCGAGGCGAACACGCAGCATGCGACGGCTGCGAGCGCGACGGCGAGGAAGGTTGCCAGAAACTTTTTCATTTCGTTTTTCATCCTTTCCGCAATTTGTGAATGCGTAATTGTATTATAGCGGTTTTTTGTTCATATGTCAATAGATTACGGCAATATTGTTGCATAATACGAAAAAACGGCGCGCGCCCTTGGCTTTTCGCCGGAAAAGGCCGCCGCCGGGACGCGGGCAACGGAAAACAACGCAGCCGCTTACACAGCCGCCTGTCACAGTCGCTAAGGCGATCCTACAATCGCCTCGGCGATCCCACAGTCGACGCAGCGATTGTGGGAAGAACGCGCATTCCGCTTGCGCCCGGCAAACCGTCGCGGCGCAAACACGCTCCAAATGGCATCACTATGCGGCAAAACTGCGGCTTGTCAAAGGAGCCGTTTTATCCGCAGTCCTGCACAAAACGGTTTCGCCCGCCTTTTGCAAAAGGCGGCGGAAGCGAGGAACAAAGCCCGCGCCGGCAGCGCCGAAGGACGAAAGAACGCGCGCAAAGAAGCGCAGGACGGGGCGGCATCCCCGACGCTCGAAGGAATACGGCGCTTAATTCGCCTTGCTTTTTGCCCGCTTGTTGTCCGACGGTCTGCGGCTTTGCCGTGCGGCAAAGCCGCGGCATCGCTTTTTCCGCGCCGCCGCGCGCGAGCCGGGC
>ERZ827150.4375-NODE-4375-length-12465-cov-4.232232_pt1 | contig 12465 bp, 4 predicted proteins | sample MGYA00519779_ERZ827150 | MGnify/ENA primary metagenome ERZ827150 (study PRJEB31778, sample SAMEA3449267) | human gut metagenome | biome: human gut; feature: human-associated habitat; material: faeces | place: United Kingdom | collected 2010/2012 ...
GTCTGCCAGTTCCGCCACATCCGCTTATTTTGTTTGGCCGCCTCACCGGCGACGAATATTATTATAACCAAGTATCCCCCTTTTGTCAACACTTTTTGAAAGTTTTTTTATTATTTTGTGCCTTTTTAGTTTCGTCAAAATACAGTTCGTTTCATCGTCATTTATTTCCCATATCTTACAAAGTTTTTCCTGCTTTTGTTTCCCGAACTCCCCTTTTCCATCCAAAATTCCTCTTTCCAAAAGAAAAACACAAAATTTCCTTTGTGATTTTTTCAAAAAAGAGTAACGATATTTTTCTTTTCCCCGTAAAAGGTTGACTTTTTATAAGGCTGCGGAACGGTCAATCCCGTTCCCTACAGCATTTTTTCAGCATGTGGCTAATGATACAGTGCCCTATCGTGCTTTTCATCCGCGGATGGATTTCAAAGTTTTATTTTACGACTTCACAAGTATCTCCCCCGCACCGGAATCCGATTGCCCTTCTCCCCTATCCCCCAACCGCGCGTACCGTTCATCTTCATCCGCTCCCCCACCCCAAAACAAAAAGCATGTGCCCCCTTATCTCTATCATAAGGTGGGCACATGCCGTTACATTATCATGATTTTATCACGCCAAAGTCATCAGGCAATGCAGCCATCGGCAAAGCTGTTGCGCTTGGCTTTCTCTTTCTGCTGGTTGCGCTTGGCGATGATTTCTTTGCTCAGGCCAATACGGTTGGTCTTGAAGTGGAAGAACGGGCGTTCCGGTACGGTGAAAATCTCCACCGGACGCATGTAACGTTCCGGCAGGCAGGCATTGATCTTATCGCGCACATCGTCCAAGGTGTAGCCATCTTTGAGCTGGACGTACAGGTACGGCAGGAAGCAGCCCTCGTGCTCATCATCCGGCACGATAACAAAGAACTCGTCCTTGATGCCTTTGATGTCGGCATCGGCCACGATGTTCTCCAGCGGCTGCACCATCAGGTCGCCGCCGCCAAAGCGCGGGGATGCGCCGCGGGTCATCGTGTAGAGCACACCGTCCTCGGACATATAGCCGATATCGCCGGTGTGCAGCCAGGTCTTGCCGTCTGCGTGGACCTGCAGTGCCTTGGCGGTTGCTTCGGGGCGGTCATAGCCCAGCATCACGCCGGGGCCCGTCATGCAGATCTCACCGGGGGTATTGTAGGTCAGCTCTTCCTGGGTGCCGGGCTTGAAGATGCTGATGACGCTGTGGATCATCGGCACACCAACGTTGCCGTCACGCACCGGGAACGGAGCCATGGGCAGAGTGGCGTTGGAGCCGGCCTCGCTGCTGCCGTAGCCGGCAGTAAAGCGCAGGTTGCAGTTATGCTGCTTGAGGAACTCCTCAACATTGCGCAGCTGCTTGTTGTTGAATGCCTCGCAGCCGGCGCCGATGGCCAGCATGTGGGACATATCATAGTCAGCCGGAAGACGCTTGCTGCGGCGGATAACCTCCACAAACATGGGGATCAGGGGCCAGTTGTTGGGGCGGTAGCGCATCATTTCCAGGTCAACATCGTACACATCCACAAACGGATCCAGAATGAGCAGCATACCGCCGGCCAGGGGCAGCAGCATCATGGAAACCACAACAGCGATCAGAGCCGGGGGCAGGATGGTCAGCAGCCAGGTGGGGCGGAATTTATCCGAAGAGCCATAAAAGTTCATCTGGGCCAGCACGCCGATGATGCTGTGTGCAGAATGGATGACCTGCTTGGAAGGGCCGGTGGAACCGCTGGTGTAGGCGCGCAGCAGCGGGCGGTCAATGTTGACAGGAGCGGGCACAAAGCCGCGAAAACGCTGGCCCATGTTACAGAAATCAGCCCACATCATGGTATCAGAGCCACGGGCGGGAACATCCGGATACAGGGCATCCAGGGAATGCTGCAGGTAAACCGGCATAGCGGCGCGGTCGCCGCTTTCCAGAGCGGGAACGATAACATAGGTATTCACGTTGGTCTGCTCACGGTAGGCTTCGATTTCGGCCTTGGAGAAGAAGTCGTGAACAAAAATCACCTTGGCATTGGCTTTCTGAACAGCTTCAATGTTTTCTTCCAGGGTGTTGTCACGGCACAGCAGCGAAGCGCCGATGCGCTCGGCTGCCAGCAGCAGATAAATGAATTCCGGCACAGAACGCAGGAACACGGGGATCTGGTCCCCCTGCTTGATGCCAAGCACCTGCAGAGCGCGGGCGGTGGCGTCCACCTTACGGAACACAGTACCCCAGGTGATATCCACGCCATAGTAGTGCATGGCAACCACGTTAGGGTCTGCAGCGCGCACGGAGAGGTACTGCTCCACGGTGCAGGCCGGAACCTGGATACCGCGCAGAACATCCGGATAGAACTTCATCCAGGGGCGGTCAATGCTGGGCTTGCCAGTCAACATCGCGTTTTCATTCATTGCAATTTCCTCCAAATGTCTTTCCCTTATAGTTGCAGGGAATTAAATTATCCAAATCAAATCACGCCAAACCTTTATGGCGCTTTCCCCTGCTGTGCACATCGTTGCACAGCGTCACCGAACCATAATGCTATAATTATCTTCGGTGCTGAACATAGTATACCATTCCTGTTTACGGAAAGCACGAGAATCCCATGGCACAAATTTCCAGAAATTGATTCCGCATGATTCACTTTTTTCACATGGATTTTCACGCTTTGGCATGGAGTTTTCTTGCAATTTCATTTTCCTCGGTGCAACAAAAGCCCCAGCTACCGCAGCAGCCAGGGCTTTATGTTTATGCGTATGTATGTTGTATTTTTAGATTTTGTTCATCCAGCTCTCTTGCAGTTCTTCCATTTCATCACTTTTGGCGCGGGTAATCAGATGGATTCCCTGCAGGACATGATGGATGTGCTCCGCAATGGCGTTGCGCTCTTTTGTCACGTTCTGCTCATCCAAATTCCAGACCTGATCAAAATATTCACTCAGGCGGTCTTCCATCACACTGTTGTTGACCATTGCAATCCGGTTGATGGGGCAGTTGTTATCCAGCCGAAGATACGATGCAGCGCCAGAAAGAAACATATTGGGGTCCGCCACATACTGGAAATCGTTCACAATGCGGCCGCTGATCAAGCGGAATTCAAGTTTTTCACGCTGCTTGCAAAGCTGCAGCACATAGCTGATGCACCGGCTGCGCTGATCCGGGGTAAGGCTGACCTTGTAACTGAAAAAGTCCAGCTCGCCGGAAACCGCCATGGAGGAAAATGCAGCTTCATAAATCAGGATGCGGATGTTTGTTTCCTCCACCACACCTTTGGCAAGGTTGTGTACGCTACGCAGCTCCGCAGGGGTAGCACCCAAAAAATCTTTCAGCTCGGCCTCGTGGGCGGTCAGGATCTCTTCAAACAAGTCATCCGGCAGCAGAAGCTCATTCAGGTGGCCGAACATCCACCGCAGATTGGAGGCCAGCAGCGTGTGCATATAGTCGTACTGGCTGATCAGCTGGCGCATGCTGGTATCGCGGAAAAGCTGGTCATCCCGCACGCAGAGCTTGGAGAAGTTATCATACAGGCTTTCGCAGTTCTGCGGGTCCTCGGTGGCGGTAACGGCAGCGCAGCGGCTGTGGCTGACCAGCAGGCCGGTAATGGCAAAATCGCCCTTGACCACAAACACCGCGCGCCCGGCAGCCGCGGTGCTGCCAAACAGCTTGAAATGAATATGGCTGAAGTTGGTCAACACGTTGATAATGAGCGCGGCATCATAGATGGGGTCCCATTTTTCGCGGCTGATATCGATCATCAGCTTGAAATAGACGTTATCATAGCTGCGCTGGTCCACCAGCTGGCCGTTTTGCAGGTTGGCAACTTTCAGGCGGTATTCGCGCGCCATTTCCATCAGGTCCATCACAGCCACAATGTCCAGCTGGCTGACGCGGCGCAGCACGGGGTGCGCCATTTTGGTCAGGTATTGCAGCATGTTCAGCTCGGCCCAAAAGTCCGTATAGGGGCCAATGCGCGCCTCGCCGCTGTCCAGTTCCTCTTGCAAATAATCATATTCAGCAATCAGGTTATCATAAATGGCGGCTTTCAGGTCACTGGGGATGCTAACGCTGTATTCCCGCAGCAGCAGGTCACGGCCATCATCGGTGGCTTCATCCACCACGCAGGCACTGATGCCCTCCATCACGCGCTTTTCAGTCTTTTTGGCAGGCAGCATGCGGCCGCTGACCCATTTGCTGATATAGGAAACATCGTATTGCAGGCGCTTGGCCAGGGTATAGTTCTTGACCTCCGCAACTTCCAGCAAATGCTCCAGCAGAATGCTGAATCTATTTTTATCTTCCATTGCACCAAATCCTCTTCACCCATTTAGTTTACACTTTTCTTTTATTCTATTATACAAGTTCCATATTTCGATTGCAAATTCAAATGATAACAGGTAAGGAAAAAACGAAGAAAATATATTAAAATCTTTCACAATTCGCGGCCGCATTCTTTGGCATCCATGCCAGTTTGTTGCTTTTTTGTTGTTTGAACTGACAAAGTTTGTTTGTTCTGCTTGTGATATCCTCCAAAAATTATACTTCGCGCGCCATATTTGCCAAATTTAGCCGCAGCTTTTTAGTAGGTTTTGCCCTTGCACCGGCCTGATGTGTTCGCCATGTTTTTGTGTGTTGCCTTTATTATGCGGGTAAGGTAAATTGCGATTTTTTAATCGTGTACTATTTCTAGCTTTCGGCGGGGTGGGGTCCCCCGCCCTACTGATTGTTTAAGGGTGTGCTGCCCATTATAATTTGTTCTGTAGGGAACGGTCTTGACCGTTCCGAGGCCTTGTCCGATTGGTCGTGATGGGATTTGTGGCAGGACAAGGTGCCTGCGGGCGCAGTGACTGTTCCAAGGCGTTGGATTCGATTGCTTTAGGTTTGCGGCAAGGAACCACCCCTCAGGCCGCTTCGCGTCCAGCTCCCCTCCAGGGGAGCCACCACAATCATGGGGTCCCCCCCCCTACTGGCCTGGCAAATATTTCACCGAACCTAGCCCACAAATACAAAAATGCCGCAGCAGACTGTTACATCTGCTGCGGCATTTCTATTTAGGGGTTAATGGGCTGGGTTACAGCTCATTGTTCCGGCTGTGGGATTACTGCCGAATGCCGGTTTTCTTATCGAAATGATAAGTGCGGCCATCGATGACTGCATCGCCCTTAGCCATGGTGCCATAGATCGGGTCGAAATAGTAACGCTTGTCAGCGCTCCAGCCCTTGATCATGTGGCCCTGTGCATCGTAACGGACCCACTTGCCGGTGCCATCGGGCCTATCAGCCCACTGGCCAGCTTCGGATTCCTGATAGACATCCTTGCTGGTGGCTTTCTTGCCCTGGTCAACGGCATCCAGCCAGTACCAAGCGTCGGAAGCCAGGTCGTAGATTTCCTTGCCGCGGCCATCCAGGCCCTGGCGAACGCCCTTTTCGTACCAGAAGTCAGCGCCTTTGATGGTCAACCACTGGCCGTCCAGAGCGATACCGGTGTACTCGTCAAATGCGCAAGGTACACCGTCAATATCGCCTGCGCCCTTAGCCATAGCGCCGGTGATCAGGTCAAAGTAGTAGGTGCCCTTATCGGTCGTCTGCCAGCCCTTGACCATGTGGCCGTTCTCATCGTAACGGACCCACTTGCCGGTGCCATCGGGCTTATCAGCCCACTGGCCGGCGGCGGATTCCTGGTAAACGTCCTTGTTGACGGTCATTGCGCCGCCCTGGACAGCATCCAGCCAGTACCAGGCGTCGGAATCGGGATCATAGATCTCTTTGCCGCGGCCGGTGGTACCCTGCTTCACGCCCTTTTCGTACCAGTACTTCTTGCCGTTTTCTTCAACCCAGCCGTTCTTCTCGCCGTACTTGGCGGTGTAGTCCTTGCCGTTGAAGTTGACAGCAGCGGTGGTAACGCCGCTGGTCTGCTTTACCGTTGCATCCACGAACTGAGCGCTTGCGCAGTTCTTATCGGTGCAGGTAAAGACAGCCATTGCGGTAATGGTGGTCTTTTCAGCGGCACCATGAACGGTGCGCTCCTCGGCTTCAATAGCCTGAGGTTCTTCGCTGGGGTTGGTGGGTTCAGTGGTTTCAATCTTCTTGAATTCTGCAATGATTTCAAAGTTACAATCGCTCATGCCAACTGTATACGTACCACCATCTTTGACTTTATCCGTGATACTGGTCTGACCATGGCGAGCCAGCTCCAGTTCATAGCCCGTATTCGGCGTAACCGTTACAGCCATTTCTGCATCCTTCGGTGCACGTTTCAATTCAGATTTGCCATTAACTGTAACAGTAATCGTGCCACCTTCAGCCGGGTCTGCCGTAGTTACAATGCTGTACTCAACAGTCGTAAACTGTACGCTGACATTTACATCGCCGTCCGGCATTTTGAAAGTATAGGTATTTTCATCTACCTTTGTGGTGGAGACATCAACTTTGCCAGATGTAACCGTTACACCTGCCAGCTGAGTCAGCAAAGTATCCGTATCTATCGGGTTGATCTTCAGTGTAACAGTATCATTAGACTTCAGACCCTCAAGCTTTTCAGTTTCCTGTCCATTGACCGTAACTTTGCCGTCGCCGCCCTTGGTAACAGTTACTGTGTAAGTCTCGGTCGCAATTTCCTCAAACTCAGCGCTAACGGTAACATCAGCGGCGGGCATCTCGAAGGTGTAGGTGTTTTCCTTACCGTCTACTGCCTTAAAGTCGTTAATTTCTTTCTTCGTTCCGCCATCCGTATAAGTAGCTTTCAGGCTGCCGTCCGTGTACTTAAAGTTGGTATTCGGGGTAACGGTAACAGTAACAACATCCTTCGCAGCTGCGGTTTTCGGCTCTACGCCCACAGTGCCGTTTTCAACAGTACCCGCCACAGTAACGTTATACTTCTTAACCTCTTCAAACGCTGCGCTGACAGTTGCATCGCCAGCGGGCATTGCAAAGGTGTAAGTGTTGGCCTTTTCTGTGTCAGGAGTTGCTTTCAGGGTCTGATTGTCGCCGTAAGTAACCACCACACCGTCAGCCGTCAGGGTATAGCCATCCTTCGGGGTAGCCACAACGGTAACGCTGGTGCCCTCAGCAACCTTATCCAGGTCAGCTTCGGGGCTGGTGATCTTCAACGTATCCTTGTTAGCATCGGCCACCTTGACCGCATAGGTCTTAGCGGCTTTGGTAACACTGATGGTCACATCGCCGTCCGGCATGGTGAAGGTGTAAACCGTCTTCGCCTTTTCGGTGGTAGCCTGGGCTGCGGCTTCGTCCTGCGCTGCTTCCTGAACTTCAGTCAGAGCAACATCGGTATTGCCGTTCTTTGCGGTAACGGTAACGATATCGGTGCCTTCCTTTTCTACGGTCAGGGTAACGGTATCGTCCTTGATGTAGGTGTTGCTGGTGGTGCCCAGGGTCAGGGTAACGCCTTGAACTGCTTCCGGCAGGGTTACAGTGTGAGGTACGCTTTCGGTTGCGGTATGGCAATCAGAGCACAGGTACACATTGTTGCCAACGGACTTGGTTTCCAGCTCGTCCAGCTTCCAGGTATGGCCCTTGGGCAGTGCGCCGTCAGCGTACTTCTTTTCACCCTTGGTCAGGCCGTACTTGTTGGTGCGGGCCTGGGTGTAAGCGGGGGTATCGCACCATGCTTCAACGGTAACATCGGTGGTTGCGCCGCTGCTCAGGTCGCTGACCATGTCGGACATCGGCATGGTTTCAACCAGGTTAGCGCACCACATGAACTCTTCGTTCTTGTTCTTCTCGTCAGAGCTGCCCATGTTCTGGTTGTAACTCGGGTTGTAGTTCCAGGACTCGGTCTTGTAGCTCTTACGGTTTGCATAAGAAGTGCCGGAGGCATCGGTCTTGACTTCTGCCTTGCCGTCCACCAGTTCCTTATAGGTGTTGGACAGGTTGGTGCCGACAGAAACGACCAGCTGATCCTTGGTGGTGTTGATGCCGGTGATCACAGTCTGGCCCTGCTGGGTGGTGGTAGCAAAGCTGTAGCTGTCACGCAGGGTCAGGCCCGCCAGAGGATGGTTCTTGAAGGTGCCCAGATACTTCACACTGCTGGTATCCTGGGCGCTATCCATGATAACCATGCTCATGCCGGGAAAGTGGGTATCGGGAACCATGTTGCCGTCCTTATCCTTGGTCAGCTTAATGCCGCCATAGACGGTGTTGTATTCCTTCACTTCTTCCACTGCGCCGGTGGTCGGGTCCATACGGTAGATGGCGTTGTTGACGTTGAAGTACAGCTTGCCATCATACAGTGCGGTAGAGTGTACCAGTGCGGGGTAGATCCGCTTTGCAGCAGCGTCTGCCAGGCACTCGGTGTTCAGGTTGTTTTCAACCTTGGTATGCTTATCTTTTGCACTGGTATCGATCTTATAGATGGTGCCAGCTTCGGCCAGAACCTTGGCATTGCTGTCGTCATCATTGAAGTTGCTGCTGGTTTCCTTCAGATCGTTGTAGTACATCAGGATGATATCAAACGGGTCATCCGTCTTGGTAAAGCTGCTCATGCTGAAGCCGCCGGGCCTGCTGCTGCTGGAATCCTCTTTGCGGATATAGTAGTTCGCAGTACGCGGACGTGCTTCCAGAGTATCGGGGCCCTGGTTCTGCATCTTCTTCATGAACTGCTGCATCTGGGAGTTGTTACCAGAGCTGCCGGAACCAGAGTTGCCGTTGTTGCCGTTCTCGGACTGCTGGCGGCGCATGTTGTTATACAGGTTCTGGTTGGTCGTGGTATCAACGTAATAGAAGTAATTATTGTCGAAGTAGATGGGGCTGCAGATAGAGGTGAACCAGGTATCCTCGTAGCAGGTATCGGTGTAACGGGTCTCGTTCTTGTTCTCCGCCTTGGTGTAAGAGTAATGCGGCTTGCCGTTGTTCAACACAACATTGCCGTCATCATCCACATCGGGATTCTTGTTCTTGGTGTAGGTGTAGCCATCGTACAGCGAGTCAATGTAATCATAGTACTTGCTGTAACGGCCTTCCAGACCGGAGGGAGAAACCAGGAAGTTGACATGGCGCATGTCGCCTGCGTTCTCAACACGGGTCTGGGCCATGCACTCGGTGTTCACGTCATCATAGCAGACGTCAACATAGTACCAGTTCTTGTTGGCTTCGCCGGTGGTCATCGTAGCAGAATTGCTGTCGCCCTGCAGCTTGTTGACCTTGACTGCGTTGAAGTAGTGGACGTTGTTGAACATGCCGCCGCCGAACGCATTACCGGCAACACTGGTATCAGAAGTATCGCAGTAATACAGGATCTGGGCAAAGTCAACAACAGCGTTATCGCCTACTTCATCGGGGGTCTTCCAAACTTCTTTGCCGTCAACGGTCTTTTTATAGATTTCCTTGTTGTCAGGCAAATTCTGGACCATGTAGTTAAATGCAGATGCATAGCCCAGGCAGATGCAGCCATACTCAACGCCCTTAGCGCCGATCTCGCCGCCCAGCAGGGCACCGAAAGCAGTCATCTGGATGGGGTCGTTGTTGCCGCCGCCGGTGATATCGCCCATGGAGCCCATATCGAATTCTGCAACCTGGGAGATCCAGTCATGCAGGATCAGCAGCTTGGTGACATAGTCAGCGTCACCCAGCTTGGCAACCTGTGCCAAGCCTGCATCACGGATGGCTTTCAGAGCTTCGCCATAGTTCATGACGTAAGACATGAACGCCTGCGGCAGCATGTTCAGCATGAATGCCATGGTGGTCGGCGGGACATCATCGTTCGGATCAATGCTGCACAATACCTTGATTGCGCCCATGGTGCCGGTGATGCTGCCATCCTCGCCCTGCTTCTGAACGCCCTTGGAGGTCCAGAACGGGGCAACCACGCCGAAGTACTCTGCTTCGTCCTGGTTGAACTGCGACAGCTGGAAGTAGTAGTAGTTCATCTGCGCAGTCGAGACATCGTAAGTATTGGTGACCTGGTTGCCCTGGTCGTCCACATACACGGCAGTCTTCTGGCTGTCGTACAGCAGCAGGCTGTTCTTGCCCTTGTTGTCGCCGCTCTGATAGGTGAAGTTCACCTTGCTTGCGTCAACCGGGTTGTTCTGCATATCGTACCAGTTGCCGCCATCCATTGCGGACACCAGGGTAACGCCGGTGCCGCCGGAGGTGGTATCCAGGGTCGGGGTGCCGCCCACATTGATGTAGACGGAATTGTTATTCTGGTCTACCACAACGCTGACCGGCATGGTCATTACCGGCTGGGTTTTGATTTCTTCGCCGCAGACAGCGCACTTGAAGGTGACGCTGGTGCATTCCCAGTCAATGGTAACGGGAGCGCCGGCAGAAATTTTGCCGGTTTCGCTGTCATAGAACAGCTGGGCGTTGCTGTAGTCAGCTTCCAGCTTGCCCTCGACCTTCTTCATTTCCCAGTTGAAGGTAGCAACAAAGTTGCCATCTGCATCCTTGGACACGACATGGCTCTGGCAGGGCAGGGCGGCAATGTCGTCGGTGCGGGTGGTGGGTTCCTTGTATTCCTTCTTAACCGGGCTCTTGTCAGCGGGCACGCTGGCAGAGTAAACGGTCTTGCCGGCAACGCCGGGCTTTGCCTCGGTGGTATCCTTGGTTACGGTGCCTTCTACCTTCTGGTAGGCATCGCCCTTTTCACAGGTATACACAGCGGTGTAAGCCCAGCCGTCATCGGTCTTGGTCCAGTAACCATCGGGGGTTTCCTTCCAGGTATGGGTGTGGCCATCCTCCGGGTTGGTGTCATTCCAGTACCATTTCGGCTCGCCATAGGTATGGCCGTCTGCAGCGGCGCTGGCCGTAAAGGTATCGGAGTTTTCAGCAACGTAAGCCTGTGCGTAGCTGTCAGCCTGCTGCGCAATCACTTCATCATCGCTGTTGGTCATGGACTCCATCGCAGAGGTCATGCCGGAGCTGCCGGTAAAGGTAACGGCGGTCACAACGCCTGCGGCGTTCGTCTCATAGCCCAGGTCGGTAACGGCGCTGGACAGATGATACGTTTTGATGGTGGCAGCCATCACCGATGCCATCTCGTCCTTGTTCAGGCCATAGGCTTCGGTGTTGATCTTGCCGGCTGCGGCGTTGGCGTACATGGCATCGGCCAGTGCATTTTCCAACGCTGCAAGGCTCATGCCCGCCTTGCTCTGTGCAGTCGCTTCCAGCTTGGCATCGTCCTGCTCCAGTTCATGCACTTCGCCCTGGGCAGCCAGCGTTTGGGCTGTCTGCTTGATCAGGTCTGCGGTGCTGGTGAACTTGGGCAGGGACTGCACAGCGCTGGCCGCGCTTGCTGCGCTAGCTGCAACAGACTGCGCTACCGAAGAATCAATCTTGGTAGTTTCGGCTGCTGCGGGAAGCGCCACGCTCTGGGCAACCATGGCTGCTGCCAGCACGGATGCACCAAAACGCTGAAGGTTTTTCTTCATAGTTTTATCCTCCCTTAAGTGTTACTACTTTCCCCTTTTGTGTGAAAAGTGGTACGGCAGATGTGCGGCACTTTGCAGGTGTTGATTGCAAAACGCCTGGTTGTGCTCCCTCGGTCTGGCGATCCCCTGCCGGGCTGCGGCCTGCTTTTGGGGCTTTTGGCCCCGGCACAGCGGCTGACAAAACGTTGTACCGGCTGCATGCCTTGATCCCGCAAATGATAACCTTTCCGACACATCTAGGTATATACATTATATCACAGTTGCCAGAATTTGCATAGTTCATTAGAGCGGTTTCTATCTAAATTTTTGTCCTTGAATCAACTGAAACCTGTTTTTCGCACATTATTTGCGTTGCGGTGCGGTGACCCTTTGGCGGTATTTATTAACATTTTTGAATGGTTTATTCCTGATTTTATCAAATGATTGAACATTTACCCCGATAATGTTCTTTGCAATCTCTTAATACAATTACCCGGTATTGTGATCGCGCATTTTTTGTCATTTCGGTTTGGCTTGTTGTTGAGAGATTTGGCAGAGATTGGAGGAAACTTGAAGGGAAAATTGGAGGTTGAGAATTGCCCATTATAAATTGTACTGTAGAGAGCGTTTCTGACCGTTCCGAAAACTTAGGGATAGATCAACCCTTGCCCCTTAACCGCGACCTGAAATGCACCTTCCCAAGGTAGGGCGGTGTGAGTGCCCCCTCCTGCTCCACTTTTTCAAAGTTCCGAATGGTGTCCTCTCCCCTATCTACAATTCCTGATGTTTTCATGATGCCTTCCTTGGTCTTCCACACCCGGCCTTTGCCCCCTCCCCGCCCCATAAGTCGTACACAACAAAAAGGCCCCTGCCTTAACAGCAGGAGCCTTGAAAGCTATATCACAAGCCGAAAATTACTTCTCGATCTTGGAAACAACGCCGGAACCAACAGTGTGGCCGCCTTCGCGGATAGCGAAACGCATGCCTTCTTCCATGGCAACCGGGGTGATCAGCTCAACGTGCATATCAACGTTGTCGCCGGGCATGCACATCTCAGTGCCTTCGGGCAGGGTGATGATGCCGGTAACGTCGGTGGTACGGAAGTAGA
>ERZ827150.4377-NODE-4377-length-12461-cov-8.880219_pt1 | contig 12461 bp, 10 predicted proteins | sample MGYA00519779_ERZ827150 | MGnify/ENA primary metagenome ERZ827150 (study PRJEB31778, sample SAMEA3449267) | human gut metagenome | biome: human gut; feature: human-associated habitat; material: faeces | place: United Kingdom | collected 2010/2012 ...
CTCCTCTTCGGCCTCTTTTGATGCCGCGGACATCGGGGTGGTTGTTCTCTCCTCGAAAAACTGACGCGGCGTCTTTCCCGTGTTGCGCTTAAAAAACAGGATAAAGGCGGACGGCGACGCAAAGCCTGTGCGCTCGGCCACATTTTTCACCATCTGCTGATATGGAATCAGCTTGCTCCACTGACAGTATTTCGGCTCGTATGTACTAAAACCAGTCTGGATAATTACATCTTCGTTTATAATGCCGTCTTTCTTTAATTCATCTATTTTCTGAATCAGCCGATTAAATGGCTGCTCATGTGTTCCTACCGTCACAAAAATCATTTTCTCGTCCCCTACTTAGAATATGCTTCCAAGGTTAACCGCCTTTGGATAAACCTTTTTCTGCTCTTCCCACTGCACAACAAACTTGTCCACAATTGGGTAAACCATCTTTCCTGTCATTGTCGGTTTATCAATTCGATCAAAAACCTCGATGTAGACCAACTTTGCGCCCATCATTTTACCAATATAAAAAAACGGGACCGCAACTGCTGCACCGCAGGAAATAATCAAGTCTGGCTTTTCCTTATGTAACACATTCCATGCAATCTTGGTATTCTTAATAAGAGCCTTTAGACTCCGGTTTGTCGGATAATAACAAGGATACATTTTTTCACCTTCGAGCAAGCTTCTTGCATCCTCCTTATCAAACGTAACCCAAAAATGATCCTTGTTTTTCCAAAATGGCTTTAACATATAAAGGTGGGTTAAATGACCGCCAGATGAACCCACCAAGCATACCTTTATATTTTCTTTATTTTTCATCTGACTCTCTCCTCTAAAAAATTCATTCATACTGTAATAATGGTTTAGAAACTGCTTCGTATATTTCGGAAAACAGTCCTTTCCTTTACTTGTAACAACGTCCAATCCCCATACATTCGATTTTTGGGTCATTCCAGCCAACACAAAGAGCGGATAGGCTCGTACACCTGTCCGCTGGCTGTCACCCCACCCTCATGGTCGAGATTTCTTCCTGTGCGGCATTTCTGCCGCTCAGAAAGATCAGTCGTTCATTCTTCGGGTAAGAAAATATGAACTTCGGGTTGCGGAGCCTTTCATTCTCTGCCGTACCCTTGTCCCTATTATGACAGCCGCGTATTATTTCACACTCCCCTGTGACTAAAATTGTCTTATTCTCTAAACTCACCGCATTCATTTTTCCTTTTCTCCCGTGCAGTCATTTCATTTTAAGTCTCCGAATTTAGGAATCTGACAATATTTGTTGACGAAACTTATATTCAATATTCATATGTATCGTTCAATTGATTTAATATGCCGCTTTATCCTGTCAGTAATAAATATATTTTATCAAATGACATTATTTCACATTTTAAGTCTCATATTATTTTATCACGTGTCTCGTCAACAATCAATAGTTTTCGCCTTGTCCTCATTATATTACTATCTAAAAAAATCGCATCAGCTTGAGCTTTCTTTACAAATTGTCTGATTTCTTATCGGTTCTGAACCATCAGCGGTTTCTCATTCCATAAGTTCCTGTGCTTCTCTTCTGACAAACTTATACTTTTCAGCAATTAAGCCGATCGAATGCCCCTCTATCTCTCATTTTCCTCCAGCAAAAAAGGCACCGCGCCCTGGCTTGCATCTTACAAGCAGGGTGCGGTGTCTTTATTTCTTCTATTTCCGTGATCTTTATTTCAGGTGCTTTTTCTTCTCATATTCCTGCAGAGCGGTCAAAGCTTCGCCGGACAGGGGGTAAAGAGCGATCATATTGAAAATGGTCATCAGGCCGATGCCCACATCGCCCAAATCCCATACGACCGTATAGGCTGCCATACCGCCCACCAGCATCATCGCCAGTGCCAGCAACTTATAGGCGGTCTGCCAGCCCCAATGGTCGCCAAAGAGATAAGCCACGTTGCATCGTGCATAGAACAAAATCCCGATAAACGTTGAGAAGCTGAACAGTGCCAGCGTGACGGCAATGAACACCACTCCGAAGCCGCCCAGATGGTACTGCATCGCTGCCTGTAACAGATTCATGCCCTGCAGCCCAGCGGTCACGCTTTCCGGAGCCAGCAGCATTACAAAAGCGGTACAGCTGCAGATCACGATGGTGTCAATCAGAACGCCCAGCGCCTGCACCAATCCCATCTTGACCGGGTCGTCACACTCGGCAGCCGCCGCCGCGCAGGGAGCAGAACCGGAACCTGCTTCATTGGAAAAAAGGCCTCGCTTGACGCCATTCATAACCACGGCTCCAAAGCCGCCAGCGGCCGCCTGTCGCAGGCCAAATGCCTCCGAGAAAATGCGGGCAAGCACGCCGGGCAGCTGCGGCAGATTGGTGAAAACAACATAGAGCGTCATGAGGAAATAGCAGCCCGCCATGATCGGCACGATGACATCCAGGCTTTTCACGGTGGCATCCTTGCGCAGGACAATGACCGCCGAGAGCACCACCAGCACCACCGTGGTCACAATGGGCGGGATGGAGAACGCATTGGCAAAGGCAGAGCTGACCGAGTTGCTGATGACCTGGCTGATACCGCACCAGCAGATGAGGCCCGAAATGGCAAACAACACCGCGATGATAGAATGACGCAGCTTTTTGCCCCGCTTGCGCTCGGCCAGCACATGGATGTAGTAGGCCGGGCCGCCGCGCTGACCGCCATAGAGCGGGTCGGGCTGCCGGTACTTCTGGGCCAGTGTGGATTCCACAAAGGAGGTGGAGGCCCCCAGCAGGGCCGTGACCCACATCCAGAACACCGCACCGGCACCACCGGCAGACACTGCCGCCACCACGCCCACCAGATTGCCCATGCCTACCCGGGTGGCCGTGGAGACGATGAGCGTCTGAAAAGAGGAAAGGCTGTCCATGCTCTGGTTCTTTTCGCAGACAGCGGCGATCATATCCCGGAACAGCCGCACGGGCAGCAGCCGGGTGCGCAGGGTGAAGAACACGCCCGCCGTGAGCAGCAGCACCGCCATCAGCGAAATGCCGATGCCGCCCCCCACCGGCAGGGTGAACAAATCACCCCAGAGCAGGTTGTATACCGTTTCGATCAAATGGGACATTCTGAGGAGCCTCCTGTTGTGTGATTACTTTATTATAATACAGCACTTCAGGTTTGTAAATCAGAAAATCCCAGCGCAAGGAAAATAAAAAATCCGAACCTTTCTCTTTCGAGAAAAGGTTCGGATTTTCATTGTTTGGTGCGGATAAGAGGACTTGAACCTCCACCGAGTTGCCCCGATTAGAACCTGAATCTAACGCGTCTGCCAATTCCGCCATATCCGCATATTCTGTTTTGTTCGTGGGCCGTTCGGCTCGGAACGTTAGTTATTATACCATGGAATCCGGAATTGTCAAGCGCAATTTCAAAAAAAGTTGTACTTTTCGGCAGAAAGGGGAAAAGTAACGGAAATACGTGTTAAAATGGGCAGGAAAGGCAAAAAATCAGACCGGAAACCTTTCGGCTTCCGGTCTGATCTCTAGCAGGGTGCCTTGTGGGACTCGAACCCACGGTCTCCAGATCCACAATCTGGCGCGTTAACCGACTACGCTAAAGGCACCACATAATATGCGCCCGAAGGGACTCGAACCCCCGGCCCACTGCTTAGAAGGCAGTTGCTCTATCCACCTGAGCTACGGGCGCACGTTGTTATCCCATGGGGTACTTATCTGGCGGCAGTGTGCGTTCGGCACACGCTGCGAGAAGTATAATACCATACGCATAGGCTTCTGTCAAGCGGAATTTCAAATTTTTTTGGATTTTACGGCGCAGGGGGCATTTTGGGGTCACAGCAGGTACATTCCGGCGGCCCCAAGGGCAAAGCCGAGCAGAGCACCGGCGGCCACATCCCGGACATAGTGCGCCCCGGCAAGTACCCGCAGGGCGCAGATGAGCAGGGCCACCACCACCATGCAGGCCCCGGCGGCGGGGTAGAAGTAGCACCACACGGCGGCCAGCACGGCGGCGCTCAGGGCGTGGCGGGAGGGGAAGGACTTGCCGTGGGTCTCCTTGGGCACCAGCGGCGTGAAGCCGGGCTGCTCATACGGGCGGGGAAAGTTCAGCCTGGCCCGCAGGAGCGTGCCGCCCAGAAAGACGAAGGCCGGCACAAAGACTGCCCGGGCGATGAGCTGCATAAAATCCAGAGCGGCGGCGCGGTTTGCGGAGAGCAGCCGGAACCACCGGACATTCAGCAGCACCAGCAGCAAAGGGTAGCAGGCAAAGGGCACGGCAGGCAGCCAGCGGTTCAGGGCGATCACCAGCTTTTTCAGGGCGGGGCGGGCCTCCAGCCAGCGCAGCAGGGCCTGGTAGCGTTCCGGGGTCATGGTATCCCTCCCTCAAAAACAGGTGTCCAGATAGTTTTCAACATCAAACGGCTCAGGTGTGGAATCTTTGCGCAGGTAGAGCGGGTGATGGGGATGGCCTTTTTTGCTCCGCTTGCCAAAGGTGACCCACGGGATGTCCCGCTCTCTTGTCAGGGCCACCATCTCCCGCATCAGGCCGGGCAGGTAGTCCCGCTTTTCGATCAGGGTGCCCCATGCGGCCCACATGGTGGGCTCGGTCTCGGCCAGAACGGCCCGCAGCCAGCGCAGGTTCTCGTCGCAGAGGGCGCGGTCCGGCACCCGGTCCATGTCGTTGGGGTCGGTGGCGCGCTGGGGATATACGTTGAACATGATCCAGCTGTCAAAGCCGTTGGCGTTGGCCAGCCGCTCCACACTCTTTAAGGTGGGGTCCAGCGCGCCGGGCTGGGCGGTGCTGGGGTTGATGCCGATGCACACCAGCGGGTGCCTGCCCACCCGGCCCAGCACATAGCGGTAGGGCAGGTAGGTGTGGGGCTCGTAGTACCAGATGCCGCCGGGGTATTCCCCCGCTTCCAGGCGGGGCAGCTGTTCAGTCTGCATGAAAATGTACCTCACAAATATGGTTTCCTATTTATCGTACCTGAAAAAATTCTGTAAATCAACACCTTTGCCGGAGAAAGTCTCCCATAAATCCGAATTTCATGCTATACTGTCCTTAGACCTGTGCCGCAAACACGGCGGCATGGGCCGGGAAAGGAAAACAGGAGCCATTGAAGAAGGGAGTTCTGCTATGGCCATGATAGAAGATTATAGAAGCGCCCTGCGCGCGGGCCAGCGTGCCTACCGCGCCTGCGTGGCACGCGGCCAGTCGCCGTACCTTGCGGTGCTGGATGATATCCTGAACGGGGTGAACATCGTTGCCCAGGAGCCGCTGGGGCTGGTGGATATCCCCGCCGAGAGCATTGTGGGCACCAAGACCAGCGGACGGCACACGGCCTTTGCGGCCAACTTTATGCCCCTGCTGGAAGAGGACACCGAGTTTGCCATCAAGTGGTCGAATCTCTGCGAGGCCCATCTGGAAGAGGGCATCCACACCCCCATCATTGCCTACGAATACCTGAACAAGTTCTATGTGCAGGAGGGCAACAAGCGGGTGTCTGTCCTCAAATACTACGAGGCGGTCACCATTCCGGGCACGGTCACCCGGCTTGTTCCGGCCCGGAACGACACGCTGGAAAACAAGATCTACTACGAGTTTCTTGATTTTTATAAGCTGAGCAAGATCAACAATGTCCGGTTCTCCCGGCTGGGCGGCTATGCAAAGCTGCAGACACTGGTCTGCAAGGCCGCCAGCGAGGTATGGTCGGATGACGACCGGCTGAACTTCTCGGCCCTGTATACCATGTTCAGCCAGCAGTTCTATGCGCTGGGCGGCTCCGCCCTGGAGCTGACCCCGGGCGACGCGCTGCTGGTGTACCTCTCGGTCTACCGGTATTCGGATGCCTGCCAGTCCACCCCCAGCCAGGTGCGGGAAAACCTGGCCAAGCTGTGGGATGAGATCAAGATCCTGACGGAGCCCCACGCCGTGGAGCTTTCGCTGGAGCCAAAGCCCGGCAGTGAGCCGCTGCTGAACAAGCTGAACATCTTCAGCAAGCCCAGCCAGCTCAAGGTGGTGTTCCTGCACGAGTACAATGCTAAAAATAGCGCCTGGGTGCGGGGCCACGAAAAGGGGATCGAGGCCCTGAAAAAGGAATTCCCGGACCGGCTCATCATCACCAACCGGGAAAATGTCTCCCCCGAGGTGGACGCGGAGCAGATCATGGAAGAGGTGGCCCACGACAACGCGGACGTGGTGTTCACCACCAGCATCCGGATGCGGCCCGCCTGCCTCAAGGTGGCGGCCCAGCACCCCAAGACCCGGTTCCTGAACTGCTGCCTGAACGCGCCCCATCCGCTGGTGCGCACCTATTATCCCCGCACCTATGAGGCCAACTACCTGCTGGGAATGCTGGCGGGTATCCTGAATCTGACCGACCGGGTGGGCTATGTGGCGGCCAACCCCGTTTACGGTGTGCCTGCGGCCATCAATGCTTTTGCCCGGGGCCTGCGCACCGTGCGGCCCAACAGCCATATCCTGCTGCGCTGGGCCTGCCTGCAGGAGCCGGGAAAGCCGCTGGATTTCTCCGACTGCCCGGATATCGAGTTGTTCTACGCCTGCAGCCCCTTTGAGCCCACCGGCAGCGCCAGGGAATACGGCCTGTGCCGCCGGATGCCGGATGGCAGCATCCAGCCGGTGGCGCTGCCGGTCTGGAAGTGGGAAGTGTTCTATATCGGCATCATCCGCTCCATCTTCGAGGGCACCTGGGACAGCGGTTCCAGCGGCAAGGCCATCAACTACTGGTGGGGCTTCCGCAGTGACGCGGAGCGGCTGGATTACTACGAGACCCTGCCCAAGGGCACGCAGCAGCTGCTCGATCTGCTGGAAAAGAACCTTGCGGCCAACGAGTTCCCCATCTTCCCGGCGGGCATCTTTGCGCAGGGGCATATCCCCAAGGCACCCACCGCAGACACCTACACCCCCAAGGAACTGATGGAGATGGACTGGCTGGGCGAGTGCGTGGAGGGCAGCCTGCCCCGGTACGATCAGCTGGATGTCAGAACGCTGGGCCTGCTGGAGATCAACGGCCTGAGCAGCCTGAAAGAGACGACGCTGTAAAAAGCTCAACAGAACGGAGTGTTGCGGACGTGAAGATACTTGCAATTTCCGATACCCCCTCCAAGGCGCTGTGGGACTATTGCTCCCGGGAACGCCTGGCCGGGGTCGATCTGATCCTCTCCTGCGGGGATCTGCCAAAAAAATACCTCGAATATCTGACAAATTTTACAGCGGCCCCCATTTTGTATGTCCACGGCAACCACGATGGCCGCTACCGCACGGAGGGCGAGCCGGGCGGCTGCATCTGCGTGGACGATCAGGTGTATGTCTGGAAAGGGCTGCGCATCATGGGGCTGGGCGGAAGCATCCGCTACAACCGCGAGGAGACCTTCCAGTACACGGAGCAGGAAATGCGCCGCCGGGTGCGGCGGCTCTGGTTCAAGGCCCACCGGGCGGGCGGCATCGACCTGCTGCTGACCCATTCCCCGGCGGCTGGCCTGAACGATGGCAACGACCGGGCCCACAAGGGCTTTGCCTGCTTCAACGACCTGCTGGAGGAGTACCAGCCCAAGTGGTTCGTGCACGGGCATGTCCACCTGAACTATGATGCCAACCTGCCCCGGGTGTGCACCCACGGCCAGACCACGGTCATCAATGCAACGGAGCGCTATACGTTTGAGATCCCGGACCCGGACCCGGTGGCCCGGAAGCGCTTTTTCTGGAATGACCCGGCATTTCCCACCAAAAACTGAAAAAGGAGAAACACCCAATGGAACAAAATGAGAAGCTGCGGGCGCTGGAGACCCTGCAGAAGAAGCTGTACGCCTACAACTGCGCCTCCAACAGCCTGTATCTGGACGCTGTGACCGTGGCCCCCAAGAACACGGCCGAGGGCCGGGGTGTGGCTCTGAGCATTCTGGCCGGTGAACTGCAGAAGCTGATGACCGCCCCCGAGACCCTTGCACTGGTGGAGGAACTCTATGCCCGGCGGGAGACGCTGGACACCCTCCACCGCCGCGAGGTGGAGGAGCTGCGCCGCAGCTGCCGGCAGCTCACCCGCATCCCCGCCGAGGAGTATATGGCATACAGCGAGCTGACCAACCGCGCCAGTGATGTCTGGCACAAGGCAAAGGAAGAAAACGACTTTGCCTCCTTCTGCCCCATCCTGCAGGAGCTGGTGGAGTATAACCGGAAGTTCGCGGGCTATTACGATGCGGAAAAAGCGCCCTATGATGCCCTGCTGAACGAGTATGAGCGGGGCGTGGACACCCAACAGCTGGACGTGTTCTTTGACACCCTGCGCAAGGGTCTGGTGCCCCTCATCCGGGCCATCGGCGAGAAGCCCCAGATCGATGACAGCTTCCTGCATCTGGAATATCCGGTCGAGCAGCAGAAGGCGTTTGCGGACTATCTCATGGAGGTCATGGGCCTTGACCGGGGCCACTGCGGTCTGGGCGAGACCGAACACCCCTTTACGCTGGAGTTCAACAACAAGGATGTCCGCATCACCACCAACTACGACCTGCACAATGTGGCCTCCTCGATGTATTCCATTCTCCACGAGGGCGGCCATGCCCTGTACGAGCTGGGCATCCGGGATGACCTGCAGTACACCTGCCTGACCGGCGGTGTGTCCATGGGCGTGCACGAGAGCCAGTCCCGCTTCTACGAGAACCTTATCGGCCGTTCCCGCGCCTTTATCGGGGCCATCTATCCCAAGGTGCAGGAATTCTTCCCCGCACAGCTGGGAAATGTGACTGCGGAGCAGTTCTACCGTGCCGTGAACAAGGTGGAGCCCAGCCTCATCCGCACCGAGTCCGATGAGCTGACCTACTGCCTGCACGTTATGGTGCGGTACGAGATCGAGAAGCAGCTCATTGCGGGCACCCTGACGGCAAAGGAAGTCCCTGCCGCGTGGGCAGAGCTGTACAAGGAGTATCTGGGCGTGGAGGTTCCCAATGACCGCGAGGGCTGCCTGCAGGACAGCCACTGGTCGGGCGGCTCCTTCGGCTACTTCCCGTCTTACGCTCTGGGCAATGCCTACGGTGCCCAGATGCTCCACAATATGGAGCAGGAGTTCGATGTGTACAGCGGCGTGGCCCACGGGGATCTCTCCGCCGTCACCGGCTGGCTGCGGGAAAAGGTGCACCAGTACGGCCACCTGCTGGAGCCTGCCGAGGTCGTCAGAAACGCCTGCGGTACCTTTGATGCGCACTACTATCTGGATTATCTGACCCAAAAGTATACGGAACTGTACAGCTTGTAATTGAATTGCGCAAAACAAAGCCCTCCCGGCCAATCGACCGAGAGGGCTTTATATATGCTATTGCAAAGGGCGGCGGGAAGTTTCCCAAAGCAAGTGTCCGCTGGGGTGGGACCCTGTTGCCGCAGGCAATAGGGCGGGCGATGGAATGGCCCGTTTCACTTGCGCGGGAAAGCTTCCCGCCGCCCGCCCATTACTGCTGTGCGAAGATCTTTACCTCATCCTTGTCCATAAAGGCGGCACCGGCGAAACCGGAAGCCTCCAGCTGGCCCAGCTGCTTGCCCAGCTTCTTGGCCTGAGGCAGAACGGTGACGTTGTAGGTGTCGCGCAGCTGTGCGGCTTTGGCCAGCACGGCGGGGAAGTCCACATCGCTGGTGTAGAGCAGGGCGATCTTTTGCTTGGCACCGGGGATCTGGTAACCCTGCTCCAGCAGGATGCCGCAGACGCGCTCGAAGCCGATGGAGAAGCCCACGGCGGGCACCTTGGTGCCCAGGAACTTGCCGATCATGTTGTCGTAGCGGCCGCCGCCAGCCACTGCACCGCTGAACTGCGGGCAGGTGATCTCAAACACCATGCCGGTGTAGTAGCCCTGGCCGCGCACCAGGCTGGGGCAGTAGGCCACATCGAAGCGGCCGTTGGCCATGGCCTTTGCGGTGGCCAGCACATACTTCAGGTCATCGGCAATGGCGGGGTCGGCACAGCGGGAAGCTACGGACTCCAGTGTCACATCACCGGCGGCAATGAAATCGGCCAGCGCGTTGATGGCAGCATCGGGCAGCTGCTTCTCGGTCAGCTCGGCCTTCACGCCCTCGGCACCGATCTTGTCCATCTTGTCAAAGGTGATGCAGACAGAGTCTAACGTGTCGGCGGCAAAGCCCATGCTCTCCAGCATTCCGCGCAGGATGCGACGGTCATTGATGTTCACGGTGAAGCCGGTAAAGCCGATGCCCAGCAGGGCACGGGCGGTCACGTCGATCAGCTCCACCTCTGCATTGGGGCTCTCGTCGCCCAGAATGTCGATGTCGCACTGGACAAACTCGCGCAGGCGGCCCTTCTGGGGGCGCTCGGCGCGGAACACGCGGTCGGTCTGGATGACCTTGAAGGGGTGGGGGAGCTTGTCCTTGTTGGCAGCGTAGAACCGGCTCAGGGGCAGGGTCAGATCATAGCGCAGGCCCATGTCGGAGAGCTGCTTGGGGTCGCCGGATCCCAGGGCGCTGGTCAGCTTGTCTCCGCGCTTCATCACCTTGAAGATGAGGTTCAGGTTGTCGCCGCCGTCGGATTTGTCCAGGTTCTCCATATCCTCCAGCATGGGGGTGGAGATGCGCTCAAAGCCGGAAGCACGGTAGGTCTCCAGGATCTTGCCCTGGATGTAGTCGCGCAGGGTCTGTTCGGCGGGCAGCAGGTCCCGCATACCCTTCAATGCCTGTGATTTCATAGTTGGTTCCTCTTTCTCAGCATCCTCACCCTCTCAGTCTCGCATTCGCTCGACAGCTCTCCCAAAGGGAGAGCCAAGGGCAATCCCAGATGAGGCCTTTCAAAGAACCGCCAGAGCCTCCCCCTTTGGGGGAGGTGGCAGTGCGTCAGCACTGACGGAGAGGGTGAAGTTATTTTAATTTGAACATCTTTAATTATAAAGAATCATGCCGTTTTGTCAATGAAAAAGGGCACACTGACAGAACGAGGTGATAAAACAGATGAAACAGTTTACAGCGCGCCACCCCTGGGCGATCCTGGCGGCGGGGGCGGCCATTCAGATCCTGACGGGCCTGCCTGCGGCGTGGGGCGTGTTCCAGCAGCCGGTGATGGACGAGTTCAGCCTGACCGAGGACGGCGCTGGCTATGCGTTCGGCATCCTGATCGCAGCGTTCGGGGTGGGATGCGTCATCGGTGGTTTTTTGCAGGATAAAAAAGGCCCGCGCTGCGCGGCGCTGTGGGGCACCGGCCTGCTCTGCGGCGGGTTCTTTGCGGCGGCCCTCCTGCCCGGGGAAAAGGGCGCATGGTTCTGGGCCGTGTTCAGCATTCCGGCGGGGCTGGGCACGGCGTTTCTCTACCCGTCCATCCAGTCCTGCGCCCAGAAATGGTACGCCGGGCGCAAGGGCCTTGCCACGGGGGTCATTGGCGGCGCGGTGGGCCTGAGCGGTGCGTTCCTGACCGGATTCGTCCGCACGGCGCTGAAGGGCTTTGGCCCGGTGCAGGGGATCCGGGGGGCGTTCTGGGCGCTGGGGGCACTCACGCTGCCGGTCTGCCTTGTGGGCAGCGCCCTGCTCACCGACCCGCCTCCGGCAAAGCAGAAGCCCGAAGAGCAGGGCAGGGGAAAGGGCACCCCGGCCCTCGACCTTGCCCCGCTGCAGATGCTCAGAACAAAACAGTACTGGCTCTGCGCCGGAGCGGTCTGCTGTTCCACCCCGGCGGTGCTGCTGTTCAGCCCCATCATCTTAAAGCTGGGCATGGAGCGGGGCCTGGACGAGGGCACTGCCCTGTGGAGTGTGGTGCTGGGCAGCGTGGGCAGCGCGGCGGGCCGCTTGCTGATGCCCCTGCTCAGCGACCGGATCGGCCGCCGCCCCACTGACCTGATCCTGTTCGGCGTGTCGCTGGGGCTTTCAGCGGCCTTCCTGTTCGCACAGGGCTGGCTCGTTGTGGCCGTGTACGCAGGGCTCACCTTCTGTTATTCGGCGCTGGCGGCGGTGCTGCCTTCCCTCTCCACCGACCTGTTCGGCCTGCCCCATGCCGGGGTAAACTACGGCTTTCTGGCGCTGGGGCAGAGCGTGGGCAGCCTTGCCTTCCCCTTTGCGGCGAACCTGTGGGGTCTTGCCACCGGGCGGCACTGGCTGGCCATGGCAGGCGCGGCGGCGGGCTTTGTATGTATCTGGGCGCTCCGGCCTGTCAGGGCCCAACAGCCGCCCAGAAAAAACTGAACCGGACAGCGCAAGATATTCCTTTTGACAAATATGATAGAAATGTGACGAACTGGGCAACGAAAGCGGTGAAAGTGCTAGTTAGCGGCAAATAACCGTTAAAAATGCTTGTGAAAAAATCCGCAAAACGTCTTGCAAATTCCGCCAAGGTTCTCTATAATAAAATTATGCGTGGTAGTACCGGCGTGGCGCGGAAGAGAGCGGCGCAGCCGGTCAATGCAAACGGCAGGACACCCCCTGCCAATGGCATCAATTTGTCAAAAGGAGAGTATGATTATGACCTATTCGCAGCAAGTACAGAATATGTGC
>ERZ827150.4378-NODE-4378-length-12453-cov-38.309969_pt1 | contig 12453 bp, 10 predicted proteins | sample MGYA00519779_ERZ827150 | MGnify/ENA primary metagenome ERZ827150 (study PRJEB31778, sample SAMEA3449267) | human gut metagenome | biome: human gut; feature: human-associated habitat; material: faeces | place: United Kingdom | collected 2010/2012 ...
ATGAACATCATGCTGGTGTCCGTGACGGAGCGGACGGCGGAGATCGGCCTGAAGAAGGCCATCGGTGCGAGAAAGAAGCGCATCCTGCTCCAGTTTCTGACGGAGTCGGCGGTGCTGACCAGTCTGGGCGGCATCATCGGCGTCATCAGCGGCGTGATCCTCGCGGAGCTGATCTCCAACATGATGCAGATCCCGGTGTCCATCAGCGCGCCGGCCATCATCGTGGCGGTGGTGTTCTCCACCTTCATCGGCGTGGTGTTCGGTATGCTCCCGGCCTACAAGGCGGCAAACCTGAACCCCATCGAGGCACTGCGCAGAGACTAAAAGTGAACGCCGCCGGTTCCCTTTTCGGGAACCGGCGGCGTAATGCTGCTTTGAAGCTATGTGGCAGGTCGCTTAACTGCGAATAAAGCCATGATCTGCCTCCGGTACATCATCTGAAAGAAAGCGAAGAACCTTCATGTGCAAATCATATTTGTCCCGAAGTGCAATGATTGTTTGCATCATTGGGGTATGGTGGTGTTCGTCAATAGCGGCCTGACTTTCCCAACTGTCAATCAACAGGACTGTTTCAGGATCCTCCGCAGGATAGAAATACGCATATTGGAGATTCCCTTTTTCGCTTCGAATGGCAGCTACAGTGCCGGTTGCCATCATTTCTTCCGCAAATTTCCGGGCGGAACCGTTTGTCCCTGAATAGTATATGTTAACCGTTATGCTCATATTGTACCTCGAAAAATCCCAATTTGTACTTATGTGTTCCATTTTCAACGTCTATGCCGCACCCAGATATTCTTCCAGGCACAGCCCGGAGTCCTTCATGTCCATGGAAATTTCCCTGCCTACGTACCGGAAGTGCCACGGCTCGTTGGTGATGCCGGTGATCGATGCTTTTTCCTCGGTGTAGCGGAGAATGAAGCCGTACTCCCAGCAATGCTCCGCCAGCCAGATATTGGCGGCCTCCCCCGAGATGTCCACGGCCAGACCAATCTGATGCTCACTGGTGCCGGGGACGGCTACAGTTTCCAGCGCCTTTTTCCGGGCTTCATCGAAGTCGAGGTCAAATTCCTTCATGTGTTCCTGCGTCCGCTTTTCCAGAATGTCCGTCTGCTCCTGCATGGTGCGGTAGCCGCAGTTGAAGATGTACTCGATCCCCGCGCCTGAGCAATCGGAGAGCATCTGCATCAGCGGCTCGTAGCAACGTTGATCGACCCGGTGCCAGTCCACCACGATCACGGGGTTGACGGTATAGTAGCTTGGAATCGGGTGGGCGGCGTTGACGAGGATGACCTCCATGCCCTTGGGGGTGAAAAAGTGGGTCTCCCCATCGATCTCCGTGGGGCCGACGGCGGCAGAGCCGTCGGACAGGAAGTAATAGTTGTACTCGCCCTCCTGATACCAGCCGATGGTGGCTGCACCGTTTTCGCCGAAATAATACCGCTTTCCGCCGATCTCCTGCCACGCCGTCACCATGGTGCCGTCGGCCTGATAGTAGCGCAGTCCGTCCTCGGAGGTGAGCCAGCCGGTGTGCATGACGCCCTCATCGGAAAAATGGTAGCGGTTTTCACCAATAAATACGTCGCCGGTCAGGGGCTGACCGCCTTCGTCAAGATAGTAAATGTCCCCGCCGATGTTTGTGAAGCCGGTCTGCATTTTGCCGTCGTCGCCGAAATAGTACCGCTTTCCATCGATCTCCTGCCAGCCCGTGGCGAGAACGCCATCGGGGAGGTAGCAGGGCACGCCGTCCAGCTGCTGCCAGCCGGTGAGCATCCCGCCGTCATCGCCAAAGCAGTAGGTTTTTCCGCCGATGGTCTGCCAGCCGGTCAGCATGACGCCGTCGCTGCCAAAGTACCGGGTAACGCCGTCCTGTTCCAGCCAGCCGGTGGCGGGAATGCCGCCCTCAAGGAAAAAATACCGCTGCCCGTCTATATCCAGCCAGCCGGTAACGGGTTTGGCGTGAAAGTCCCGATAAAAGCGCACGCCGTCCTTTTCCGCCCAGCCGCTGCGATCGACCTTGGCATCGTATATCAGCCATCCGGCGCAGGCCGAAAAGGCGAGCAGCTGAAAAATCAGCACAACCGCTAAAATACGGCTGGTTTTCGTCTTCATATTGCTTCCTCCGCGAAAAGTAACCGGGGGGAGCCGCCTCGGTTCGGCAAAATTCCCCCATGTAACGCAGTATATCATCGGATGTGAGAAAATGCAACCCGCTTAAGAGAAGCTTCATAATCTTCCAGCGACAATTCCTCCGGGAAGTGTTGCTTTTTGGGGCGAAATATGGTATTATGAATTGTAATTTGAAGACAGGGGGCCGCTTTGGTCGCAGACCCCGAACAGGAGGTAAGAAGCTTGGCAAAAAAAGTACTGTGGATTCTGTTTGCCGTGGTTTTGGTTCTGGCGCTGGCGGTGGCCGGTGTCACGGGGTATTTCTGGTATCAGAACAACCACATTTTCGTCGAGGACGCGGTCTACCCCATCAACGCGAAGACCCTGGATCTGCGGGGGCAGGACATTTCCTTTGAGCATTATGACGCCGTCCATTCCCAGCTGCCGAACTGCGAAATTTACTGGGACGTACCCTTCCAGGTCGGCAAATATCCCAATGATACCACGAAGCTGACGGTTGCGGATTTGACCGAGAAGGATATCCGGATTCTTCTAAACTATTTCCCCAAGCTGAAAACCCTGGACGCCACCGCTTGCAGCGATTACGCGGTTCTGGAATCCGCCAAGCAGCAGCTGCCCGGGTGCGAGATTCTTTACGAAGTCAATCTGGGAGGCAAGTCCTTCGCGCCGGACGTCACCGAGCTGACGCTGGAGGTCGGGGACTATGACTACGATACGCTGATGGAGAATCTCCAATATCTGCCCGACGTGCAGCAAATCACGCTGAAAAAGCCGGAGCTGTCCCTGGAACAGATCGACGAGCTGAAAACGACCTTTGGGAACATCACCATCGACTGCACGGTGGACATCGGCGGCACGGAGTACACCATGGACACCACCGAGCTGAACCTGTCCGGAATCAGTTCCGGGGATGTGGCGGGCGTGAGCGAAAAGCTGGGTATGCTTTCCGGACTGACCAGCGTGGAGCTGATGAAATCCGACGGCACCAGCAGCCTGACAAAGGAGGACGTCAAGACCCTGAAGGAGGCTGCCCCGGAAGCCACGTTCCACTATGTCTTCGACTTCTACGGCGAGACCCTCTCCACCACCGAGACCACGGAAGTCCACATCAAGAATGTGAACATCGGCGAGGAGGGACTGCCGGAAGCCCGGCTGGCGCTGGATCTGATGGAGAACTGCAGCCGCTTCGTGCTGGAAAACTGCAAGATCTCCAACGAGAGCATGGCGCAGCTCCGTGAGGACTACCGGGACAAGACCAAGGTGGTCTGGCGTGTTCCCTACGGCGGCGGCAGCTGCATGACCGATTGCGAGGTCATCCGCTGCACCTACGAGCTGACGGACAAGAACGCCCAGAATCTGGTCTACTGCGAGGACGTGCGGTTCATGGACGTAGGACACAACGATGTGACCTTCCTTTCGGACTTCTCCTTCCTGAAGGGAATGCCCAAGCTGGAAGCCATTATCATTTCCAGCGCCTATGTCTCCGACCTGACGCCCTTCGCCAACTGCAAAGAGCTGAAATTTTTCGAGGCGGCCTTCTGCGGCAATATCGAGGACCTCAGCCCGCTGGCGCAGTGCGAGAAGCTGGAAATGGTGAACATCAGCTTTACCAAGGTCAAGGATCTGTCCCCCCTGGACAATCTTCCCATCAAGACCCTGTTCGCCCAGAACTACAGCGCCAAGCGGATCTCGGCGGAGGAACAGAGCCGTTTCGCCTCGGTTCACCCCGACTGCCTGACCCAGTACACCGGCGATCAGCCCTATGGCCGCGGCTGGCGGTACGACGAACACGACAAATACCTGCCCTACTACGGGATGCTCCGGAAGGTCTTCCGTCTGGACGACAACATCATCCCCAACAGCGTCGGCTGGTATTTAAGAGAGGGCGACACCGATCTGCCCACGGCGGAGTCCTGAATCTGAATAAGCAAAAGCTCTCCCGGAATCCGGGAGAGCTTTTGCTATACGGTTGGCAGAATGCGAGGCAAAAGAAACGGCAATACTTCTTTGCAAAATCCAAATGTTATGGTATAATCGATACAAAAGGAGGGATTCCCATGAATCTGGAAGAATTAAAAAGAAAGATGGACGAGGAGCACTATATCTATGACGATACGCTCTCGACGGTGCTGTACGTGGCTTTGCAGCTGGGCAGGCCCCTGCTGATCGAGGGCGCAGCCGGTGTGGGCAAGACCGAGGTGGCGAAGGTCATGGCCGCCGCCCTTGACCGGGAACTGGTGCGGCTGCAATGCTACGAGGGGCTGGACGAAAGCAAGGCGCTCTACGAGTGGAACTACCAGAAGCAGCTATTGTCCATTCAGGTGAACATGAACGCCCAGGACAGGGAAGCGCTGACCCGCTCGCTGTTCAGCGACGAATACCTGCTGGAACGGCCGCTGCTCAAGTCCATCCGCTCGGAGAAGCCCGTGGTGCTTCTGATCGACGAGATCGACAAAGCCGACGAGGAATTCGAGGCGTTTCTCTTAGAGCTGCTGTCGGAAATGCAGGTGACGATCCCGGAGGTGGGAACGATCCGGGCAAACTCCGTTCCCTTCGTGGTGCTGACCTCCAACCGGGCAAGGCCCCTGTCCGAAGCCCTGCGGCGGCGGTGCGCCTATCTGTATATCGAGTACCCGGATATGGAAAAGGAGCTGGCCATTCTCCGGGCGAAGCTGCCCCATGTGGACGACCGCCTCTGCGCGCAGGTGGCGCTGGCGGTGCAGAAGCTCCGCTCCAACGAGGTCATTCTGAAAAAGCCCTCCATTGCGGAGACGCTGGACTGGGCGGCGGCGCTGGACGCTCTCGGCATCCGGGAGCTGACCCCTGACGCCCTGCGGAAGACCGCCGGATTCGTGCTGAAAAACAACGAGGACATGGCGGCGCTGGATGCAGAAGAAATGGGCGGCTGCCACTGCGGCGGCTGCGAGGGGCATCACCATGGCTGAGCCGGACGTTTATCTGGAAAAACTGTCCGCCTTTTCCCGGATGCTCCATCTGGAAAATCTAAGCGTCAGCCCCAAGGAGACGGAGGACGCCGCCCGACTGCTGATCGCTCTGGGCATGGACGACCGGGAGCGGGTAAAAACTGCCCTTCGAACTGTCTACGCCAAATCCCGGGAGGAGCAGATCACATTTGACCGGGTGTTCGACGGCTTTTTCCTCTCGGAGGAACAGATCCGCCGTCAGGCAAAGGAGCAGATGGAACGGGAGCAGGAGCTTGCGCAGCACCGCAAGGAAGCGGAGGAGGAGCTTCAGCTGAACGGACAGCCCATGGATTTGAGCGAAAAGCAGCGGGAGACCTACGCCGCCATGCCGGAGGAAGCCCGGCAGCGCCTGCGGGGGTTCATGGAAAAGTACCGCGGCACCGCCGAGCGCAACCCCAAGCTCTACGGAGATTTCATCCATTCCGTATTCACACGGGCGATCATGGAGCAGCAGATGCTCATGGAAAACGCCGGGGTGGGCGGGCAGGAGATGGACCCGGAGATCGGCATTCTCTACCGGGACATTTCCCAGTTCAAGGACACGGAAATTCCCAAAGCGATCGAGCTGATTCAGGCCGTAGCAAGAGAGATCAACGGGGAGCTGGCGGCCAAGGGTCACTCCGGCGGTCACATGGGAAAGCTGGATTTTCGCCGCACCATCCGCAAGGGACTGGAAACCGGCGGCAGCTTTTACCGCCTGCGCTACCGGAAGAAGCGCGCCAAACGGAAGCGTCTGGTGCTGCTGTGCGATGTGTCCGGCTCCATGGTGCAGTTTTCGGAATTTGCCCTGCGGTTCATCCAGAGCCTGAACCAGGTCTCGGAAAGCTCCCGGGTATTTCTGTTCTCCGAAACGGCGGTGGAAGCGGGCGCCTTCCGGCTGCAAAATATGGATTTGTTCCGCAGTTATGTGAAGGATTCCGGGATTTACGGCCGGGGTACGGACTTGGGCGAGGCACTGGAGACCCTGTGTGCCATGCATCCAAGCGTGCTGGGGGCGTCCGCGACGCTGCTCATCCTCTCCGACACCAAAACCATCGACCAGCCCCGGGCGGTCGCGGCGGTGCGGGAGGCAAAGCGTCAGGCGGGACGGGTGATCTTCCTGAACCCTATCCCGGAGGGGAAGTGGCAGTATATCAGAAGCGTTCAGACCATGGCGTCCATCTGCCCCATGGTATCGTGCAGCACCCTGCGGGAGCTGGCCTCGGCCTGCCACAGACTGACAAAGGAAATGTAAACAAGTTGACAGCCCTCCGCGCCGTAGGCGCTTCCGGAAGGAAATTGCCCGACGGATTTGATGGGTGGTCGTAAAGTTAATGGGGCGTATCCGTGCAGGTACGTTCCATTTTTCAATCCAACATGCGGGTACACCCCCTTGGCTCTCCCTCTGGGAGAGCTGTCACCGAAGGTGACTGATACTGAAATTCAATCAAAATCTTTTTTAAAGATTTTAGGGTCTATTTGAAAACCGTCAACACGCCCAAACAGCGGGTCTTTTCCGCCTGCTGTGCACCATTTTCCCTTGTAATACACAAAGTATTCCTGCGGAAAAATGGCTTCATCAGGCGAAAAATCCCTCGCTGTTGGGCATATTCCCGGTTTTCAGATAGACCCTAATTGAATTTCAGCATGAATATGTGGTGTTTTACAAAAGATGTGAACAAATATGAACAAATATGGGGAATTTAGCTCATGGAAAAATTGTGGATTTATGATATACTAAATCTTAGCAAGCCATACTCCCAAATTCGCGCGTAAACGCGCAAGGAGGTAAAGAAACATGCTGGATGTATCCTATTACCGCAAAACGGACGAGATCATTTCCCGTTACGTCCGGGATGCACGGTCCCTGATCCCCATTATGCAGGATATTCAGGCGGAGTACCGCTATCTTCCTGCGGAGCTGCTGAGCTATGTTGCCAAGCAGATCGGGATCACCGAAGCCAAGGCATACTCGGTCGCCACCTTCTATGAGAACTTCTCCTTTGAGGCAAAGGGTAAGTACGTCATTAAGGTCTGCGATGGCACTGCCTGCCACGTTCGCCACTCTACCCCGGTTCTGGAGGCACTCTGGAAGGAGCTGGGGCTGAGCAAGAAAAAACACACCACCGACGATATGCTCTTTACCGTGGAAACGGTGTCCTGTCTGGGCGCCTGCGGTCTGGCGCCTACCCTGATGGTCAATGAGCAGGTGCATCCCTCCATGACACCGGAGAAAGCGTTGGCGTTGATTGCGGAATTGAGGGGGAAAGGCTGATGATCAAAACTTGTGAAGAACTGAATCAGGCCCGCGTTCAGGCGCAGCTGGAGATTCAGAGCTATGCCTGCCGGATTCTGGTCTGCTCCGGCACCGGCTGTATCGCGACCGGCTCCCATAAGATCCATGAGCTGTTTGAAGATCTGGTAAAAGAGACCCCCAGCATCGAGCTGGTGTTCTCTCCCTGCGGCGGCCACGACGGCGAGACGGTCGTCGGCGTCAAGAAGACGGGCTGTCAGGGCTTCTGCGAGCTTGGCCCGCTGGTGCGTATCCAGAAGGGCGACAAGGTCATTCAGTACGTAAAGGTTCAGCCCGGGGACTGCGCCGAGATCGTGGAAAAGAGCGTTCTGGGCGACGAGGTCATCGAGCGCCTGCTCTACAAGAAGGGCGAAAAGGTCTACGTTCAGCCCGATGAAATTCCCTTCATCGCGAAGCAGACCCGGATCGTTCTGGAAAACTGCGGCAAGTTCGACGCCGAATCTCTGGACGAGTATCTGGCCTCCGGCGGCTTTGACGCGCTGAAGAAGGCCATGTTCGCCATGACCCGGGACGAGGTCATCGACGAAGTGGACCGCTCCGGTCTGCGCGGCCGCGGCGGCGGCTTCCCCACCGGACGGAAGTGGAAGCAGGTCGCCCGTCAGAAGGAGACCGTGCGCTATGTGGTCTGCAACGGCGACGAGGGCGACCCCGGCGCGTTTATGGACGGCTCCGTTATGGAAGGCGACCCCTTCAAGCTCATCGAGGGCATGATGATCGCCGCTTACGCCGTCCGTGCGGAAAACGGCTACATCTACGTCCGCGCGGAATACCCCATGTCCGTGGCACGGCTGCGCAACGCCATTGCCCAGCTGGAGGAACGGGGACTGCTGGGTGACAACATCCTCGGCTCCGACTTCTCCTTCCATATGCACATCAACCGGGGCGCGGGCGCGTTCGTCTGCGGCGAAGGCTCCGCACTGACCGCTTCCATCGAGGGCAGCCGCGGCATGCCCAGAACGAAGCCCCCCAGAACCGTAGAAAAGGGTCTGTGGGAGAAGCCCACGGTGCTGAACAACGTGGAAACCTATGCCAACGTCCCCAAGATCATTCTGCAGGGCGCGGACTGGTTTAAGTCCATCGGCACCCCCGGCAGCCCCGGCTGCAAGACCTTCTCCCTCACCGGCGCCATTGAAAACACCGGCCTGATCGAAGTTCCCATGGGTTCGACCCTGCGTCAGATCATCTTCGACGTGGGCGGCGGATTGAAGGACGGCGCGGAATTCAAGGCCGTGCAGATCGGCGGCCCCTCCGGCGGCTGCCTGACGGAAGAACATCTGGACGTTCCTCTGGACTTTGACTCCGTGAAGAAATACAACGCCATCATCGGCTCCGGCGGCATGGTGGTCATGGGGCAGGACACCTGCATGGTGGAAGTCGCCCGGTTCTTCATGAGCTTCACCCAGCGGGAATCCTGCGGCAAGTGCACCCCCTGCCGGGAAGGCACCAAGCGGATGCTGGAGATTCTGGAGCGGATCGTCAACGGTCAGGGCAAGTTGGAGGACATCGACACGCTGGAAGAACTGGCGAAGATGATCCAGAGCATGGCACTGTGCGGTCTGGGCAAGTCCGCCCCGCTGCCGGTTCTGTCCACTCTGGCCACCTTCCGGGACGAGTACGTCGAGCACATTGTGGATAAGCGGTGCCGTGCCAAGCAGTGTACCGCTCTGCGCCGGTACGTCATCAATCCCGCGTTCTGCAAGGGCTGCTCCAAGTGCGCCCGGAACTGCCCCGTCAACGCCATCTCCGGCGTGGTCAAGAAGCCCTACACCATTGATTCCAACAAGTGTATCAAGTGCGGCGCCTGTAAGGAAAACTGCGCCTTTGATGCCATCTACATCGAAGCGTAAGGAGGGCAATCATGGGTACTATTACAATCAACGGAAAAAAGGTAGAATTTACCGACGAGAAGAATGTTCTGACCATCATCCGCAAGGCCGGTTTCGAGGTTCCGACCCTGTGCTACCAGCCGGAGCTGTCCATTTTCGGCGCCTGCCGGCTGTGCATGGTGGAGGACGACAGAGGCCGCTTCTTCGCCTCCTGTTCGGAAGAGCCCCGGGACGGCATGGTGATCTACACCCATACCGAGCGTCTGCGCAAGAACCGCAAGCTCATCGTGGAGCTGCTGCTGGCCGCCCACTGCCGGGACTGCACCACCTGCGACAAGCACGGCAGGTGCAAGCTGCAGAAGCTGGCCTACCAGCTGGGCATCAACAATGTCCGCTTTGAAAATCACCGGGAGATCCAGCCCGTAGACTTTTCCTCTCCCGCCATCGTCCGCGACCCCAACAAGTGCATCCTGTGCGGCTGCTGTGTCCGGGCGTGCTCGGAGCTTCAGGGGATCGGCGTTCTGGCCTTTGCCCATCGCGGCACGGACGCTACCGTGACCACCGCCTTCGACCGCAAGATGGCCATGACCAACTGCGTCAGCTGCGGACAGTGCCGCGTGGTCTGCCCCACCGGCGCCCTGACCATTCACCACAACATGACCGACGTCTGGCAGGCGCTGGGTGACAAGAACACCCGCGTGGTCGCCCAGATCGCTCCCGCCGTCCGCGTGGCCATCGGTGAAGCCTTCGGCCTGCCCAAGGGCGAGAACTCCATGGGCAAGGTCGTAGCGGCGCTGCACCGTATGGGCTTCGACGAGGTCTTCGACACCGCCTACACCGCCGACCTGACCATTATGGAAGAGTCCGCGGAATTTCTGGAGCGGGTCAAGGCTGGCGCCAACCTGCCGCTGATGACCTCCTGCTGCCCCGCGTGGGTCAAGTTCGTGGAGAACGAATATCCGGAATTCAAGGAAAATATCTCCACCTGCCGTTCTCCTCAGGCCATGTTCTCCGCCATCCTGAAGGACTACTACCGGGACGAGGCCAACGCCAAGGGAAAAAAGACCGTCGTAGTCTCCGTCATGCCCTGCACCGCCAAGAAAATGGAGGCGGAGCGCAAGGAGAGCTACACCCACGAGGAGAAGGACACCGATTACGTGCTCACCACCACCGAGCTGATCCGGATGATCGACGCCCACGGCATCAACTTTGAGGCGCTTCCTTCCGAATCCTGCGATATGCCCTTCGGCATCGGCTCCGGCGGCGGCGTGATCTTCGGCGCTACCGGCGGCGTGACGGAAGCGGTTCTGCGCCGTCTGATCGAGGGCCACGACCCGGCAACCCTGCGTGCGATCGCGGAGTGCGGCGCACGGGGCGACGAGGGCATCAAGGAATTCAGCGTTCCCTACAACGGTCTGGATGTGAAGATTTGCGTGGCTTCCGGTCTGGCAAACGCCCGGAAGGTGCTGGAATCCGTGAAATCCGGCGAGAAGGAGTACCACTTCATTGAGGTCATGGCCTGCCCCGGTGGATGCGTCATGGGCGGCGGCCAGCCGGTCTACGGCACCAAGGTGCGCCGGGCAGAGACCCGCACTAAGGGACTGTACGAAGCGGACGGCGGCATGGCTATCAAGAAGTCCAACGAGAACCCCCTGATGGACGTGTTCTACAACGGTTACTTCAAGGGCAAAGCCCACGAGCTTCTGCATAATCCCCACGAATAAATTTATAATTTCCAGGGCGCACCCATTTGGGTCAATGTTGCTGACTTAGTGACATTGGGCACGCGGCTGTCCCTCTATTTGCTATGCAAAAGCATAGCAAAACAAGAAATGTGCCATTTCCTCGCCCCTGCGGGGCAACCGGAAATGATGCACAAAAACTTCATGCACCAACATTTGCGCATTTTCGTGGTGCAGTGCTCATGCATGAAGTTTTATGCCCTTTTATCTCCGCCTCGCGTCCATCTTTATTCTTGTGCTATTGGATTTCATTTGTGCCAGCGGGGAGAAGTTGTCGTAATTCTTGGTCAAGTCCGCGTCGAAGATCGCACAATAATGTTTCGTCATGGCAAGGGTGCTATGCCCCAAGAGTTTTTGCAGAGTAAAGGCATCTCCGCCACAATCAATCAAATACTTTCGGGCAATGGTGTGGCGGAACAGATGGATGCTTGTCTTTTGGACTCCCCGCTGCGTGTTATACCTCGCTATGGATTGCCGCAGACCGTTCTCCGTCAGTTGAGAGCCGGTTTCTGTGCAAAAGAGGAAATCAGCCGCCTCCCCGCCTCTGTGCCGCAGATACTCCCGCTGAATGGACACCATGGCACTACAAAGGGAAATGACCTGGGTTTTCCTGTTCTTTGTGTGGCGGTAGAACACCACGCCGCCGTCCAAATCCACATCTCGGATTTGATACTATTTCCTGATTAAAATCTTAATTTTAATCAGGAAGGCATCACCTGACGGCGCTGCCTGTTTTGTGATTTATAAGGAAAGAAATCACAAAACAAGTCTCATATGAACTCCATGCCCTTCAGGCAATTAAAATCTTTTTTAAAGATTTTAATTGGAGTTCAGTATGAATTGCTCTAACTGTCGCGGCTCGGCTGCCGCAGTTCAATAAAAAGTTGATAATCACCCAATCCCGATATTCGGCAAAGGTTGCTTTCCGAATGTCGGGATTTTTTAGTAATGCGGACAGTCCTAAATCCGAATAGGTTTCTTTCACAGTTTCCTCCGCCTTGTAGAGCGGGATATTGAGGCGGGGAATCCTTGCTCATTGCACCAAGAGAAAAAGGATTTGAGGGTGCGTGTATAACTGTTGATGCTGTTGGGGGAAAGGTGCGCGGTGCGCATACTGATAATCATTGCATCCAAATCCGCCTTTTGGAGCATGGCAATGTCCATCTTTACATCCAAGTGCCGCGCCACGGCTTGAAACTGGGCTTGATAACTTTGCAAAGTCTTTTCGGCAAGTCCCTTTGTCTTTTTGGAAATGATGAAGTCGGAAAAGGTTTCCTCGATGGTTGCACTCACTACTAACTTGATTTTAGCCATAATATCTGTCCTCTTGATTTCATAATTTTTAGCCTAAAATCAAGAGCACAGGTCAGCGTTTGCCTTTTGACGAAAACCGAAGAAAATCACACATCACAAGCGATAAAAGCAAGAAAAAGCCTTGATTTCCGAAGAAATCAAGGCTTTTGGTGGAGATAAGCGGGATC
>ERZ827150.4381-NODE-4381-length-12448-cov-9.828855_pt1 | contig 12448 bp, 10 predicted proteins | sample MGYA00519779_ERZ827150 | MGnify/ENA primary metagenome ERZ827150 (study PRJEB31778, sample SAMEA3449267) | human gut metagenome | biome: human gut; feature: human-associated habitat; material: faeces | place: United Kingdom | collected 2010/2012 ...
CCAGCATTCCGGCACGAGTGCAAAGGCGATGCACACGCTCTCTCCGGTTCAGCTCCGACATCTGTCGTTCAAGGATCTTCTCTCGGTGCTGGCAAGAGCGCAGCTTTTGCTCTGCTTTGGCTTTTTCGCTGCGGAGGTAGGCTAGGTCTGTTTTCGGTTGGGTCAATGGCATCACACTCCTTTTGCACTTTATAAAAGCCGCGCATTCATGAGGTCAAAAACGACATGGATGCGCGGCTCTTATGCTATTTCGGAAATAGTTCGATTAACGAACTGCGTCCCATTTTTTGGTAAAGCGATTATACCTCAGATTATTGCGCAAAACTTCTTCGGCATCTTTGTCTCCCTTTTCTGCGGCGAGTGAGAACCACTGACCAGCTTTGTTGTAGTCGATTGGTTCGGAGTAATAAATGTATCCGGCCCGATACATAGCGTAGACGCTGCCTTGGTTTGCTGCTTTTTCATACCAATAAATTGCAGCCTTAACATCTTTGACGATATAAACACCCTCATAATATTTATCGGCGAGCAACTCTTCAGCATAGATGTAGTTTTGTTCAGCCGCCTTTTTTAGCCAACGCTCACAACCAATATACGGATTAGCACCGCCAATAAAGCAAGCATCCCCCATCTCTTTATCAATATAGATTCTGGCAAGTTCATATTGCGCTGCGGCAACTCCTGCACGTGCACCATACTCGTAGTATCGTGCGGCTGCGACGATGTTAGGCTTTTCAAGACCGGCACCAGTTTTACAGCAATAGCCACAGTATATTGTCGCATTCAAATCGCCTTCCCAAACAGCTGCACGGAAAAGTTGAAATGCCTTTTTTTCGTCTTTTTGAATGTTTTTTCCAATCAGGTATTCATAACCCAGCTTACGCATGGCAACAGCGTCACCTGAATTGGCTTTTTGAGTTAAGGTATTGATGTCTTCCATACTTTTTCTCCTTAATCATACATGCTAGAAGTATTGTTGTTATTTAGCCATGCTTCAAGACCAGAAATCAGAATTTCATTGATGGACTCAATATAATTCTTGATTTTAGGATTCTGAGCTTGTTTTAAAGTAATCAGTCGATTTTGGTATTTCTGATTCTGTTCGATTGTATCAACCGCCTGAGTGCATTGGGAGTCTTTCGTAGGCAGATACAACGCATAAATAGCGAAGGAAACTTGTGTCATGGTAAGCTGTTCACCAGTAACAACAAACGAAAGCCACGGATATTTAGCGCTGTCGGTTGCTTCAATATAGACGGAAGGCTCGTACTCTACTTCATTTGAGAGTACTGCACCGCAGTTTTTAATTTTGGTTGTATACAGATCACCAAAATTTTCATGGAGATACTTATCAAGGTAAACTTGCATAGCATCTGTACTCCAGCGAATATTTTTTTGAGGAATTTTCTTGTTCCATTCAGCAACAACCATAGGAAGATCGAGTGTTTTGTCCTCGCTAGTTAAAAGGTTCATATAGGAGTTTATTTCCGAAACTGTCCAAGAAATAAATCGATAATCATATGCAATTTCATTATCACTTGTCTGAATGCTAAATTCCTCTATGCTGTTGGCCGCATTACTAATGTCATTTTGATTAAGATTTTTCAAAAAGTTTAACCGACGATCAATTTGCTCAGTACGAGGAATATTGTTTTTGACTAAAAATTCAAGAACCTTTCTCTCCTGAGAATACATTTTGAGGTAAGCAAAAACTTTCTGAAGTATGAAAAGCTGATCTTCCCAGCTAGATGTACAAATCAGAGGATAATATTCAAGGAACTCATCGAGATTGGTATCAACTTCCTGCGGGCTACCAGATTTCGAAGATTTAATAGATTGAGCAATCAAAAGATCGATTGGCAGGATTTGCTCTGTTGATGCAGAAATAAAAGGATTATCTTTTCCGACTTTTTCTTTAGCTGTTGAAAGCCGTAAATAATTCATAATAACCGTACAATATGTATCCAAAAGAAGAGCGGTAGCTTCGTCTGTTTCCTCCATAGAGAGACAGAGAATCATTTTTTTCATACCTGCATAAGGAGCAACCTCTTGATCGGCAAAAAGTAAATTGGAAACAGCAGCAACATAGTCTTCCGATTTCAAAATATCTTTCAAAGCTGCAAGCCTTGACAACGGACTGTTGCTTCCAACCATCGCGAGATAATTATCAGAATCATTTTGGGCAGCTTCTAATCCTTCCGCAATGCTGTCGAAATCTGTCAAAAAACTGCAATCGGCATTGTCAACAGGGAAGAAAGCATCATAATGACGATCCAAGCCTCGAATGCTAGGGACAATATCGGCGAAGCGCTGTAAATTGTGAATTGTCTGCATAACAAATCGAATGGAAATACAACACTTTTGATGCAGTTTAACTAGAGCTTCGCAGCATAGATTAACAACATCAGCTGCCTCCTGCTTATAGCTATCGCTGCTCTTCAGTTCATCGCTCAAACTATCCACAGCAGAAAAATCAAATTTTCCGGTATCCTCAAAAGAATCCATCAGAACATCAAAGGCATCATGAATGATAGTATTCTTTTTAGCCGCAAAATAGTTGCTTCTTTCATGCGTGAGCCAGTCTTGATAGAGTTTTTCATTTGCTTCAGCGTTTTGAGCATCGCGCTCCATCATTATCTTAATGAATTTTTCGGTTTCATTTTGATTCATTGTTTCTGTGATAGTTTCCTTTGCGATATCGGCGGCTGCCGAAAAAAGAGATCCGAGTAAGCCCATAAATAATTCCTCCCATTTTAAATTTGATCTAACTGACGGTAGACTTTTTCCAAATCCTGCATAGCTGAAATGACTTCACCTTTTAAGCCGGTTGCTTCCTGTAAGTGGTCATCCAGCTTGTTTACTCCTTTCTCCAATGATTTTCCAACACCTAATGTGTCTAACAGCTTCTTGGTTTGGTCGAGTTTCTTCTTCGCCTTTTGACTATCTGTGATTTCATCGTCAACATTTTGCCGGATTTGTTCAAGGCTCTGTAGATTCTGATTTGCATCCTTCGAAACGTCATAAGCTTTGTTCTCAACATCACGCAGAGAATCGTTAATGCTTTCCATAAGGGTAGCTTGAACAGCTGAATCTAAATTTGAAGAATCCAACGCAAGCCCGGCATCCATAAGACTCTTTTTTTGTTGCTTTAACTCGTCCAGCTTTTGTTTTTTATCTTCAATAGTTTTCTTTACCTCAGTGATTTTCGTTCTGGAATGCTCAATACTAAAATTTTCAGCCATAATAATACCTCATCCTAATTGGCCATTCGAATCAAGAAAAACAACGTTATTTTTGATTTTTTGTTGGAGAGATTCTCCTATACTGCGAATCAATTCATCCAACATCGCTTTTCTTTCGGCTGAAATGAAAAGTTCATTTATCGCCTGACAGTCTCTTCGGTATTGTGAACGAAGTATTACAATCGAGGTGTAAATATTTTCCATGTGCCAATAGAAATCTGTGATTTGAGTGGATGTATGTACGGATGAGTCATATTCGGAGAGTGCACAAAGAGCTTCAACCTCCTTTTTCTTTAGTGATTTAACATTTTCTTTTAGAGTTTCTAGCTTTAGATTTTCTTCTTTTTGCGCCAACTGAAAAAATGCTGGCTTGTGAAGCATAATATCATATAGTTCGTCGTCATTGGGCGTTTCAGAACCATGACCTTTTTGCTCTTGAATTCTGAGTTCAAATGGTCGCTGAAGTCCTTCATAAGACATTAGGGCCTCACCCGGACGATAAACTGCAACATGTTCTAGTTGAATGCCACTAGCAGACATTGTGCTGCCAATCAGTTGTCGATCATCTATAGAGGTAAGTCTATGAATCAGCTTGATATTAGTATTTTTAATAACTTCAGGTGCCATAGCAGTAGGAAGCTGGTCTGCGATGATAATACCTTCGCGTAAAGCACGAACCTCTGCTAACATTTTAACGATATATGCTGTAGCAGCAATTTTAGGATTTGAATCTTGACCAGATGCTACTTGTGCTTCAGGAGCGATAAGGTTATGGGCTTCTTCGATAAAAATGATATGCCGGACAACCTTTTCTTCATCTGCACGAGGAGAGGCTTTCAAAGTTTCTCGAATGAGGGTACATAATAACAACGTAACAAAGTTGGCAGGACCTTCTCCTAACGATTCGAGTTCTACAATGACAGGGTGCTTTAGCCATTCCTCTGGAGAGAATGTAGAGTGTTTTACATCAAAAATGTCCTTCATTTCCCGACGTAGGAGACTGCCAATACGCATTTCCAGAACAGATTGAATATTACCTTGAATTTCGCTGTCATAAGTTGTTTGACTAAGTTCTTTTTGAAAGCGATCATATAATTCCGACATGGTCGGATATTCTTTTTCCCCCGTGTTAATATCATTGGTATTCCAACCATGTGCTCGATAAATACCTTCGATAGCTTTATCCAATATAAAAGGAGCTGGTGGAGCAATCGGAAAAGCACCCTCAAAAACCTGACACAGTTTAGAGATATGTTCTGAAAGTGTGAGTCCTTTCGGGAATTCGAAGGGATTCAACCTCATAGGAAATTTTGTACTAGCTGAAGGAGAAAGAATAATTAACTCTGGAATATCATACCTAGAAAGTTCTCGATATTCACGCTTGGCGGGTTCCAAAACCAAAAAAGGAATAGGATCACTTTCTTCTTTAAAAGTGACCGACAAATTATCGGTATCATCCTTGATTAGCTTTTTATGATGCCATAGGCTATTAGCGAGATGCAGCATGGTGTTAGTTTTACCAGAGCCGGGAACACCACATATGAAAGCGTGTTTTTTGAAGGATGATGCATCGATAAAAGCGCTCAACCCATTGTTGGTTTGTCCAAGGTAAATGCCAGTTTGCTCCAACTTCGGAGCAGTTTCCTTCTTTATTTCGATATTCTCGCCATCAAATAGTATTGGAAGCCGAAAGAAAGAAGAAAGTTCATCAAGTGTATAAGCGGTTGGCCAGAATGCTAAAGAGGGTGGTAGAAGATTGCAGTAAGGCTGATTTACTTCCTGCAATTCCAACGGTGTGGCCGTACTGGGAATTTCCTGAATTTCACAAGTTCCTTCTTTGATAGCTTCTCCGCAGACAGCATCCATCAAAAAATGCGCACTACTTTTTTGGTTTGCGTAAAGTAAAATGTTGGCAAAAAAACAAGGCGATTTGGAAACATCTGATAAAAACTCTTCGTATATCCGTAGGGTTTCTTCGGCTGAGACATCTCGCGGACGATTTTTGTTATCGGCGAGGGTGATTTGCCCACTACGGCCCAATGCTTTCTCACGTAGAATTGCGATAGGCTTTTGTAAGGCCTGCTGTGCAGTTTTATAGGTGTCACTTCCATAGATTGAAATATGATAAACCATATCCTCATTAAGAGCCTCTGCGGTTTTTTCCATTTCATAAAGACGTGACTTGGGATTGGATTTCCAGCCTTCGACTGTAAATAGCGTATCTCCTGTGGAAAGACGTGTTTGTTCTTGTTTTTTGACTAGAAGAATATTTGTAAATGATTTCCGCAAGCAAACAGGAACATCTTCAATAGGAGCAATCTTATAGTAGTCAGCTAAAGGACTTGCTTGCATAAGCGCATCTATTGATTCAAAGTTTACAGTCTGATCGGAAGAAAATGCCAAGAAAATTTGCAGACGACTCCCTTTTGGACGTTCATGAGTATAGCTAAGGAAAAAATGTAGGGTTGTATGGATTAGAACAGTATTCCTTTGCCATTGACGTAAAAAACGATTATGTCGCTCAAGAATACCATCTATACCTTGTTCACCAAGAGATTGATATTTAACTAGCTCTAAATCGGGAATGTACGGAATCTCATAGAAATGCCACATCATGGGGTACGCCCTCCGTGCAATCGAAGCAATTAGTCTTCATAACTAAGACATCCTTGGCGCTCTCTCGGATAGTAGTAAGCATCATAATGCGAACAGTACTGGCGGCCATTACTATCACGGTCATAAGGGTTCCAATAGATACATCCGTCAGAACAGTTGTGTCCGCAAAAGGCACCCGCAGGAATTTTCACAGAGGTTATATTGTTTTTGTCCATAATGTTTTTCTCCTTTTTATTGTATTAAAGTGTCAGATTCAATTCTTCGGGCGTAATAGAAAGTCCGGATAATTGATCATAAACTGCGAGATAAGGGAAAACTCCAGTATGAGGAATAACAATCGGAAAATACAACTTTTTCACATAAGCATTCATAATTGATCGAATATAGACAATATCCGCAGATGACAAGCATTGACATCCGTGCCCCTCTTTATGGGTGTGAAATATTCCTTTAAAAATAATTCCTTGAGCGTCCCAGTCCGATATTGTTTGATTCAAAAGCAATTCATTGGGAACATACTGGCAAGATTTCCTAAAAGATATTTTTCCTGAATCGACAAAAATGATATTAATTGTGTTTTTTGATTGCCCAAGCAAGCCACCCATTTCAGGTGGAGCGGATGGAAGGTTGTAGAGCAAGTTGTACAAAGATTCGGCAATTAACACGACAAGACATCCTATAATTACAGTAGTGGAACTTAATATTATAGCTGAAAATAGCATACTCACTTTTGGGTTAGCGGTTGCTTCGAAGTGTTCTTTGAATTTAAAAGGTGTACTTTTTAAAACGATGATATATTTTCGTTGAAACTTCCAATTTCTCTTGAATTAAAGCGAGATTTGTGGCATAATGCCTTATAAAGAGTGAGCTTTGCAAAATTTTGAAAAGTACACCTTTCAAAATTTTGCAAGGAGTTTGCTTAGGTGGACTTTTCAAATTGGATAGATTTCCCATAGAACGTACCTACGGGTAAATCGCAGGTTTCCGCAGCTTCTTTAAGGGTCAATTTCTTATCTCTCCATGCTTTATGCACCTCATAGAAGTTGTCTGGAAGCGGCCGGGGCGGTCGGCCAAACTTCACACCGCGAGCCTTTGCCGCTGCAATGCCCTCTGCCTGCCGCTGCCGGATGTTGGTGCGCTCGTTCTCCGCCACAAAGGAGAGCACCTGCAGCACGATGTCACTCAGGAAAGTGCCCATCAGGTCTTTGCCGCGCCGGGTATCCAGCAGCGGCATATCCAGCACCACGATGTCAGCGCCTTTTGTTTGTGTGAGCAGCCGCCACTGTTCTAAAATTTCAGCGTAGTTTCGTCCAAGACGGTCGATGCTCTTGATATAGAGCAGATCGTCTTTTTTCAATTTCCGCACCAACCGCTTATATTGCGGACGGTTGAAGTCCTTGCCAGATTGCTTGTCCATAAAAATGTTTTTCTCCGGGATTTTCAGTTCCCGCAGTGCGATCAACTGCCGGTCCTCGTTCTGGTCACGGGTGCTGACCCGGATATAGCCATATAAATTCCCCAATAAATTCGCCCCTTTCTGCTAAAAGTGATTTTCATCGTTCTATATAAAACGGGCAAAGCATCTCTCCTGACGCTTTGCCCGTTGCTCTTTATTCTACCATAGTAGATCGGTTATCGCTTTCAGGATGCCCGCACAGGCTGGATAGCCAGCGCAGCGCCCCTAACCTGATACGTCACCCCACCGGCTTCGCCCCTTGCATTTCTCTGGCACACCTTCGGGTGCTGCGATGCAAGGGCATCAAGCTGCTTCTGTAAGGCAGGATTCAGCGTAAACACGCTGTTCGTTCCGTCCTCACTGGCGTAGATCATGGTCTCCAGCTTAATCATCGTCAATCAGTTCTTCCCCCACGGATTCGTCAAAGATGGTCGGTCCCTAGTCCTCGTCCTCCTCGATGTCCTGCATCAGGAGCAGCATGTTGGTGTAGCACTCCATCTCAGCACGGACAAAGTAGAACATCTGGTCGTACCAGTCTGCCAGCGTTTCGCACTCCAACTTCCGGCAGAAGTCATACACCAGCTTGTTCTGGTCTGGGTCAACCGTCAGCCCGGCAATCTCGTACAGCCGCTTGGGGGTCAGTTCCAGATCGGCGCAGCCATAGGTGAAGAGCAGCTTCTTTTCTTCAAACGTCAGTTTCATAGGCTTGTACCTCCGTATTAAAAAAGGGCCTGCCCTGTGCAGACCCGATGTAACAAAAAAGACCGCCGTGCGTTGTGCAGGGCGGTCAGAGATGCAATATTGTATCAAACAAAAATCAGCTCAGACTTGATGATTTCCTCGGCGCGGTTTCGGATGCTGTTCATCCGGCACACCCATTCCAGTTGATCGGCGGCTTTCAGGTCTTCGGTCACGCCCTCGGCTTTCTGCATCTGCCGGACAGTCAACGCAAGCTGTTCCTCGGCCTGCTTGTCCAGCTTGGCAAGATAGCCGTCCAACTCACCGGACAGGAGCAGTTGATTATACTGGATGGGATGCTGCTCCTTCAGGTACGTCTTATGTAAGCGGCCCCACCGCCCGGTGGGGTGCTCTGCCGGGGCTGCTGCGGTCAGGTTCGGCAGATAGTAGCCGTTGACCATAGTGTAATCCAGACCGTTGTTGCTGTCGTGGAGCGTGTTCTTTAAGGTAGTCATGCTGCATTATCCTCCTTTGGGTTCGGCGTTGGGGCTGCTTCTGGGTCTGGTTTTAGATTTCCTTTTTTCTTGTGATAGAATTCCAAGGTTTTCTTGTTGTGGTTGGTTCTTCTGCACTCATCGGAACAAAATTCCTGCTGGCTGTGTGTAGGCCAGTAGGAGTGACCGCACACGGCACAGGTACGCTGCCGGTAGTAGTGAGTTCCTCTCTCGGCTTCTCTATCCGCTTTCTTTTGCTCCTGTCTTGCCTGATTCCAGCATTCCCTTGAGCAGAAAAGCTGTCGGTTGCTCGTAGGTGTAAACACCTTCCCGCAGTGCGGACACGTTTTGGTTTTAATGATCTCGCCACCGTTTTCAGCGATTTTCTTTGCTTTTCGCTTTTCTCGATAGGCTTTTTCACGTTTGCGTTGCTTTTCCATGCGCTGCCGTTCTTCCTGCTCCTTCTGCGCTTTCAGTTCGGCAAGTTCTTCCTCGGTATAAGCAATATCGACTTGGCCGACATAGTTGAAATAAATGTCAACCTTTTGTGTGCGGGCATTGCCTGCACCCTCGGCTTCATAAACAACGATTTTATCGACAAGTTCGTTAAACATTGAATCGGAGATTTCTGTTGGATTTTTGCACTTGCGAATCAGCGAAATGAAATGCCGAATATCAGTAGAACTTGATTTATCTTCGGCAATTTCGGATTTCATCGTTTCCATCTGCGATTCCAATTCTGCTTGCTCGCTATCATACTGTGCCATCAGCTGCTTGTACTGTCGTTCGGGCAACAGTCCAGACATAAGATTTTCGTACAGACTACGAATAAGGGCAGAAAGCTCATCATAGCGTTTTTGACAACGTTTCAATTCCGATTGGTTCTGCTTCGGCTTTTCTTCACGTTTCTCTTTCCAAAGTGATTGCAGTTCCAAAGCGAAGGTTTCTTCATCTTTTAGAACAAATCTCGAAAAGCGTTTGACCGATGCCAATATCAGGGCTTCAACATTATCGGCACTGATTGAATGGGCAGTACAGCCATTCACCCGACTTGCATATCCACCACAACGATAAGAATATTGAGTAGATCCATCCTTTTTACTGTAGTGTGTTTGCAAGGTCAATCTTCTGCCGCAGTCGGCACAATACAGATACCCGCTTAAACGGTTGGTGTGCGTTCCCCAAGCAGAAGCACGATTCACTCGGCATCTGCGTTTCTGAACACTATCCCAAAGTTCTTGCGATATAATCGGTTCATGCGTGTTCTGGAAAACGTACTGTTCATCTTCATCTGTTTCTTTTCTCTTGTGAAGTTTGAAATTTGTGCTTACAGATTTTCGTAAAACAGTGTGTCCCAGATATTCCTGCCGACCTAAAATTGTTCTTACGGAGGAGGTGCCCCACAGGTACGGATTGGAGAACTTTGTCCCATTGTACTGCTCCGGATGATATTTCTTTGCGTATGCAGCAGGAATCAGGACTTTTTCCTCTGTCAACAGTTCTGCGATTGTCCGTGGGCTTTTTCCTTCGTTCGCAAGAAGAAAAATGCGCTTTACGACTTCGGATGCCACCGGATCAACAACAAGTGTCTGCTTGTCGTTCGGCAAACGGTTATATCCATACGGAATAGAGCCGCTGCAACGTTTTCCATCTTTCATCCGGGCATCGAACACAGCCTTGATTTTATTGCTCGTGTCTTTGGCATACCATTCGTTCATAATATTCAAAAACGGAGCAAAATCATTGTCTGAAGCATTGTTGCTGTCGATGCTGTTGTTGATTGCAAGGAATCGGACGTTTTTCTGTGGGAACAGAACTTCCGTATAAAAACCGACTTGCAGATAATTTCGTCCTAAGCGGCTCATATCCTTCACAATAAGCGTTTCGACATTTCCTGCTTCTACCTCTTTTATTAGAGATTGAAAGCCGGGACGATTGAAATTCACACCTGAAAAGCCATCATCTGTAAAATGGCGGATGTTCTTGAAGCCGTTCTTTTGGGCGTAATCTTCCAAATATTTCTTTTGGTTGGTGATGGAATTCGATTCACCAGCAAGATCATCATCTCTTGACAAACGCTCATAGAGTGCGGTAATTCTTGGTGTTTTCGGCATTTGTTCTACCTCCTTTCTTATGGAATCTTTCAATTTAGGACAATCAAGTTTATCGTCCTATTAAAGTATAGCCCTCGGGGGCAAGCTCGATGGCGGTGGTGGTCTCACCAAAGGTGGACGCCCAACAGTCGAAGTGGGTCAGCTTTTTCTGCTGCAAGGTGCTGTACTGCAAATACCGCATGACCGTGTACAGTTCGGTCATGGAATTGCTCACGGGCGTGCCCGTGGCGAACACCACGCCCCGCCCGCCGGTGATTTCATCCAGATAGCGGCACTTGCCGAACATATCGCTGGATTTCTGTGCTTCGCTGGTGGATAATCCAGCGACATTCCGCATTTTTGTTGTGAGGAACAAATTTTTGAACGCGTGTGACTCGTCCACAAACAGCCTGTCAACGCCAAGCTGTTCAAAGGTAATTACATCGTCCTTACGCTCATCGGAGCGCAGTTTTTCCAGCTTGGTTTCCAGCGTTTTCCGGGTCTTTTCCATCTGCTTGATGGAGAAATTCTCGCCTGCGTGGACTTTCAGCTCATTGATGGCGGCAAGCGTTTCATAAATTTGCTCCTGAATGATGCGCTCCTGCCGCTCAAAGGACAGCGGGATGCGCTCAAACTGGCTGTGTCCGATGATGACAGCATCGTAGTCGCCGGTGGCGATGCGGGCGCAGAATTTTTTGCGGTTTGCGGTCTCAAAATCCTTGCGCCGTGCCACCAAAAGTTTGGCGTTGGGGTAGAGGTTCAGAAAATCCGATGCCCATTGTTCCGTCAGATGGTTGGGCACTACGAACAAGGATTTCTGGCACAGCCCCAGCCGTTTCGCTTCCATAGCGGATGCCGCCATTTCGTAGGTCTTGCCCGCACCAACTTCGTGTGCAAGCAACGTATTACCGCCATAAAGCACATGAGCAATGGCGTTGCGCTGGTGCTCCCGGAGGGTGATCTCCGGGTTCATGCCCACGAATTTGATGTGACTTCCGTCATACTCACGGGGACGGGTAGAGTTGAACAGCTCGTTGTACTGCTTCACCAGCGCAATGCGCCGCTGGGGGTCTTGCCAGACCCAGTTGGCAAAAGCGTCCTTGATGACCTGCTGTTTCTGCTGAGCCAGCATGGTCTCCCGCTTGTTCAACACACGTTTCGGCTTGCCCTCGGCATCCTCAATGGTGTCGTAGATGCGGACATCTTTCAGATTCAGGGTCTCCTCCAAGATCTTGTAGGCATTGGCACGGCTGGTGCCGTAGGTTTCGGAGGAGATAATATCCCCTCTGCCGGTGGCAGTTTTGCCCTCCACGCGCCACTCTGCGGTATAAGGAGAATATCTCACCTTGACTGCATGGCGCAGATAGTAGGGAATCTGGAACGTCTCGGTCATAAACTTCTGGATAATGTCCGGGTCCAGCCAAGTAGCACCCAGCCGTATATCAATTTCAGATGCTTCCAGTTCTCTGGGCTGCGCTTTGGTCAGTGCATCCACGTTGACGGTAAATTCCGGGTTCGTCTCAGCGGCGAACTGTGCCATCCGCAGCTTTGCCCGGACATCGCCAGACAGGTACTCGTCTGCCATCTGCCAGCCGGCTTCCGGGTCAGTGGGGTCGGCGGCAGGGTCCTTGAAGATCACACCGGAAAGTTCGGTGGTAATGCGCCCAAACTCACCGGGAGTGCCCAGCAGTTCTGCCATATAGCGCAAATCCACTTTGCCATGCTCACCAATAGATACCGCCAACGCTTCGCTGGGGGTATCCACGCTGGTAACGGTACGCTCCGGGCGGATAGTGCGCTTGGTGAACATTGCAGCCTTGCTCTTGAGCTGCCCCTGCTCGTCCAGATTTTCCAGCGAACACAGCAGAT
>ERZ827150.4385-NODE-4385-length-12443-cov-5.301501_pt1 | contig 12443 bp, 10 predicted proteins | sample MGYA00519779_ERZ827150 | MGnify/ENA primary metagenome ERZ827150 (study PRJEB31778, sample SAMEA3449267) | human gut metagenome | biome: human gut; feature: human-associated habitat; material: faeces | place: United Kingdom | collected 2010/2012 ...
GCGCGCCCTCCAGATCTACCAGATGCAGGCAATCCGCGCCTGCCGCTTCGAAGTCGTGCGCCACAGCCAGCGGCTGCTCGCTGTAGATCGTCATCTGTTCGTAGTCACCCTTGAGCAGGCGCACCGCCTTGCCTTCATATAAATCTATCGCCGGAAAAATCTTCATTGCACTGCCTCCGTTTCGCAAAACGCCGCGAGAATTTTGAGCCCGACCGGACCGCTTTTTTCGGGATGAAACTGGCACCCGTACACATTCCCATGCGCCGCCGCCGCGGTCATTTCGATGCCGTAGTCGGTCGTGGCGATCACATATGGGTCGCAGCCGCTTGCATAGTAGGAATGCACGAAATAGACATAGTCTCCATCCTGGATATGCTGAAACAGCGGGCTTTCGCCTTTGAGCTGCAGGCGGTTCCAGCCGATCTGCGGGATCTTCAGGTCTGCCGGTATCGTACCCTGCATCGGTACGATCTCGCCCGGAATCAGCCCCAGACCTTGATGTTCTCCGAATTCATAGCTTTTTTCAAATAAAAGCTGCATGCCCAGACAAATGCCAAAAAACGGCACGCCGTGCTCGCGGGCATACTGCACGGCGGCAATCTTGCCCTCCAGCCCGCGCTCGCCGAAGCCGCCCGGCACGAGCACGCCGCCGCAGCCCGCCAGCTTCTCCGCCGCGTTCTCCGGCGTCACGCTCTCGGCCGCCACCCATTCCACGCGCACCTTCGCATGGTGGGCGATGCCGCCGTGGGTCAGCGCCTCGACGATAGAGAGATACGCATCCGGCAGCTCAACATATTTGCCGACAATCGCAATGCGGACGTCCCTTTCCGGGGTCAGCAGCCGCTCGACCATGCCGCGCCATTCGGTCAGGTCGGCCTCCGGCGCGGGGATACCCAGCAGGCGGCAGACGCGCTCGTCCATGCCCTCCTCGTGAATCATCAGCGGCACTTCGTAAATGCTGCGCGCGTTGAGATTTTCGAACACGCAGTCCGCCGGGATGTTGCAGAACAGGCCGATCTTCGCGCGCACATCGCGCGTCAGCGCCTTTTCGCTGCGGCAGACGATGATATCCGGCTGAATCCCCAGTCCGGTCAGCTCCTTGACGGAGTGCTGGGTCGGCTTGGTCTTCAATTCGCCCGCCGCGGAGATATACGGCACAAGCGTCACGTGGATATACAGCACGTTTTCGCGGCCGACCTCGTTTTTCAGTTGGCGCGCCGCTTCGAGGAACGGCAGAGATTCGATGTCGCCGACCGTGCCGCCGATCTCGGTGATGACCACATCCGGCGCATCCTCCCGGAGGGAGACCGCCAGCATGCGGCGCTTGATCTCGTCGGTGATATGCGGAATGACCTGAATCGTCGCGCCCAAATATTCGCCCTTGCGCTCGCGGGTGATGACGGTATCATACACGCGGCCGCTGGTGACGTTGGCCGCCTGCGTCAGATTTTCGTCGATGAAGCGCTCGTAATGCCCCAAATCGAGATCCGTCTCCGCGCCGTCGTCGGTGACAAAGACCTCGCCGTGCTGATACGGGCTCATCGTGCCGGGGTCGACGTTGATATAGGGATCAAACTTCTGCATGGAAACCCTGAGCCCGCGGCTCTTGAGCAGCCGCCCCAGCGAAGCCGCCGTGATGCCCTTGCCCAGCGAGGAGACGACGCCGCCCGTCACAAAAATAAACTTGGTGTGCATCCTATACCTTCCTTCCGTCCGCGCGAACGCGATCATCAAAAAACTACCGACCTATTATAATCACCACGCGCCCGGATTTCAAGAAAAATTTGGGAGAAAAATCACATTTCCTTCAATTTGTTCTATTTTTTCATTTTATTCGCTCAAAAAGTGAAAGAATTTAACATTCACATCCCGTATAAGCACCTTATGCCATGGCCTTTTCTGCACAGTCCCTTCCACTTAGCCACAAGAGGGCTGTCCAAAAAACAAGACCGTTAAGCTCAACCCAAACATTTCAAGAATCAAAAACTCAGCATTTTTCAGGATATGGGGCTTTGCCCCATCGCCCCACCAAAGGGCTTTCCGGTCGCCCTTTGGAAACCTTCGGGCAAAAATTCTTAGTTTTTCTTGAAATATCGGTTTTATTGGCTTAACGGCCTTTTTTCGAATTATTTATGATACAGGCTGTTCTTTTCATAGACGGGTTCGCAGGTCAGGCGCATGCCCAGCCGCTTGAATACCCCGTCGTCCACGGAGGAGAGGATGACCGTGGAATGTACCTCGCAGCACTTGAGCTTGTCCAGCGCCTGCATGGCTTTCAGCGCGTTTGGGTCGCTGGCCGCGCTGATCGCCAGCGCGACGAGCATCTCGTCGGTGTGCAGGCGCGGGTTTCGGCTCTTCATGTAATCGGTTTTGAGCGTCTGGATGGAGGCGATCACGTCCGGGGCGATGAGCTTGATCTCGTCGTCAATGCCCGCAATCGCCTTGAGCGCGTTAAGCACCGCCGCGGAAGCCGCGCCGAACAGTTCGGTCGTGCGCCCCGTGACAATCTGCCCATCCGGCAGCTCGATGGCGAGAGCGGGCTTGCCCGTGCGCTCGGCGACCGCCATTGCGGCGGGCACGACGGCGCGGCGCTCCGGCTCGATATCCAGCGTGCGCATCAGCAGCTCAATCTTGGCCACCTCGTCCTCGGCGTTCTGCCCCTGGCGGACGCGGCAGGCCGCCTGGAAGTAGCGGCGGATGACCTCCTGCCGGGAGGCCTCGCGGCAAACCTCGTCGTCCACGATGGAGAAGCCCGCCATGTTCACGCCCATATCCGTCGGGCTCTTATACGGACATTCGCCGTAGATGCGCTCAAAAATCGTCCGCAGCACCGGGAAAATCTCGATATCGCGGTTGTAATTGACCGTCGTAACGCCGTAGGCTTCCAGATGGAACGGGTCGATCATGTTCACGTCGTTCAGGTCGGCTGTCGCCGCCTCATAGGCGAGGTTGACCGGGTGCTTGAGCGGCAGATTCCAGATCGGGAAGGTTTCAAACTTCGCGTAGCCCGCCTTCACGCCGCGCTTGTGCTCGTGGTAGAGCTGAGAGAGGCAGGTCGCCATCTTTCCGCTGCCCGGCCCCGGCGCGGTCACGACGACCAGCGAGCGCGTGGTTTCGATATAATCGTTGCGGCCATAGCCCTCGTCGCTGACGACCAGCCGCACGTCGGCGGGATAATTCGGGATTCGGTATTGACGGTAGACCTTGAGGCCGAGCGCCTGCATGCGCTTTTCGAACACGTCCGCCGCGGGCTGACCGGCGTACTGCGTCAGCGCGATTGAGCCGACGTACAGGCCGAAGCCGCGGAAAACGTCGATCAGGCGCGCCACGTCCTTGTCGTAGGTAATGCCCAGATCGCCGCGGCGCTTGTTTTTCTCGATATCGCCCGCGTTGATGGCGATGACGATTTCCGCCTGATCGCGCAGCGCCAGCAGCATTTTGATCTTGTTATCCGGCGCGAAGCCCGGCAGCACGCGCGCCGCGTGATAATCGTCAAAGAGCTTGCCGCCAAATTCCAAATAGAGCTTGCCGCCGAACTGATTGATGCGCTCACGGATATGCTCCGATTGCAGCCGGATATACTTTTCGCTGTCAAAACCGACCTGATTCATCTGTCTCTCTCCATTTCTCGTTGTTCAAACCACTTCGACTGTTTAGTATATCAAACTCGCGGACGGCTTTCAAGCCGAAATCAGAGAAAGTTTTTGACAAAAAAAGCCCCAGCAAACCTGACTTCTTGACAAGCCTGCCGGGATAGCGTACAATGTAGTCAGGTAGGTTACGCCCTACGAGGTATGCAGCTTCCGCCGCAACAGCCAATTAGGTTTGGTTACCCTATTCGCCGTCACGCAGTTGCAGTCTGCGAGGCGGCCAAAGGCCTGCTCACGCGGGCGATTTTATGTGGTTTCCCATGCGTCAAAAAAACGCCGCGTCGCTCTCCCATCGCTTCACAACCGGGAGAACAGACGCGGCGTTTCATTGTCTTTAGCCCTTCACCGCACCGGCGATCACGCCGTCGATGATGTATTTCTGGCAGACGAGGTACATCACGATAATCGGCAGAACCGTAATCATAATGCAGGCCATCATCGGCCCCATCTCCACGCGGCCGTAGCTGCCGCGGAAATACTGAATCGCCATCGGGATGGTGCGGTATTTCTTGATATCCAGCACCAGCGTCGGCAGGAGATAGTCGTTCCAAACCCACATGGTTTCCAGAATCGCGGTGGAGATCATCGTCGGTTTCAGAATCGGGAACACGATCTTGAAGAAGATTTGCAGCGGATTGCAGCCGTCGATCATCGCGGCCTCTTCAATCGCAATCGGGACGGATTTCATAAAGCCGGTGAACATGAACACCGCCAGACCCGCGCCGAAGCCGAGGTAGATCACGCAGATGTTGAACGGCGTGTTGAGCCTCAGCGTGTCCGCCGTCTTGGAGAGGGTGAACATCACCATCTGGAACGGCACGACCATCGAGAACACGCAGAGCAGATACATCGCCTTGGAAATCATGGAGCTCACGCGGGTGATGTACCAGCCGCACATCGAGCAGCACAGCAGAATCAGTACGACCGAGGTGATCGTGATCGTCGCCGAATAGCCGAAGGATTGCAGGAAGTTGAGCTGGGTGATGCCGTAGGCATAGTTGTGCAGCCCGGCGAACGTCGCCTGAGTCGGCAGTTCGAACACCGTCGCGGTGGAAATCGCCAGCTCGTCCTTGAGCGAGTTAATCAGAATCAGCAGCACCGGATAGAGCCACACGACGCAGAGTGCCGCGAGCAGCACGGTCAGCAGCACGTTGACAACGCGGCGGGAGCCGGAAACGGCGCCATCATGGTATTTGGCCATTACTGCTGCACCTCCTTGCGACGGGTGAAATAGAGCTGAATGAGCGCGATGACGATGACCAGCAGGAAGAAGACCACGGCCTTCGCCTGACCGATGCCCTTCCACTGCGCGCCGCTGCGCTGGTAGAACGTGTCGTAGATGTTGAGCGCGAGCATCTGGCTGGCCTTGGCCGGTTCGCCGCCGGTCAGCGAGAGGTTCTGGTCGAAGAGCTTGAACGAGTTGGTCAGCGTCAGGAAGGTGCAAATTGTGATGGAGGGCATGACCATCGGCAGCTTGACCCTGAAGAGCGCCTGCGCGCCGGTCGCGCCGTCGATGGCAGCGGCTTCCAGCAGGTCGCCCGGCACGTTTTGCAGCCCCGCGATGTAGATAATCATCATATAGCCGATCTGCTGCCAGCACATCAGGATAATCAATCCCCAGAAGCCGTATCGCGCGTCCAGCGAGAGCAGCGGCCTGCCCAGATTGGTCAGAATGCCGTTGAGCAGAATCTGCCAGATATAGCCCAGCACGATGCCGCCGATCAGGTTCGGCAGGAAGAACACCGTACGGAAGACGTTCGTGCCCTTGAGCCCGCGCGTCAGCGCCAACGCGATGGCAAAGGCGATGACGTTAATCAAGACAGTGGAAACGACGGTGAATTTCGCCGTAAACCAGAAGGCGGAGACGAACGTGCTGTCCTGAAAGACCTTCAGGTAGTTATCCAGCCCAACGAACGTCGTCTTGCTGATGGTGGTGAACTTGTGGAAGGACAGGAAAATGCCCCACAGGAACGGCCACACGAAGCCGATGATAAACGCCGCCAGCGTCGGCAGCAGGAAAAACGGCCAATATTTTTTGATTGCTTTTTCCATATTTCGGTTCCTTTCGGAGGCAGGAATGGGGCAGCCTGCAAAGGGACATGGCGCGCATGCCGCTTTGAAGACTGCCCTTTTCGCGGGCAGTTTGCTTTTTTCAGTCTATCTCAGTTTGAAGAAGAAAAAGGGGAGGGCGAAGTGCCCGCCCCTTTTGGCGCAAGGTCAGTTAATGGCTCAGCTTGTACTCGGTCGCCCAGCCGTCCACGAAGGCGGTCTTCACAGCGTCCCAGTCGCCGGTGCCGGCAGCGTAAGCGGTCAGCGCGGAGCCGACGCCGTTCTTCCACTCTTCGGACGGAATGGTCGCGAAGTTCCAGCTCACCGGGAGCTTGCCCTCGGCGGTGTACTGCGCGTCAATCTGCACGAACGGGTTCGCGGACTGATATTCGCCGGTGAAGGTATCGAACGGGGCGACGAAGCCCATGTCCTGAGACATGCTCTTGCGGCCCTCGTCAGAGGTCACGACCCACTCCATGAACGCGAGGGTCGCGTCGATGTCTTCCTGCTTGGCGGTGCCGTTGACGCACCAGTAGTTCTCCGTGCCGGTGCACAGGCCCTGATTCTCTTCGCCTTCCACGCCGATGTAGATCGGGAGCATGGTCAGGTTCTCAGCGCCGAGGGAGGAAACGTCGTTCCACGCCCAGGTGCCGTTCTGATAGAACACAGCCTTCTCGCCAACGAACTCAGCCACAGCGTCGTTGCCGGTCTTGCTGGCCAGCAGCTTCGGGTCGCAGGTGGAATCGGTGATGTACAGATCCCAGATCTTCTTGTAGTTGTCCAGATAGGTGCCCTTGATGGCCTCGGTCGCGCCGATGCCGTCCGCCTTGTACTCGTAGTAGATCGGCATGTTGGCCAGATGGGTCTTGAAGCGCCAGTCGGAAGAACCGTCCATACCGGCGGAGGTGAAAGCGCCGTCCACGCCAAGCTCGTCCTTGCGCGCCTGGATATCGTCGGCAACCGCCTTCAGGGTTTCAAAGTTGGTGATGTCGGAGGCCTTGTAGCCGGCCTTCTCCAGCAGCTTGGTGTTGGCGATCAGGCCGTAGGTCTCGATGACGTAGGCCACGCCGTACACCTTGTCGTCCTCCTTGAGGGCGAAGGCGTCGGAGGTCAGGTGCTTGGTGATCTCGGCGTCCTTGAGATCATAGCAGTAATCCTTCCAGTTGGCCAGACCGACCGGGCCGTTCACCTGGAACAGCGTCGGCGGATCGTTCTTCTCGATTTCGCTCATCAGCGTGGTCTCGTAGTTGCCGGAAGCGGCCGTCACGACGGTCACCGGCACGCCGGTCTTCTCGGTGTAGAGCTTCGCGAGCTCCTGCCACTGCGGATCCTGCTCGGGCTTGAAGTTCAGGTAGTACACCGAACCCTCGGCCGAAGCGGTCATGGCCAGAGCAAGGCACAGGCATGCGGCCAGAGCAAAGGCGATGATTTTCTTCATAGATTGTTACCCCTTTCATTTGGTAGAGAGTTTTTATGGTCGAAGCGTCCTCCCGCTCCAAACATACGGTTTCACGACGTTGTTTGCGAAACACCGTGCAACGTCTATGCACCCATTATAGACCAACCTTTTCAGAAATGCAAGAGCCTTTTTGGAATTTATGAGCCTTTTTTACAAATCGTGCGCGACATAAACCGACATTTTGCAGATTCGCCCTTCTTCCTTCTTCGGCTTCATCCTCCTTTGTTCGCCAGAATGTGCAACTTTGTGCAAATTTTTTGCGCAAATTGGGCGCACACGGTTGACAGCGCACCCATCCTCTTTTACAATAAAAGCAGACACGAGAGCGGGCTGTGTCACGCGCCGCTTTCCCCCTATCTTCTGCGCAAAGGAGCGTTTCTGTGGCCGTAACCATTCGGGATGTGGCGGCGCTGGCAGGCGTTTCGCCATCCACCGTATCCAGAACCTGCCAAAACAGTCCCTCCATCAGCGAGGACACCAAGCGGCGCGTCCGTCAGGCCGCCAAGCAGCTCGGCTATGCCATGGGCGGCGACCCGGCGCAATCCCCCACGCCGCGCACCATCGGCGTCATCCTGCCGCCGAGCGCCAGAGAGGTTTACGAAAACCCCTTCTATCTGGAGATGATCCGCGGCATCAACCAGTTCTGCAATGCGCATCAATACGTCAGCACCATCGTCACCGGGCGCGACAACGACGAAATCCTCGCGGCGATTCGGCTGCTCGTCTCCACCGGCGCGGCGGATGCGTTTATTCTGCTCTATTCCCGTCAGGGCGATACCGTCATCGACTATCTGGTGCAGGCGGAGCTGATGTACGTGCTCATCGGCAAGGCCTATGCCTACGCGAACAAGACGGTCTACATCGACAACGACAACTTTCTCGCCGGGCAGGAGGCGACCGAATATCTCATCCGCCGGGGACATCGGCGCATCGCCTATCTGGGCAGCGACAACGCCTATTTTTTCACCGCCGACCGCAGGCGCGGCTATCAGGCGGCGCTGGCACTGGCGGATCTCCCCCTTCCGGAGGATTACTGCGTGGAAATGCCGACGCTGGGCAGCGACGACGCGGCCGTGCACGCGCTGCTCAGTCGCGCGGACAGGCCGACCGCCATCGTCGTCAGCGACGATCTGCTGGGCATGACGCTCGGGCGCGCCTGTCTGGCGCACGGGCTTTCTATTCCTAAAGATATTTCCATCATCTCGTTCAATAATTCGCTTTTCGCGAAATTGACCTCGCCCCGGCTCACGTCGGTGGATCTCAATTCCTTTCAGCTGGGCATCGAGGCGGCCAGCCAGCTCATCAGCCACGTCGAGCGTCCGGAATTGATGGCGACCAAGAGCATCATCCCGCACCGCATCGTCGAGCGGGAGAGCTGCCGCGATCTTTGAGCGCGTGCATCGCTCACCAAGCCCGAATCGCTCCAAAACAAAACACGCTCCCTTCGGCGGTAAAACGTCGAAAGAGCGTGTTTTTTGCTTTACAGAATACTTTGAAGCGTCATCGCGCAGAGCATTTCCCGCGGGAATGCGCTCAGTGTGCGCAGCGCCAGCGGCGAGAACGAGCCCTCGCGCAGCAGCATCTGATACAGACAGGCGATCACCAGCCTGCGGTCGATCTGCGGCTTGGCAAAGAGCACACCGATCCGGCCGCCCAGCAGCGAGCCGAGCATGGATTCCGCCTTTTCAAGCGGCAGACGCGCGCGAAGCTCGTCCCGCAGCGCGGCGAACGTCAGTACCTGCGCCGGGTTGACCTCCGCCGCCTGCGCGCAAAGCTCGCAGCCGCGCAGGAAATAGTCGATGCCGTCCGCCTTTTCCGGCAGCTCCTCCTCCAGCAGGGAGAAGAACGGCGCGGCGCTCTCCCGCTTCCGCGTCAGCGCGTTGGAATGGGCGAACGCCATCTCCACCTGCGTCAGCCGGACGACGTAATCCTGCGCGCGGGTGTAGAGCGCCTGCGCGTCCACCGCGTCAAACGCATAGGATACGCCGCGCATGCGCCCGAACGCGCGCATCACGTCGTTATAGCCGAGGGTGCGGTTGCGCGCCGAGAGCGCGCTGTCCAGCGTCAGCAGGCCGCCCAGCGGCTGCGAGGTGCGGATGTAGGTGACGTTCGGCCTGCGGTCATACTGCGTGTGGGAGCGGTGCTTGCCGATGTCAATGGCGATGATATCCCGCGCGCCGCTGCGCACGGCCATCTCCACCGGCGTGTTGTCGCAGAAGCCGCCGTCAATATAGCGGTCGCCGCCGACCTGCTTCATCGGGAAAATCGGGAAGCAGGACGCGCTGGCCATCAGCCAATCGTGCAGCGAACCGGCCTCCATCTCCTCCAGCCGCTTCTCCACCATCGCCAGCGACGGGAAGCGCGTGGTGACCACGCCCAGACGAACGCCGCTGCGGCGAACCCTGTCCTCGTCGATCAGCCGATGCAGAATCTCCATCAGTGGGGAGACGTCCACGCCCTTCTGGTGTGCGTAGCGGGTGATGAATTCCAGCAGCTTTTCCGGGTGATCGAAGATGTTTTCCGCGTCGTCCGCGATGGCAAGGCTTTCCTCGCTCACCACGTCGCTCAGGCGGATGCTGCTCCACAATTCGGCCGCCGCGTCCATGCTGCCCTGCGCGTACATCGCCGCGTGCAGCGCGCCGACGGACGTGCCGAAGACGCTGCCCGCCTTCACGCCCAGCGCGTCCAGCGCGGCAATCGCGCCGACCTCATACGCGCCCTTCGCCCCGCCGCCGCCCAGCACGAGCGCCGTTTCGGAGGGAATGAACGCGCGCATTAGGCGCGAACCTCGATTTTCGCCATATCCGCCAGCATTTCGGCGGTCTTTTCAATGCCCATCAGCCCGGAGTTGATGCAGACGTCGTAATTCTGCGCCTTGCCCCACTTCTGATCCGTGTAGCGGAAATAGTGGTTTCCGCGCTCCTTGTCGGATGTGCTGATGGCCTTGAGCGCCTCCGCCTCGCTCAGGTTGTGGCGCGCCATGATGCGGTTGACGCGCACCTCGCGCGGCGCATAGACGAAGACGTTGATGGTGTTGTCGCGCCCGGCGAGGATATAGTCCGCGCAGCGGCCGACGATGACCGCGCTCTCCTTCGCGGCGATGTCGCGGATGACCTGCGCCTCGGAGATGAAGATGGATTCGCTCAGCGGCAGATACTGGCTGGAGAAGAAGCCGCTGGAATACGCGGCGCTCGCGGCGAGGTTCTGCATGAAGCCGCTGCGCACGCGCTGCTCGTTGTTGGCGATGAACTCGTCGGACAGGCCGCTCTTCTGCGCGGCCAGGGTGATGAGCTTTTTATCGTAATACGCGATGCCGAGGGTTTTGGCGACCAGCTCGCCGATCTCGCGGCCGCCGCTGCCATACTCACGGCCAATGGTGATGATTAAAGGATTCCTCATATTGATGACCTCCTCATCCTGTTTGTTGTCTTTATTATAACACATCCGTAAACCGCGGGACAAACTTTTTTCTACTTCCGTTCTCCTCAAAAATCAGCTTCCCCCTTGAAGGAGTCCGTCCCCATTTGAAGTTTCCAAACGATTGTGCTACAATAAAAACATAAAAAAACGACACAGAGGAGCGTCAACCCATGACCATCAGATTATACGACAAAGATGTGGATATGCTGGACTTTTCCGCCGTGGTCAAAACCTGCGTGCAGCGGGAAAACGGCTATGTCGTCACGCTGGATCAGACGGCGTTTTTCCCGGAGGGCGGCGGACAGGGCGCGGATCACGGCACACTGGGCGGCGTGCAGGTGCTCGACGCGCACGACGTTCACGGCGAGGTGGAGCACCTGGTCAGCGCGCCGCTGACAATCGGCAGCGAGGTGCGCGGCCATGTGGACGCGGCGCGCAGGCTGGACATGATGCAGCAGCACAGCGGCGAGCACATGTTTTCCGGATTGGTGCACGGCCTTTTCGGGTATGATAACGTGGGCTTTCACATCGGCACGGAGGCCGTGACCATGGATTTCAACGGCCCGCTGACCGAGGAGGACGTCCGCCGCGTGGAGCTGCTGGCGAATCAGGCCGTCTGGCGCGATCAGCCGGTGGAGGCGTTCGTGCCCGACCGCGAGGCGCTGGCAAACATCGAATACCGCAGCAAAAAGGAGATCGACGGGGATGTGCGCATCGTCCGCATCGAGGGCGTGGATACCTGCGCCTGCTGCGGCACACACGTGCATACCACCGGCGCCGTCGGCCAGATCAAGGTCGTCGGCGTGCAGAAATACAAGAGCGGCGTGCGCGTCTCCATCCTCTGCGGCCGCCGCGCGCTGGCCTACGAAAACGCGATGCTCGATCAGGCCAAGGCCGCCGGTCACGCGCTTTCCGTGCCGACGGAGGAGCTTTCCGGCGCGGTGGAGCGGATGCTCGGCGAGCGCGACCGCCTGCGCGCACAGAACGACGCGCTGGGCATGCGCCTTTTCGATCTGCTGGCGCAGCGGGAGGCAAAAAACGCGATCCGCGTCGTGGCCTGCGACGCGCTGCCCGCCGCGCACGCGCGCAAGGCCGCCGGTCAGCTCGCCGTCGGTGCGAAGGCGGCGCTCGTACTCATCCCCCGCGAGGCGGGCTGGAGCTTCGCGCTGTCCTCCGAAACGGAGGACGTGCGCCCGATGACCAAAGCCCTCTGCGCGGCGTTCGGCGGCAAGGGCGGCGGGCCGAAGGACATGACGCAGGGCGTTCTCTCCTCCGGCACGGAGGCGGAAATTCGGGCAAGCCTTAAAGAATAACGGGATAACTCCCGTTCAGCCCGGACACGCGATTTCAAGCACCTGCTCGATCATCTTGTGAAAGAGCTGCGCTTCCACCGTGTCGGCGGCGCGGTAATAGACCTCCTTCCCCTCGCGGCGGGCGACGATCAGCCCCGCCGCGCGGAGGGGACGCAGGTGGTGCGACAGCGCGGGCGAGGACATTTCCATACATTCGGAAAGCTGGATCACGCATTTTTCGCTGTGGCAGAGGATGAAAAACAGGCGCACGCGCGTCGGGTCGCTCAGGTATTTGAAAAGCTGCGCCGCCGCCTCAAACGACGCGGTATCCTGCGGCGCGGGATGCAGATGATGTTCGCTCATACGACATTCTCCCCTTTTGCTCCGTTTTCGCCCAATCGGAAGGTCCTTTCGCCCAATCGGAAGAGGTTGTGCGGAAGCCCTTGCGCGGGCGCTCTCAATGCATTATACTGCGGTCACAACGAATAAACAAGTGCTTAATCGTTAAATCCATTGACTGATACTAATTCGCAGTTAAAATGCTTAACAGAGCGCATCAGATTTTTTGTTCTG
>ERZ827150.4393-NODE-4393-length-12428-cov-3.051564_pt1 | contig 12428 bp, 7 predicted proteins | sample MGYA00519779_ERZ827150 | MGnify/ENA primary metagenome ERZ827150 (study PRJEB31778, sample SAMEA3449267) | human gut metagenome | biome: human gut; feature: human-associated habitat; material: faeces | place: United Kingdom | collected 2010/2012 ...
GACGAACTGAACACCATCATCATGAAAATGATGGCACGCAATATCGAAGATCGTTATCAGACTCCGGCTACGCTGATCAAGGCGCTGGACTTATATTTGCAGAACAGCGTCCATGCCGGAGCCGGCGCGGTACCGCAGCTGAAATTCCGGTTGCCGGGAGCGGGACAGAATGCCGGTGCTCCGCGGACGCCTTTCGGCGGAGGAGCTGCAAAGACTCCGTTCGCCGCCGCAGGCGCCCGGACTCCGTTTGCCGCCAGGGGACCGGCCGCCGCGATGCCGAAAGCCAATCCGCCGAAACCGGCGGTTCCATCCGCCGTGCCGAAGGCGGTGCCGCCGAAAGCGGTAACTCCCGTTGTTGCGCCGAAAGTGGCGGATCCTGTTGCTGCGCCGAAACCGGCGCCTTCGGTCGCTGCGGAATCATCCGGAAAAGTGACGGACGTTAAAAAACTTGATGATAAAGAAGTTAAGAAAAATAACGAAAAAAAGTCGGATGATGATGCGCTTGCTTTGAAAGTTGTTCCGAAAGCGGAAAAACCGGCAGCTCCCCCCGTCGAAACGCCGGAAGAATCCGGCAAAAGCAAGAAAAAAGAAAAAAAGAAGAAGGAAAAGGAAGACGGAGAGCGCAACATCGGAAAAACGGTTATGATGGCGATCGGCACGCTGATTATGCTGCTGATTACGCTGGGCTGTCTGGGAGGAGCGTTCTATTTTCTGGCGGCGGGGAACAAACTGCCGTCTGCCATCCAGCCATATGGCGACAAACTGGTGGCCATGATTCAGGGTAAGGAGAATAAGTTGCCGACTCTGAATCTGCCGTCCGATCCGGGTCAGAGGAAACCGGATGACAAGACGGCCGGTCCGGTGGACCTGTCGAAAACGCCGAAACCGGCGGAAGGTCAGAAACCCGAGGAACAGCCGAAGCCGAAAATCGAAACGCGCCGCGAATATCTGGCGGCGATCGACAAATTGATGGAACGGATCAGGAGCAATCCGGATGACCGTGTCGGATTTCTTGAATAGTCCGATCGTTTCTTCCGGCAGTTCCCGAATTTTCAGACTCCGGAGGAAGAAACCGCACTGCGTCCCTTCCTGAATGCGTTTCACCGAGTGGACGAAGTTGCCCGCGTGGCGCCGGCCCGTGCGGCGGCGCATGCGGAATTTACGACGGCTCTCGGCAAACGCCATGCTGCTGCGGAAGCGGCGGAACGGGAGCTGGCGGAAAAGCAGGAAAGGGAGCGGCAGCAGAGAGAACAGGCCGAAGCGGAAAGAAAGCGTCTTGCCGAAGAGAAGGCCAAACGGGATGCTGAAGCGAAAGCGGTTGCGGCAAAACGTCTTGCCGAAGTGATGCCGAAACTGCGGCCGCTGTTTGGAAAAGTGGCGAATTCATTTCTGGTCGCGGCCCGCACCGGCAATACGATCGGTTTCAATCGCGATCTCTCTGAATTACGCATGTTCCCGTTTGTCCCGGGAGAGAGTGCGGAGGAGATGCGGATTCTGAATCAGCTCAACACGTTCGGCAGCGACCTGCCGAATGAATTGAAGAATCTGCGCGCCTTTGTCGAACGTCTCGGCAAAATTACGCCGGACAATGACAGCTTTTCGATTGAAATGCCGAACCGCGACCTTTTGACCATCACCGGAGTAAAGCCGGATTCCATTACCGCGGTGGACGGTCTGGGAAAGCAGGTTCCGTTCGATCTCTCCGATTCGCGGGTCCGAACCATTTTCATTCAGCGTCTCGAACGGCGATTGAAGCTTCAGAAGCCTGGATTTTATCTTGATATGATGACCGGCAACTTCACGCCGGAAACGGAGCGGGAAGCCGCGGATCATGCGTTTTGGAAAACTTATTACAAGCCGTTTATGACCGCCTATTTCTTTGACCGGCTCACTGCGGCGGACGCCGCTGCGAAAACTGCTTTGGAAAAACGTTACGGAAAACTTCCGGAGTTCCAGGCGGCGTTGGAAGCGATGAAATAAGCGGATTTTGTTTTCTTCTGCCGGCGTTGTGCGATCGTGCGGCGCCGGCAGATTTTTTGTCTTCATTGAAGAAGTTGATGGAATTATAATGATTCACTTTCCGCTGTTTTCCGTATCTTTTGGGGATTGAATTTTCTTCTGACCGGAGCTATATTGCGGCAAACAACCTCTGGAGGGTGCCTGCTATGAAATTCCGAATGATCCACAATAATTTCAATGTTCTCGATCTTGACAAAAGCCTCAAGTTCTATGCGGAAGCGCTGGATATGAAGGAAACGAGGAGAATTTCCGCTCCGGACGGCTCTTTCATCATCGTCTACCTGAAATGCGACAAAGGCGATCACCTGCTGGAATTGACCTGGATGCGGGATATGGACCGTCCCTACGACCTCGGCGACAACGAATTTCACCTCGCTTTCGAGACGGACGACTACGAGGCAGCCCATGCCAGACACAAAGCCATGGGCTGCATCTGCTGCGAAAATCCCGAAATGGGAATCTACTTCATTTCCGATCCCGATAACTACTGGTTGGAGGTTATTCCAGAGAAGCGGTAAAGAGAAATTCTCTTGCCTGGATTATGCAAGGACATATCATATTATATGATTGTAAAAAAACAATCGAGTTCCTAAAAGGCGTTTTTTCTGTAGTGTGATCACGCTTCAAAATACCAATACTTTGGAGGATTTTATTTTGAACCTTGAAACAAGAAATCGTATTTTATCGAAAAACGGTAGACCTTTAAGATTCTTGCTTTTAGCGCTTATAGATGAGATTGAGAAAAAAATGCCGAATGGTTTCGTAAAGGCTACAGAAAGATATTTTGGCGTTTATCCACCTTTGTCTCGCAAAATCATTGCACGAATTGATCTTCAAGTTGAATCTATTCAGATTTACATTGACAATAAGTATGTGAATTATGCGAGCTCATTGAATTTTTCGATAGGAAAAGCTCCCGATTGGAAAGGCCAGCCAGATAAACTATTCGGGATATCTTTGACTGAAAAAGAGAATGTTCCAAATGTAATAAATTTATTTTTATATATTTACGGAGAGCAGACTGGTACAGTTCCTCCATTATATACAAATGATTTGTTTGAGGATAGTGTAGATACATCTTCTCATGCTTCCAAAGTAGTCACCTCCATTGAAAACAATTATGAAGAAGGCGATCTCATATACCGCCTCAGCAAGCAATACGAAAGAAATCCTCAAGTAAAAGGGGCAGCAATAAGAATACATGGTTTAAAGTGTAAAATATGTAATTTCGACTTTAAAAAGGTGTATGGTGAGTACGGTGACGGCTATATCGAAGTACATCACCTGACCCCTTTGGCATCAGGAGAAGGGGTTAGAAAAATCGACCCACGCAACGATTTAATCACTATTTGCGCAAATTGCCACAGAGTAGTTCACAGAAATCGCAAAAAACTATTATCTCCAGATGAATTGAGAAACGCATTGAAGGAACAATTTGCATTAAGTTAAATGCTTTTGAAAGCAGTCCCTGATCAGATACTATTTTCACGAACAATGGAAATATGGTTGTCGTATAAAATGATGTTAACAAGAATATCCCGACAACTACGGGCTTGGGGTGTTGCTTATAAAGTCGAAAAGTATGGTAGGGCTGTCTGTCCTCAGACAGCCGTTCACTTATGAATGACAATCGGTTAAAAGATTCACAATGCGGAAATTTGTTGTAAAGACTAAACCTGAAGCTCAAAATAAAGCGAACGGCGCTCTGGGGACAGAGCGCCCTACCCAAGCGTTCTCTTTGAACAATGAGTTATTTCCAGTAAGAAAAACGACTTCTCATGTAATTCCGGATTGGATTCGGCTTGAAGAGGAGTTATACTTTATTACAATCAATTGCAAAGAGCGTGGAAGTAATCAGCTTTGCACGCCAACTATAAGCAAAGGCATATTTTCGGCATTGGAGTTTTATGCTCAAAAGCAGATGATTTTTTCAAGATTGGTTTTGTTGATGCCGGATCATATGCATGGAATATTTTCTTTTTCTGCAAAAGATGGTATTGATAAATCAATTTCAACTTTGAAAAAGTATCTTGCAAGAAATTACCGAATCAATTTTCAAGACGGCTTTTTCGAACACCGTATACGAAATGATGAACATCTGAAACAAATAGAGGACTATATTCTTAATAATCCTGTTCGCAAAGAACTTATCGATTTTCATGAACAATGGAAATTCGTTTGGCGTCCCCAATAATACATTTATGTACTAATGAAAGTAGCCCGACGGCTACTGGCTTGAGATCATTCCGGGGCAGCGTTGACCCTCAACCGCATTATTTCAGGCAAATGATCACATTCTCTGTGACCATTTAAGGGGCGATTCGTCCGAACGGAAATAAAATGAAGACTGCCGTGTATATCAATTGCTCTCCGCATTCGGCAGAACTTGAGAAAAACTTTTTGAAAATCATGTACAAAAAAAGAGGCCGGCGAACCGGTCTCACAGGTGTAATCACCTTCGGCATATAGCCTTGTTGTGATAAGATGATATTAACTTATCACAATAAAATAATTTTGCAAATTCCATTTTTGAGAAAAGGAACAAAATTATGAGTCGTATCCTCGGACTTGATGTCGGAACGAATTCTCTTGGCTGGGCAATTCTGGATCCTTTTCAAAAGATGTTTATTGATACGGGAGTGGTCGTATTCCAACAGGGGATTCCTGAAGAAAAAGGGAGGGAGGCAGAATGTTCCCCGGCTGCCGAGCGGCGGAAATTCCGGGCTGCACGTCGCTTGAAATACCGTCGCCGTCTGAGAAAATATCATACATTGAAGGTACTGATTGAAAATCAGATGTGCCCATTGACCATTCCTGAATTGCAAAATTGGATTCGGAATGGAAAATTTCCCATTGAAAACCGAGAATTCATCGCCTGGCTCAGCAGTACGAAAGAAGACAATCCCTATTATTTTCGAGCCAAAGCCGCCGAACGGAAGTTGCCGCCACTCGAATTGGGGCGAGCGTTCTACCATCTGGCGATTCGGCGGGGCTTCAGGAGTTCCCGCAAAGAGACCTCCGGTTCGAACGAAAAAGAATTGACCAGTTTTAAGCAGGAGATCAACCGCCTGACTGAAATTCTGCAAAGAAAACAGTGCACTTTGGGGCAGTATTTCTATGAACTGTTCCAGAAGTCTGAGAAAATCCGGAAAGTCAACCGTTGCGGAAGAAAAGAGCACTATGAGCCGGAATTTGACAAAATATGCGAAGTGCAGGAACTTCCGGAACCCTTTGTCTCTGAAATGAGAAAGGCCATTTTCCTGCAACGCCCCCTGCGTTCGCAGAAATATCTTGCAGGGCATTGTTCTCTGGAGAAAAAACGAGTTCGCTGCCAGATCGGCCATCCGCTGTTTGAACGCTATCGGATGCTTTCGTTCATCAACAGCATCAGAAAGAATGGCGTTCCTCTGAATGAACGGGAACGGCAGAAAGCACAGGCTGCTTTTCTGGTCAGCAAGCCAAGTTTTGAATTTGAAAAACTGGTTCGGAAATTATACCCCGGATATCCGAAGAATGAATGGTCAGAGTGGAATTATCCCCCGGATAAATCGATCGCATCATCTCCCGTCACGAACCAGTTGCAGAAAATACTGGGAACTGAAGATCTTTTCGCCTGGCACCACGAATACATCGGGCGCGACAACAAACCGAAAAGCATGGATTACCAGACCCTGTTTGACGCTCTTACATTTTTCGATGACGACGGTATGCTGAAAAATTTTGCCATCGAACGAGCCGGTTTGACTGTAGATCAGGCGGAAAAATTTGTCAAGATTCGAATTCCGACAGGGTATGCGAATTTCAGTCTTTATGCGATCCGGAAGATTCTGCCTTTCCTTGAAGCAGGGCATATTCAGACCCGAGCGGTGTTTCTGGCAAAACTACCGGATGTACTTGGAAAAGACGTTTTTCAGAAAAACGGGGAGAAAATTATTGCGGATATGGAACAGTTGGAGGCCGACTGGCGTATGGAGCGGGAATCGGCGTCGGAATCCGGCGAACGGGCCGCATTTCTTTCCCTGACGGAACGGATCAAACACTATCTGGAGGATGAATTTCATGTGACACCGGGTCGTTTTGAATTGCTGTACCGCTACAACAGCCGTTCCGACTATCAGGATCACACCCGATCCGGGATTCTTCCGGAAGTGAATCTGGGAATGATCTACAATCCGATGGTGTACCGGTCGCTTAACGTTCTCCGACGTCTGGTCAATCATCTTCGCAAAACGGGGAAAATCAATGCAGATACCGAGATTCATGTGGAACTCGCCCGTTCGGTAAATGACAAAAATACGCGTATGGCTGTTGCGGACGATCAGAAAAAACAGGAAAATCTGCGCAAACAGTATAAGGAAGCGATCGAAGCAGAGGGATTTGAAGCGACCGAAGAGCGGATTTTACGCTATGTCCTCTGGATGGAACAGAACAAACACTGTCTTTACACCGGGAAAGCAATCGGGCTGGCGGACTTGATGAGCGAAAACGACCTTGTTGAGCTTGAACACACCGTTCCGCGTTCCCGGGGCGGGGACAGCAGCAGGGAAAATCTGACTCTCTGTTTCACGGATTACAACCGCTACACCAAGAAAAACGGTCTGCCGACGGCTTGTCCGAATTATGACGTAAAATGGAAGGAATACAACTCGATCCGGGAGAATATCAAAGTTGCCGGTTGGGAGGAAAAGCGGGAAAATCTGCGTTCGCGTCTGGAAAAGCTCCGTTCTGCCGCCAGAGGCAATCCGCAGAAACGGGTCGAAATGCTCGAATGCAGAAGAGAATTCGAATACTGGTGCGCCAAACTGGCCGCCTTTGAAATTACGGATGAGGAGTTGCGCCGGAAAGGATTTTCCAGACGGCAGCTGGCGGATACCGGAATCATTGCCCGGCATGCGGTTTTTCTGCTGAAATCCGTTTATGGAAATACCTACTCCAGAAACGGGCGCGTGACGGAATGGGTAAGAAAAGCGTGGGGTGTGCAGGGGATCTATGAAAAGAAAGACCGCTGCGATCACCGGCATCATGCCATCGATGCCATGTGCATTGCGGCCTTGACGGAGGATTTCTTCCAGAAGATCAGCGCGGCATATCGGGCTGACGAGGAAAAGGCGATGGCATACGCCCGATACAACAGTACTTTGCCCGACGCCTATCCGTGGCGCTCGTTCCCGGAAGATGTATTTGAAAAATCAGAAGAGATTCTGGTCACCCATTTTATCCGGCACAATGAAACGAAGCAGGCTAAAAAACAAGTTCATCTTGTTACGCCGTACAAAACGGCGGATGGCGGACTCCGGCGGGTGGTAACTGCCGGCGGCGACACAGTCCGCGGGCAGCTGCATAAAGAAAGTTATTTCGGACGGATCAGAGACCCGGAATCCGGTGAAAAAAAATCCGTCCTGCGCAAAGAGTTGAACTCTCAAAATTTCAAAACTGAATCCGCTCTCGCCGCAATTGTCGATCCTGCGATTCGGGAGGCCGTATCCGCTCAGCTTCGTCTCCGCATGAGTTCAGGGAAAAGCTTCAAAGAAGCGATGGATGAGGGTGGTTTTCGCATGAGATCCGGGGACGACGTCTTCCAAGGGCCGCCGATCCGCAAAGTCCGGAGTTTCGTCCGAACTGCAGAGCCGTTGAAAATCCGGAGACACGCCTATGCATCCGAAGCGGAATACAAAAACTACATTTATGCCGATACGGCCAAGGGCGGCAATTTCAAAGCGGCGCTCTTCCGGGCGCCTCGGGGAAAACTCTGCTATTGTCTGCAATCGCTCTGGAACTGGGCGAACGCACATAAGCGGCCAGACTATGTTCCTCCGGAAAAACAGCCGGGGGTGGGCGAATTCCTCGGTTTCATTGCGCCGGGAACCATGGTGCTCGTCTATGAAAATACGCCTGACGAATTGAAAAAACTATCTCGGCGGGAACTCAATAAGCGGTTGTATAAAATTATTGTGATAGAAAAGGATATTCAACGCTTGAGTCTTCGTTATCATTGCGAGGCCAGGGCCAAATCCGAGGTACAGGAGGAAATGAAAAAAACGCTGGGAGTCGAAGAGGCGTCAACCATTTCTTTCCAGGAGCCGGCAAAGCTGTTGAAAATCACCAGTGGAGAATTTTCGAATCATTTGATCTTCGAAGGAATTGATTTTGTCATGTCCATTGACGGCGAAATACGTTTTTTGAAATAAAATCCTCAGAGTGGAGATGGTCATGCTGAAGCGGACGCTGTTTTTCGGATCTCCCGGCAGGTTGTTTCTCGAACATTCTCTGCTGGCTTATGAAACGCGAAATGCGAACGACGCTTCGGAGAAGAGGACATTTCCGCTGGAAGATCTTGGTTTCATCGTTCTGGAGTCTCTGCAGCTTGCCGTGACAACGGCATGTCTCAATGCACTGGCGAAAGAGAATATTGCCGTTGTCGTCTGCGATCATGCGCACATGCCCTCGGCAATGCTTCAGCCGTTTTCCGGGAACACGCTGGCGCAACGGCATACGGAAGCGCAGCTGCGGGCCACCGAGGCGCTGAAAGCCCGTCTCTGGCGGCAGACGGTCAAGGCCAAGATCACCAATCAGGCTGAATGCCTGAAGCGCCTGGGCTTGCCGGATCGACGGTTGCGTGTGCTGGCGGAATCGGTTAAAGCGGGAGACTCCGACAATGCGGAAGCCGTGGCTGCACGATATTATTTTCAGCAGCTCGCCGAACCGGAAGCATTTTCCCGTTGTCGGGACGGGATTCCTCCGAATCCCGCGCTGAATTACGGATACGCCATTTTGCGGACGGCAGTGGCCCGTGCCTTGACGGGTTCCGGGCTGCTTTGCGTGGCGGGGATTCACCACTCGAATCAGTACAATCCTTTTGGGCTTGCGGACGACATCATGGAGCCGTTCCGTCCGTTTGTGGACGAGATGGTTTTCTCCTCCCGTGATTTTTTTGCCGTGCCGGAATTGGGAAAGGTCCAAAAAGCACAACTGCTCCAGCTTTTAACGGCGGATGTCATATCGGGAACGGAAAGGCGTCCTCTTCTGAACAGCATCAGCTGTACTTCCGCATCGCTGGTTCGTTGTTTTCTGCGGGAGGAAACGGTTGTAAAATATCCGGAATTTGTGAAAAAATGAGTGCGGAATATCAAGCTGTCAGCAGGTATGCGGCGATGTGGATCTATGTGATGTTCGATTTACCGACCAATACGAAGGCGCAACGGAAAGCCGCTGCCGGATTTCGTCATGATTTAATCAAGGACGGATTTCAAATGATGCAGTTTTCCGTCTACATCCGGCACTGTGCTACCGGAGAGAATGCTCTGGTGCACATCAACCGGGTTGAAGCAATGGTTCCGGCGGAAGGTATTGTCACGGTTTTGAAAGTGACCGACCGTCAATTCAGCGACACGCGGACTTTTGTCGGTAGAAAAACCACTCCGCCGCCGCCCGCACCTCTTCAATTGGAGCTTTTTTAAAAAAAACTCTGAAAAATATCGAAGATGTTTCTCATAATAAAGGAGTTGCAACCCCAATAATATAACCCACCTTCAAATTACATCAAATCACAACTTTTACCGGGTAGTGCCCGGTGCAGAGAATAGTTCTGATGTGATCTAGGTCAAATGAGAAGTCGGCAACCTTACTCTGATTTTGCAATACCATACGAATTCTTCAAATTTTACAATACCTGATTCTGGGTGAAGTTTTTCTTTGAGCTTGCGATATGGTTTCCGGCGGATGCTTTGGAGTATCGAAAGTGCATCCGCCGGATTTTTTTACTTTACAAGAAGCGAGGCTCCGGCGAGGATCAGGAGGGATTCGCCGGTTGCTTCCAGTTCTACGGCGGCGATATCCGCCGTCGGATCGGGATTGTCGATTTCCACGAGAAAAAGGCCGTATTCGAGCATACGCGGCGTGACAAAACGGAAGGCAGGCGGAATTCCGCGGCTGTCCGCGGCCAGGAACCAGTCGCGCAGCTCCCGTTTGTTGCACAGTTCCGCCGGAGAAGTGCGGCTGCCGTCGCGGCGGACAAAATGGACGCGGCCCAGCGTCTCCGCTTGTTCCGGTACATAAGCGGCGGTCAGCAGGAGAAACAGCTTCTCCGGCCGGACATCGACCGGAAGCGTCAGCCGGGAGCCGTGGATTCCTTTCCATGCAGCGGCGGAAAGCAGTACCGGAGCAGAGGAAAAGCGAAACGGAATCCGATGGATCAGCTCTTTCCCGTGCAGCGCTTTGCCGAGCTCCTCCGTGCCGACGTGTTTCTCTCCGAGGGAGGCGCGGGGAGCGCCGGCCGGCAGCGGGAGCGGCGTGCAGCCGGGGATCGGTGTATTCGACACTCTCTCCAGCGCGATGTCATCCATGACCAGTGTGCCGGGCCGCTCGATTCCGACGCAGAAAACCAGCGTCGCATCGCTCGCCGGGATCTCGACTTCCACGCTGCGCCGGACGAAACCGTCTCCCGGCGCAACCGGAGCGGTATGATAGCGTTTGAAGTAACCGCTGTTCCGGTCGAACACATCGAAGTAGGGAGAAACGGGTTTGGCGCCGGTATTTTTAAAACTGCCGCTGAAGAGACAGCGCTCCGGCCCCGGCACGCGGGCGTCGAAGAAGGCGTAAACCCGTCCGGCTCCGGACGAAGTCAGTTCCAGGGCGTAGTTTCCTGTCGCCGCATCGGTGGTTACCGCAATGCGTCCCTGCGGATCGAACTGCCTGTCGCGCAGCTGCCACTGCATTGCGGCGGCGTTTTTGAGACCGCCGGTCGCCACGTCGCCGGAAATTTCTTCAAAGGAGTAATTCGGACAGAAGTTGGTCGTCTCCGCGATCTCTTTGAAGCCGGTGAGCTTCTGCCTGCTGACGACATAGATGATTTCCGTCGGACGCAGCGTCCGGTATTTTCCGGAGGCGCCGGAGAATTTCACCTCGCGTCCGTAGAGATCGTAGACGGCGTCGACTTCGCCTTCGAGTTCCCAGACCGCTGCAGCGGCGGTCCGGCCGAGGACAGTCAGGATGCTTCCGTCGGTGCGGCGGAAGCCGTGACGGAGATCGAGCGGAGTTTGCGTCACCTGTCCGGTGTAGCGATCGCATTTGCGCAGCATCGCCTGGGCGAACGCGAGCGCCGGCAGCGACGGAATCGGCGAAAGCGTCTGGTGCGAAAAGAAGAAATCCTCTCCGAAGCTGAAGTATTTTTCGAACCCTTCTTCGATGAACCAGAATTGAATCGCCGCAGTCAGCTTCGCCTGCATCGCGGGGTCGGCGATGGTGTGCCACATCTGTTCGGTCTGCCAGAGCTTCATGCCGGGCCGGGCTTGTTCGACTGCCCGCTTCAACTCCGCGATTCCCTTGAGCCCCTGGTAGGAGTGGACGTTATAGAAGTCGCAGTAAGAGGCGGCTCCGAGAGTCAGCAGCTCGAACGGCATGGCGTTGTCGCAGGCGGCTCCGTAACCGAAACCGCTGACCAGGATCTTCGCTTCGGGATCGGCGGAACGGATGGCCCGGTGCGCCCTTTTCAGGAGCTCCAGATAGTCGGCGGTGGAACCGGAAAAGCTTGCGGCCGGGGCGGGCGGGTGCCAGTCGACTTCGTTCCAGATCTCCCAGGCGGCAACCTTGCCGCGGTAACGTTCCGCGACGGCACGGACGTAGCGCTCCCAGTCGTCCGGGTCGGCGGGCTTGCGCCGGGCGGACATGTCGGCATTTTTATGGGTGGGGACGATTGCGGAATCCGCCGCCCAGACCGGCGGAGAGCCGAGAATGCCGAGCATGCGGATGCCTGCTTCCCGGTTTCGCTCCACGATGGCATCGCTCCAGCGCCAGTCAAACTGTCCCTTTTCCGGCTCCACGATGAACCAGTGGAAGGCATCGCTGCGGCTGTTGCGGATTCCGGTTTTCGCAAGCACGTGCGGGAGGTCGAAAAGATGGTGGCCGATGTAGTCGGCGAAACGGCCGTCCGGCAGTTCCTCATCGGGCCGGTTCAGTTCAGCATGCGAGAAGACATAACGTTCGCCGCCGCACTCCAGCGTGAAGCTGTAATGTCCCGGGGTTCTGACCGGCAGTTCGATCTGAAACTCTTTCTGCCGGGTCCGGGCCGGAATGCGGATTGTTTCGCGCACTTCCGGCAGTGCGGCGCCGTCGGTCTCTCTGCCGGTGAGGCGCAGGAGGAAGTCCTGTTCCGTATCGGAGAAATTGGCGCCGGAGAGACGCAGCACCGCTTTTTCACCCGGAAGAGAGAGCGAATCGTCGAACGACCATACCGGCAGCAGGGTGGCGCCGCTCTGCCCGGCGGCGGTCAGAAGCTCCGTTTTGCCGGAGCGGAGGTCCGCCAGCAGCGTTGTGGATTCTCCGGGCGGGAAGGGCGTATCCGGGGTCGAGTCGAGTTCCGCGCCCTGCAGCTGCCGGGCGGAGACCCGGATGGCGCTTGCGAAGAACGGCGG
>ERZ827150.4403-NODE-4403-length-12406-cov-4.448061_pt1 | contig 12406 bp, 9 predicted proteins | sample MGYA00519779_ERZ827150 | MGnify/ENA primary metagenome ERZ827150 (study PRJEB31778, sample SAMEA3449267) | human gut metagenome | biome: human gut; feature: human-associated habitat; material: faeces | place: United Kingdom | collected 2010/2012 ...
TGTCCGTGGTGGTGGCGCGCTGGTGGCCCAGCATGTGCTGAATGTCGCACAGCGTCACCTTGTTCGTGCTTACGAGCATGGAGGCGAAGTAGTGCCGCAGCGCATGAAAACCGAACTCCCTGACACCAGCTTCACGGCACAGCCGTTTCAGCATGCGGCATATGGAGGGCTGATTCCGTCTGTACGGCCCATGCGTAGCGGGATTGACGAAAACATACGGGCTGCCCTCTGATAGAGGGTGAAGCCGCGTCAACACGTCACGCAGCGTATGGCCGACAGGAACCAGACGGGACGTCTTGGAGCCATTCCGGCTTTTGTGCGTCCACAGCCTGATGGAGCCGTCTGAAACGTCTTCCCATTTCAGGTTGAGCACTTCGCTGAGGCGTGCCCCCGTGTAGCTGATGAACGTTAATATATCTCTTTCCTGCTGCGTAGCAGCGGCGAAGACTTTCTCAACGTCATCCTTTGAAGGGACGTACTTGACGAACTCCTCTTCCGGGAAGGGCTTGACCGCCTGCCAAGGATTGCCGTTGAGCTCTGATTTGTGCCAGTTCCAAAGGGCCTTGAGCGTACGTATACGCCTGTTGGCCGTTTTGGCACCGCTACGGGCCATGACGCCATTGCTAAAGGCACGCGCCATGCTCAAGGTAACGTCATCCATAGCGCAGTCCTGCAAGCGGCAGTCTTTCCTGATGTAGCTGGCGAACTCCCGCAGGTGCTTCTTCTTCTCCCTAAGGGTGTTGGAAGCTATACGCAGCTCGCAGTCAGCTATGTACTGGCTACAGGCCAGCGAATACATCAAATGGGGCTGTGCTGCCATCGCTGGGGCTTGCCTCATCGCCAACTCCCATAGCTTTGCTTCTTGGAGCGTCAGAAAGCGCTTCTTGCGTATTATACCACCTACTTTGACGCTTGCCTCGTACCGACGGCACGTCTTCAACTGTATCGTGTTGATAGCCATAGCGGCTGTACCTTCCTTGTTTTGCGTAGTTCAAGACTTCCACAGGGTCGAAACGGGCACTTTTGAGGTTTCCCCCTTGCGGCCTTGTGCTGGGCGGGGTCACAAAAAAGTGGGGATACTGGCGCCACGTCTTCCTAAACGTATTTGGTGCTATCTGTAAGATCTCGGCTATCTGCTTATATGTCATGCACTGCTGCCCCATCGTGTGCCTCCTTGCAAGCTTCTTTGAGAGCCCTCAACAGGATGTCATTATCAATGTGGCTCAACGAGGCACATGCCTTGGGCCTGATACGCATAATGTATTCGGTGTTGAAGCCGGTACCGTCCAGTTCCTCTTTCAGCATATCGAGGAACAAGAAATAGGCCTTTTCAGTAATCTTTGCCGGTATTTTCGGCGCAAACGGGATGTTTTTCTTATTGATGTAGTTCCACGTCTGCGCACCGCCAGACTTCTTGATAAAGGCCATATCCTGCCCTTTCTTGCCATCCTTAAGAAGGTAGCCAGTATGCATGGCAAAGCTACACTCTTTGACAAGGCATGGCTTCACGCCAGCTGGAGGCACCGTCCCATGAACTGCCGTTATCGATGCATTCCATAGTTTGGAAACTTTTCTATGGTTTGAAGCTTTCAAGTTCAGCTTTTTCGACTCAAAAAGGTTCCCTATCAAATGGAAGTGGAATCCTGTCTTTCGCGTCCATTCGCGCTTGTACACGAACCAGCAGCCCGGGAACCGGTAGACCAGCTTCCTCACGAACTTGGTGAACACGTCCTGGCAGTTAGCAAACCGCTGCGTATCGCAGCATGTACCGGGGATCATCAGGGAGATGAACAGATAAGGCGAGGTAGCTAACGAGCAAAGGGCACGGCGTAAACCTTTATTCCTCTGCTTCCATGACCTCCGTAAGGATTGGTGCTTGTGCCGTCTTTTACGATGAACGTAACGGTGCTTTTTCGTTGAAACCCAGAATTGCATGCCTTGTATCGTAATGAACCTCATAGTAGTTCCTCATAGTTTTATATCTCCTCAACAGTACTTAAATATTTGTGAATAATTATACGTATACTATGGCACCGGGCCGAATTACGATGCTTTTACGGTGGATGCCCACGAAGAAAACCTTTCATTTGAGGACTCCTTTCTTTGTTAATCGCATTGACGATGCGCTATCATCGCAGTACCTTCTTTCATAAGGAGGCTGCCATGAGTGAAAAATCCAAGCTCGACACCAAGGAAGATGATGTTCCCGAGAACTTTTTCCTTGCTTCCAAAAAAGACGGACACCAAATGACCGTCTATTACTCCCAAGCGGCTTGTGCGGTGCTTGAAGAGTGGAAGAAACAAGGCAAGGGCACGAAAAACCAGTTCATCAGCGATGCCATTGTCGAATATGGGATGGCACGGTTTGGGGAAGAACTGGGAGAGGCATTTTCCACGCGTAAGTTTAAATGCTTTATCAAGCCCCAAAACAGGGTTCCCAAAGAAGTGGTTGCAGCGCTTGCCTTGGCTCTTCTTGATGGAAAATCTTTCAGGCAAAATCTTTCGGAGCTCTGCAACGAAATAACGGCTGAGGATGTAGCCGAGCTGTCAAGAAAGCCCCCCTTTGCGCTTTGCTCAGCCCTTGCTAAAAAATACAACCTCTGCACCGTCCCCCCGGAAAAATATCTCTGGGCACTCGCTTTTTGGGCTGTCAAAAAAGGATGGCTTAAGAAGGACGGGGAAAGCACGGCCAAGTGATTTGGGGCGTATCCTTCGGGGTACGCCCTTCTTCTTTTGATGTCTGTAAGATGATGTTTCATCTTCTGATACTCCTTCTAAAAAAGTGAAGCCCTCCGCGTATGCAGAGGGCAAAATGGCTGCTCGCACTATTTCGAGCATGTATTTACTATACGAAAAAACGCATCAAAAGTCAAGATGGCTTATTTTCACAACAAACACGATGAAATTTCATCGCATATTAATGAAAAAATTGCTTCAAGTAGCATCTTTTTTACAAATATACATCTCTTTAAAAGGTATATTTTCAATGTTGCGGTGAATATACACAGCACGAGTAGATGTAACGGTGCTCGTGCACTGCTTTGATAGATGTACGATGTACCAACGATGCCGTGAGAATATACACCGTCTTAACGATGTCTAAAACATCGCCTTACTGAAAACATTGCCAGAAGCGTTTACCATGCGATGAAAACACAAAAGGGGGCGTACCAAACGACACGCCCCCTTTTTCCTCTACTACTGCTTCGGCGGGTAAACGGCCTTCACGAGCTTGTCAAACTCCGGTTTCAGCTCGAACAGCTTCTCAAGCACGGCTTTCATGGGAGCCAACGACATTTTGAGGTCGGGGAACTCCTTTTTGACTTCACCGGGGACCAGCGTGAACGACATGAAAATGGAGCCTCGCTGGTGCAGCTTGAAACCAGCCTCCTTGAGCCGGGCGTTCTGCTCGTAGAACTCCTTCATGGCCTTCTTTACCTTATATAAGGAAGGCCCGCCGGTCTTGCCGACCATCCTGAACTCGAAGCACATGGAACCGCCGTTCACACCAAGCGCCTGGGACAGCCAATAGCCGTTGTCGCCTTCGTTCTCCCACAGCCGAAAGCACACAAGGGGATCACCGTTGGCTTTGTACGGCCAGTGAGCGCAGGCAAACCACGTTTCTTCGTGCTCCTCGTCGTCACCGGTCACAAGCGCGTACTGGCCGCGCCACGGCGTTCTGTCGCCAACACGCATGGATATGGCCTTATTCATGGCTTGGAAGACTTGCCGCTCAACGCTCTCGGTAAGCGATTCGGCTTCAATGTTGTCAGGGTTGTCGAGAAGGTACAGACACATTTCTTTCGTGTAAGACATAAATAACTCCTATCTTATAATAAACGAAAAGCCCCCTGCATGAATGCAGAGGGCTTTAGCCGAAAGCCATTTTTCGGCTTTATATTATTATATCATATTTTATAAAAAAGTCAATATGGAATTAGTATTACTCTTATTTTGTCCGTTATTTTTTAAATCATAGCGTAGTATGATAAAAATATCCTATATAAGTCCAATATATTTCTCGAAGAAAGCTTTAATGCGCTCAATGATGCCTTTTTTATTCTCTCTACTCCTTTTATCAAAGGGATTGGCTGGTGGCATGATTTTATCAAGATCTGTACCGATGGTTTTCAACGTACCATCACGAAAAGCGTTGTCTATAAACTTGCGGGCTTCTTCAGGCTTTAGACGTTCGCTTGTGATAAGATCTGCCAAGTCTGACTCTTTCTGTTTGCTTACGTAACGCTGCCAGTCTTCACAGACAGACGGAGACACATTGATGTCCGCAATAAAGCCTTCAATGAGTTCCTTTTTGCTGCGAAGCTCGATGCTGGAATTGATGGCCGTACGGATATTGGCAAGGATGGCTTTATCCTTGCCGTGTGAGGCCCGGAACTTCTCCACGAGCATCAGGATATAGTCGATATTGATTTCAACCTGACGCATCAACTCCATTTCAAAGACGATATCGGCGTTAATATCTTCCTTATCTGCTTTTGGTTCCCTGTGCTTCTCGTACAAGTCAAGATAGATGCTCTGGTAATCCTGAAACTCACGGGGCGTAAGGATCTCGTTGCCCTTGAAATCATCAAAGGCGGTAAGGATATTCCGTATCCGCAGGATGGAGCCGAACAGGACTATAAAGCTTTTTTCTTCATCCTCACCGACTATTTGCTGTCCCAGCGGAAAACGGGTGAGCAGGCTGTCAATAAGCTCCCGGTAGCCTTCGTGGTGTCTGGATTCGCCGTTCGCCTTCTCTTCGTCAAAGCCGTTATAGTAATCTTCGTACTTTTTCAGCAGGACTATGCCGCCGGCGTCCTTGTCGCCAAAAAGGGCTATGGCTTCGTCCGTCTCTTTTTGCAGGTCACGGAAACAGACGATATTCCCGAAGGTCTTCACGGAATTGAGGATGCGGTTGGTGCGGGAGTAGGCCTGGATAAGGCCGTGCTGTTTGAGGTTCTTGTCCACCCACAGCGTATTGAGGGTAGTTGCGTCAAAGCCCGTGAGGAACATGTTCACCACGATAAGAAGATCTATCTCGCGATTCTTCATCCGCTGGGACAAGTCCTTGTAGTAGTTTTGGAACTTGTCGGCTGAGGTATCAAAGTTGGTGTTGAAGGCCTTGTTGTAATCAGCGATGACAGCTTCCAGAAAATCGCGGGAAGTATCATCCAGTTCGGCGGTATTGAAGCTTTCATCTTCCGGGTCAGCTTCGTTGGGCTGATAGCTGAAAATGGTAGCTACAGCCATATCCCTGTGCAATTCCTGCAACTGCCGCTTGAACTCCTTGTAGTAGAGCATGGCTACGGGGATGGAGCTCACGGCAAAGATGGAGTTGAAGCCCGCCAGCCTCTGTCCTTTGACGGTATAGAAGAAGGAACGGCACGTCTTTCTGTCAAAGTTCTCCAGGATGTACCTGACTACGGCGCTGATGCGTTCCGGGGCGGCAAGCGCCTTTTCGATGTCGATGGCCCTGACTTTGCAATCCTTCACGCCCTCCGCCATCTTCACTGTGTTGATGTAGTCGATGCGGAAGGGCAGCACATTGCCGTCATTGATGGCATTGACGATGGTATAGGTGTGCAGCTTGTCGCCAAAAGCCTGTTCGGTGGTCTTCAGCAGCGGGTTGCCGCTGGCACTGGCATTCTCGGCAAAGATGGGCGTGCCCGTAAAGCCGAACAGATGGTAATTTTTGAAGGCCCGGGTGATGGCGGTGTGCAGCTCGCCGAACTGTGAGCGGTGGCATTCGTCAAAGATAAGAACCAGCCTTTGCTGAAAGACGGTGTGCTTTGGGTTCTTCGTCACGAAGATGCCGAGCTTCTGGATGGTGGTGATGATGATGCGGGCGTTGGGGTCTTCCATCTGATTCGTGAGCACCTTGACGGAATTGTTGCCGTTGGCCGCCCCTTTCTCGAACTTATCGTATTCCTTGATGGTCTGGTAGTCCAAGTCCTTTCTGTCAACGACAAAGAGCACCTTGTCCACATAGGGAAGGCGCGTGGCAAGCTGGGCTGTCTTGAAAGAGGTAAGCGTCTTGCCGGAGCCGGTGGTATGCCAGATGTAGCCACCGGCGGCGAGTGTCCCGGCCTTTTTATAGTTATGGGCCAGCTCGATGCGCTGGAGGATGCGTTCCGTGGCGGTGATCTGGTAAGGACGCATCACCAGCAGAAGCTTTTCAGAGGTGAAGACGCAGAAGCGGGCAAGGATATTCAGCAGGGTATGCTTGGCAAAGAACGTCTTGGTAAAATCCACAAGGTCGGCAATGATCTTGTTGTTACCGTCCGCCCAGTAGGATGTGAACTCAAAGGAGTTGCTTGTCTTTTTGCTCTTGCGCCTGCCGCTCCCGCTCTGCTCCCTGATATGGGCGTCACGGGTGGTATTCGAGTAGTATTTCGTGTGGGTGCCGTTGGAGATGACGAATATTTGGACGTACTCATACAGGCCGGAGGAAGCCCAGAAGCTATCCCGCTGATAGCGCTTGATCTGGTTGAAGGCTTCCCTGATAGCCACGCCGCGGCGCTTGAGCTCGATGTGGACCATAGGGAAGCCGTTGACGAGCACCGTCACATCGTAGCGGGTATCGTGCGCCCCCTGCGTCTCTTCGTACTGGTTGATGACCTGTACGCGGTTGCTATGGATATTCTTCTTGTCCAGCAAGGTGATGTTCTTGGTCGTGCCGTCATCCCTTGTCAGGTTGAGGACGCTCTCTTCCTGTATGCGGCGGGTCTTTTCCTCGATGCCTTCGTTGGCATTGGCAAGATGCTGGGTGAAGAACTGCTTCCATTCCTTTTCAGAAAACGAGTAGTTGTTGAGCAGTTCCAGCTGGTGGCGAAGGTTGGCAACAAGAGCTGCCTCGTTGCGTATATCCGCATATTCGTAACCTTGAGAGCACAGTTGTTTGATGAACGCCTTTTCCAGATCGGCTTCGCTCTGGTAGGCGTCGGAACGGACTTCCGCAGGTGTGTATTCAGCCACCACCGTGTTTTCAGGGCATTGCGCCACCATGTTGAAACTGGACATCAAACGGCCTCCTTAAAGGTGAGGAGCTTGTCCCGGTAATATTCGTACTGCTTTTTCCGCGCCTCGATCTCGCTAGCCAGAGCGTTACACAGAGCCTCAAACTGGTCGAGGATACGAACAATTTCTTCCTGTATGGGAAGAGGAGGGACGGGGATTTTTCTTTTTCCCATACTCCCCATTGAGACATGAACCATCGTGGATTTGGTTACAGAACTTTGAATGTCAGCAATGTCTTTATTTAAAAAGTAATACAGATACTTCTTTGATATTATGTTTTCATCAAACTTAAGTTTCCATATATGGTAATGAAAAATCGTTTTTCCTTCATTCCAAATATGTGCTCCAAGAGAGGCAGCCCACGAAAAAAGAAGATCCCCGTTCTCACAGTATTTGTCGTCTTCAAGTTCTAAATCAGAGTAATACCATTTATCATTTGTATAAAAATTGCCAACCCGTAAAATTTTATACTTTCCCTCTGATAGTAGTTCCTGTTGCTTGTAAGCACGCCCATTTAAAAAGGAGACTACTTCACCAAGATTTTTATATCCAACCCCATTCGGGCAGAGTTCGGCAATAAGTCCATTAATTGGAGAAGGCCTATCAAATCCTTCTTTAAAATCAACGAGAGTATTCCTATAATATTGATACTGCTGCTTCCTTTTGGCAAGCTCAGTAGCAAGCTCAGCAGTAAGCTCAGTGAATTTGTCTAATATCCTTACTATTTCTTCCTGTACGGGAAGAGGCGGGACGGGGATTTTATAGTTGTCAGTATCAGGTGTAGATATCTGTGGAAGTTTCCCTGTTTTTGCTTTTACCTGAAACTCGTTGATGTGGTTATCTAAAAAATAATATACAAACTTGATATTTATATTCTTATCTTTTGAAGAATACGACCACATCTCATTTTTATGAGTAAAAGGCTTGTCATAGTATTCAAAGCCGATATTGCCACGAGATTTTACAATAACACTGGGAATGGTAATAACACTAGCGGCTGGGATATCTTCATAGTTCACATTGGCAATAGTGTTGCCAGCGGCAAAGATACGAATATCCCCGCTCGGAGTATCAAGTTCCTTCATTTCGCCAGCAGTTATAGCAATACCTTTTTGGCGATTACAAATATCCGCTAAACGCTTATACTCCACACCATTCGGGCAGAGTTCGGCGATAAGTTCTTCAAGTCGGCTCATTTTTCAGCCTCATTCTTTTCTTTGAGTTCCATAAACTTTTTTTTCCACGCCCTTGAAGGCTTCAAGCATATCCCGTCTGCTCGGACAAAGGCACAAAGGTCTGGTTTCCCATTGTTGCCACAAATATCAGGGTTATTCTGACGACAGCCGTAAGTCTGGGTTTCGGTATCTTGGGGATTGAGCGGAGCGTTAAACGGAACTTTCATTTTCTGTATCCTTCGTAGTAGTAGGACTGCTCTATTCCCTTGAAGATGACTTCTCGGTCGTCCGTCTTGTCGGTCAAGTTCGGCTGTATGAGGGCACGGAGTTCAAGGTCGTTGATGGGGCTTCGTTCCATTGCTTGAAGGTATTTGTCCTTATCAATGTTCCGCCAATCCACCACTCTCCGAAGGTTCTTCTTAAGCACCATATCCAGCCATATGCGGGTGGCTCGCCCGTTCCCTTCCATAAAGGGATGGGCGATATTCATCTCCACGTACTTGGCGATGATGTCCTCAAAGGTGGCTTCGGGCATCTTTTCGATGGCGGCCAAGGCTTCTTTCAAATACAGGCAGTTGGCGAAGCGAAAGTTCCCTTTGGAGATGTTCACTTCCCGTATCTGCCCGGCAAAGTCGTACAGGCCTCCAAAAAGGTAGGCGTGGATCTGTTGCAGGCCTCTGGTGGTGCCCACTTCCATGTTTTCGATGTCGCCGCTTTCATACAGCCGGTGCGCGTTGGCAAGGCTGATCTCGTCGAGCTTCATGGCGCTACCCCTCGATCTCAGCAATTATCCTGTCAATCTCGGCACGAAGTACGGCTTCACGGGCGACGATCTCCTCTATCTGCCTGTTGAGTTCGCGGATATCCACCACTTCCCGCGTATCTTCCTGCTCCACATAGGTGCTGACGGAAAGATTATAGTCCTGGGCTTCGATGTCGGCAGTGGTAACGACTTTGGCGAAGTATTCCGCATCCTCATGCCTGATAAAGGCATCCAGTATCTTGGCGGAGTTGGCCGCTGTCAGCTTGTTGGAGTTCGTCACCTTCACGCATTCGGAAGAGGCGTCTATAAAGAGGACAGTGTTGTCCTTTTTGGACTTCTTCAGCACCATGATGCAGGTGGCAATGGTCGTGCCGAAAAAAAGGTTGTCCGGCAACTGGATACATGACGCCGGGGAAGCAGACGATGGCCGCCGCCCCATCGGTGGCCAGCCACGAAAGGGAATGAAGGATGAAAGCCAGGTCCGCCTTGGACTTGGGGGCGAGGACGCCGGCCGGGGCAAAACGGGGATCATTGATAAGCGTGGCGTTGTCTTCCCCATCCCATTTGATGGAATACGGGGGATTGGAGACGATGGCTTCAAAGGGTTCATCATCCCAGTGTTGCGGTTCGGTGAGCGTGTCGCCGAGGGCGATGTCGAACTTGTCGTAGCCGACATCGTGAAGGAACATGTTGATACGGCACAGGTTGTAGGTGGTGATATTGATCTCCTGCCCGAAGAAGCCTTCCCGCACGTTTTCCGTACCAAGTATCTTGGCGAACTTCAAAAGAAGGGAGCCGGAGCCGCACGCGGGGTCATAGACCTTGTTCACGGAGGTCTTGCCCACGGTGGTTATCCTTGCGAGAAGTTCGGAAACTTCCTGCGGGGTGTAGTATTCGCCGCCGCTCTTGCCCGCGTTGGAGGCATACATGCCCATGAGGAACTCATAGGCATCACCAAAGGCATCGATGGTGTTGTCCTGGTAGTTGCCGAGGTTCATGTCACGCACGCCGTAAAGCAGCTTCACCAGTTTGTCGTTACGCTTGGCTACGGTATCGCCAAGCTTCTTGCTGTTCACGTCAAGGTCGTCAAACAGACCTTTGAAGTTATCTTCGCTGTCCGTCCCTACGGCAGATTGTTCTATGTGCTTAAAGGTTCTTTCCAGCGTTTCGTTCAGGTTTTCATCAAGGGCGGCACGGCGGCAAACATTGGCAAAGAGTTCGCTTGGCAGAATGAAGAAACCCTTGATGGGGAGTATCTCTTCACGGGCGATTTCAGCTTCCTCATCGCCCATCTCCGTATAGTCAACGTTATCGATACCGGCTTCCGCCATGCGTTTGTTCAGGTAGGCGGTAAGGTTTTCAGAGATATACCGGTAGAACAGCATCCCCAAAACGTACTGCTTAAAATCCCAGCCGTCCACGCTACCGCGAAGATCGTTGGCGATATTCCATATCACGCGATGGAGCTCTGCCCGCTCCTGTTCTTTCCTGTTGTCACTCATTGTTGCTCTCTCCTACCGGAAATTGAGGGATATCTCTAAAAGCCAAACCGGGAAAGGCATCTATGGGGGCGGCTTGCAATCTCCTGAAAGAATGCTTATAAAAAAGGTGCCGGGAGAATGCGCCAACACTCCCCCGGCAGGTACGACGCTCTAGCGTCCCCTTGATGTTACATGGCTTACCAGCATTATTTAGCCCTCGCCCGGTGCCAGCCGGACGGGGGCCTTTGTTTTAGCTTACAGCCGGGACGAAGCCCGGAGCATCAGACAAAGGAGCGTCAGCAGCGCCAAGAGCACAAGGCGTCTCATGCGGCTAACCTCCCTTACCCGGCAAGCGGGAGTTTGCGCCGTACCGAACGCATGGGAAGAAGCCACGTAACGGGGGACATCTTAGCTTTTTAGGCCGAGAGAATCAATATAAATGCAGCTTACTGGTATACCACTCAAAAAGGAGTACCTTTATGCTAGAGCTGCAAAATGATGATATTTACGAACTCGTTATAGATAATTCTTACTTCATTTTCATTGGCAATGATAGTTTCAACGAAGAGATAGACTATTTTAGTGAACTCAGAGTCCAGCAGCCTTTCAGCATCATCACAGATTCCGACAACCAATACTCAAAGTTTGGTGAAGTATTACTGTCGGCTGATACGAAGTCAAACAAAGATGCCTTTATTAATGACGCTATAGAAAGAATATCAAAAGTAGACAATATTTTCATATTCTCTGATATGAGTACTGATGAAGTAGCTAAAGAGACAGTAAATATATGTGAACTATCAAAAGATAAACAGACAATACTCATAATCAAGCCAAATGCTATCCTAGACGAAAATATTGCCACAAACATCCCCGAACATGCCAATATAACCATACTTTCACAGGTTAGAGATAAATCTTTCAACATCTTCAAAGTAACTTACTTAGCTATCAGCCATATTCTAAACAGCCTTCGCGATACCGAAGAAGAGCATATTTTCGGAATCCTCAGCTATGGTAGCGCAAATGGCGATCTCAGTGGCATAAAGTCATGCGTTCAAGCTATCGAAAGGCTAGAATCAAGCTACCGTGAAAAAATACAGGAGCTCAGTCTTATGCTTTCCGTTGGCGATGATGTATCATTTAAAGAGGTAGAGAACGCTTTCAAGTTCCCGGCAAACATGCTTGAATGTAATGGCAGTATAATAATCGACGCTGAAAAGAACCCGCAAAGTGCTAGCCTGGATGTGTTGGCGCTTGCTTTTGTGGGCTGATTGTCTAACGTATTTTTTCAAGTTTTATGGTACGTATGGCGTAGCGCAGCGCCATAACGCGCAGAACGTGTTGAAATCGAAAAATAAACACCATACATTCTAGATAGTTAAAAACAAAATCAATCGACTGCTAAGCGAGTATACGGGCTTAAACCTGTATCGAGGGTTCAAATCCCTCCCTCTCCGCCACTAAGGCAGCAAAGCCGGTAGGTTACAGCATGTAGCTTACCGGCTTTTTTCATGCCTGAAAAATAGCCTCCCCGGCAAAGATGTATACCAAGGAGTATACCGGCGTGCCGAAACAGCCGTTTCCAGGGGGGCACGTAAACAGGCTGCCCAGCCTTGCTTATGGCGGCCTTTTTGAGCGTGGGAAACGCTTCGGCTGGTGGTACGGTGTGCGAAGCCAACAAAAAAGGCCGGAGATCGTCTCCCTTGCCCTCAAAACTACTCGTCTTTTTTGTAGCACCTCGGCCTCGTTATATAAAAAATTAATCAAATCCTCTTTGTTTTAAAATTTTTTTTGCCTCATTTATATCAATTTTAGCATTATATCCATGTTTTTCTAGTAAGAGAATGTCCGGCATATATCTTGCTATACCAGTTTTCTCCAAAGGATACAGGCCAAAGCAAGGTAAAGTAGTCCCATAAAATTGACGAGGTAACAACAGTAGCGAGTGCGCAAGCTCCGAAAACTCT
>ERZ827150.4406-NODE-4406-length-12398-cov-6.607632_pt1 | contig 12398 bp, 10 predicted proteins | sample MGYA00519779_ERZ827150 | MGnify/ENA primary metagenome ERZ827150 (study PRJEB31778, sample SAMEA3449267) | human gut metagenome | biome: human gut; feature: human-associated habitat; material: faeces | place: United Kingdom | collected 2010/2012 ...
AGTTCTGCTGTCTGATACAAGAGGATAAATTGAATTGATAGAACTCACCTTTATTATTCAGAAAAATAGTTTATTAACCTAAAGTTTATTAGCATGAAAAGAAAAACGATTTTGGTCCTGATGGTTGCTCTGCTTTGCTCCAGTGTTACCTTCACTTCGTGTATCGGATCTTTCAGATTGAGCAATAAAGTGTTAAGCTGGAACCAGCAGGTCTCAGGAAGTAAATTTGTGAATGAAGTTGTGTTCTTCTGCTTCTGGGTGTTGCCTGTCTATGAGATCACGACAATTGCCGACGTGCTTGTCCTCAACAGTATCGAATTCTGGAGCGGAAGCAGTCCTCTGGCTGAAGTGGAAACCGAAAAATCCGTCCATGGTGAAAAAGGTGAATATATCGTTCGCTACAAACGGAACGGATATCGTATCGTTAACCGTAATACCAAGACCAGCGTTGATCTGATCTATAATAAAGAGACTAAAACGTGGTCGGCCATGTCTAAAAATAAACCCGTCGAGTTTATGACGTTCCTCGATGACAATACAGTGAGAGTATATCTGCCCGGCGGAAAAACAATGAATGTCGAGTTGTCGCAATCGGGTGTGGAAACCTTCAAAGAACTCGTCGAACGAGATTATGCCAAGCTGCATTAAAATGTAGATGCCGATTATAAGATTGAGAACAGGGAGCGGAATGTCGAAAGATTTGGCATTCCGCTCTTTGCATGATTGGGATTCATATAATAGGCGCAAGATGTGTGGAATAAGTTGATCGATCCGTCGAAAAACATTTGCTGGGTCCTTTGTGGGTATGCGGGAGCTCCTTCCGAAATCCGATCTGCCTGCTCGGGCGATTATCGAACCACGAGTGCATTCCGTGTGGATAGAGCAGTAGATGGATGGCAGATCCCCCCGGATGATGCTCCATTCGCAACATGGAGACGGAAAATGGAACGCAAACGGAGGGGGTGGTTGTCTGTGGATACTGGATTTGCGCCTGACGGGGAAACCATCCTTGCTCGATTTTCGGGACGCATAAAAATAAAGCGATCGATAACCCATCGGTTATCGATCGCTTGTCTGTGGTCCCCGTGGGGCTCGAACCCACGACCCCAACATTAAGAGTGTCGTGCTCTACCAACTGAGCTAGAGAACCAGATTTTTTCAAAAGTGTTGCAAAGGTAATGTGAAAAATCGATTTATGCAACACTTTCGGTAAAATTCATTGCACGAACCTGACTGTAGGCTACTCGTACTCGCCGCTTTTGAGGATTGAAACCTCTTTGGGTGTCAAGAAACGCCATGCTCCCCGCTTCAGCTTCTTCTTCGTCAGACCTGCAAAATAGACCCGATCCAGTTTCTGCACCGAGTATCCCAACGATTCGAAGATCCGTCGTACGATACGGTTTCGTCCCGAGTGGATCTCGATACCGACCTCACGTCGGGAGTCGTTGACGTAACTGATCTCATCCGCAAAAATTGGCCCGTCTTCGAGGGTAATACCTTCGGCGATCTTACTCATGTCTGCCTCCGTCAACGGTTTGTCGAGCGTTACCTGATAGATTTTCCGCTTGTTGTAGCTCGGATGGGTCAATTTACGCGTCAGCTCCCCGTCGTTCGTGAAAAGCAGGACTCCCACACTGTTCTTGTCCAACCGACCGACAGGATAGACCCGTTCGTTGCATGCTCCTTTGAGCAGGTCCATGACGGTCTTGTCCGAGTGCGGGTCGTCGACCGAAGTGACATACCCTTTGGGCTTGTTCATCAGAATGTAGACCTTTTTTTCTCCCTTGATCACCTCGCCGTTGAACCGAACCTCATCCTCCGGATTGACCTTCGTCCCCAGCTCGCTTACTATCTTGCCGTTCACCGAGATAACGCCTGCCGTAATCAGGTCGTCCGCTTCTCGTCGCGAGCAGATTCCCGAATTGGCAATGAATCGGTTCAGACGAATGGCCCCTTGAGGCTTCGGAGCCTCGAAACGGGGATAGGCCTCGCGATGCGATGTGGTCGAGAAGCCGCCCGATCTGCGGTTCGGACGTCTCTTGTACCCTGTCCCGTATTGTTCTGTGTCTGCATGCCGTGTATTCTTGCTCTTGTATCCGTTGGTTCGGTTGAACGGTTTGCGGGACTCGGTGTATCGCGGACTCTCGGCAGATTCGGTGTTTTCGTCCCGGTAGTATCCGTATCGGCTCGAGGACCTTGGAGTGTCGTCTCGGCGTGTCAACCGGACTTGGTCCGTGCGACGGTTGTCTTTCGTAAAGTTGGGATTGAACGAGCGACGGCGGTTATTCTCTTTCCGGAATCCGCTCGCCGATCCGCCCTGTCCCTCCGTCGTGGAGGTGCGTTGTGGTCTGGGCCTCTTGTCCCGACTGAAAGTGGAGAGTGCGTTCTCTTCGCGTGTGGATCTCCTCGAATCTTCCCGATTGAAGGAGGTTTCGGAACGATCGTTACGTGAGCGGGTTGCTCCGTAGCTCTCTTTCCTGTTTTTGTGATCGAATGAGTTCATGATCGAATGGATGAATGATGATGCGGATCTATTTCCGCGACTGCAAAATATGTGCTGAAAACGTTATACTCTATCAACGGCTCAAAGGTATGGTATATTTTATAAAATGTCATACTTTTGCAATCTATTTTTCATTGCATATGAAGTACGATTTTGATGTGATCGTGTCCCGTGAAGGTACGGATAGCGAGAAATTCGACCTGAGAAATAAAATTTTCGGGCGACCGGATGTGATTCCCATGTGGGTAGCCGATATGGATTTTATGCCGCCGGTGGAAGTGGTCGAGGCGGTGCAGCGGCGTGCAGCACATCCTATTTACGGATACACCTATCGTTCAGAGCATTTCAATCAGTCGGTGATCGGGTGGGTTCAACGTCATGGAGGGTGGACACTCTCTCCCGAGTGGCTCGAATTCACTCCCGGTGTGGTGCCCGGAATTGTAACGGCCATCCGGGCGTTTACCCGAGAAGGAGATGGAATCGTGATTCAGCCTCCTGTCTATCACCCGTTTGCCCGGCAGATCCGCTACAACAATCGGATCGTTGTCAACAATCCGTTGCGGCAGCGTAGCGACGGCAGTTTTGAGATCGACTTCGAGGATCTCGACAAAAAGCTGGCGCAGGCCAAAGCCTTTTTGATGTGTAATCCGCAGAATCCTTCGGGACGTGTGTTTACCGAAGAGGAGTTGCGCCGGATCGGTGAACTGTGTGTGAAACACGATGTGGTGATCCTCTCTGACGAGATACACGGCGATTTGGTGTATAAACCCCATCGGCATCTGCATATTGCGGCATTGGATCCACGTTTTGCCGAGCGTACGGTTACGTTCATCGCTCCGAGTAAAACCTTTAACATTGCGGGATTTGCTACGGCGGTATGTATCGTGCCGAATGAAGAGCTGCATCGCAAGTTGCACGAGGAGTTTATGAAGTTTCACATCGATGAGGGAAATATCTTCGGTAGTGTTGTCCTGCCGGTCGCATACGACCACGGAGATGAGTGGCTCGAGCAGTTGTTGGCCTATTTGGACGGGAATATTACCTACGTCATGGATTTTCTGAGAGAGAAGCTGCCGTCCGTTCGGTGTGTTCGACCGGAGGGTACCTACTTGATGTGGCTTGATTTTCGGCGTTGGCCGTTGACGCATGAGGAGATTTATCGGTTTCTGATCGATCGTGCGGGCATTGGAGTCAACGAGGGGTCGATGTTCGGAGAAGAGGGACGTGGTTGGATGCGACTGAATATTGCAACGCAGCGTTCGGTAGTACGACGGGCGATGGATCAGCTTTACAGGGCTGCCAAAGAGGCCGGATACGACCGGATCGCATAAATAAGATTAACGGTTAACGGTCTTTCTGTTCATAAAAATCAGAACGGAAAGAGTCGCGAGTGTCGATGTGATTTAGCGATAAAACGAGTCTAATGTTTTTCCTTTGCTGTCTTTCCAAGCAGTCCATCCATTGGCGCTACATCCCAAGCAAAAAGCAGCGGCGGTACTTGGACTGGAGAAGGTTTTATCTGACTCCATAACCCATTTCCCGTTTTGCATCGAAGCATATTCTTTGAGTAATTGTTGGCGTTTGTCTTTCCACGAGAAAGAGGGTGTGGTCGTTTCGGCTACTATGCTTCCTTTCAGAACGGTAAAACCTGAATCGTGATAAAAGCCTCGAGCATCGCATTTTTTCCCTTTTGTAAAAAATAGATGTTCAATTTTAGGTGTTGCAACTTCGAAAATATTGCATCCGATGAATGAAGTCAGAAATTTTACGTCTTCGAAAAATTCCTCGATGGAATCTCGTTGATATTCTGGTAAATTTGGTGCTTTGGGGTATTGCTTGTTTTCATTCAGAATAAATGCATTTGCTCGTTTCGCTTCATTATAAGCTTTGTATTCCAAATATTGTACGTCGGCTTTGGTTAGATCTGCGTCTTTCGATACGAAAATCAGCGCTTTTTGCCAAAATGTTTTTTTGTTGTCATGATCTTTTACCCGTTCACGGAAGTTCTCAGTTTCACCGATATATGCTTTAGGTTTTGTCGTTTCGTCTTCGCCGAGTAAGATGTAGAAAGCGGGCTTTTGTAGTTTGTCTTGTTCGTTTAAATAATTGAGATTTGGGCGAGGAATCACGAACATTTGGCATATTTTGTTACTGATGAATACGTAACGAGTTCCTTTCGGCTTCCCATCAATTAAATAGGTTGTTACTGTTTTGCCCATGATAGAAATTGAAATTTCTATAAAGGTATGGAAAATTCCTCAATAATGTTGTATAAAGGTATAATAATCAAAAAAACCTCTTCGGATCCGAAGAGGTTTTTTTGTGAGCGGGTGGAAGATGGGACTCGAACCCACGACATTCGGAACCACAATCCGACGCTCTAACCAACTGAGCTACATCCACCGTGTATGTCCGGACCTTCCGTCCGAACAGCGTGCAAATTTAATACACTTTTCGGTTATTGCAAAATTTTATCCGACGTTTTCTTCCAAAATATATGCAGGATTAGAGATCGGTGATCGGTTTGTACCTCGGTACCAGCGACTTCATGATGCACCATGCGATAATATAGGCCACCGCACAAAATATGAATGCAACGGCATATCCGGCGGGTTTGCCTTCGAATCCCATGAATACGAAGTTGGTCTTATCGGAGTAGGTGAAGAGCATGCCGGCTCCTTTCTGAATGAATACCGAGCCCAAACCTCCGGCCATACCGCCGATTCCGGTGATCGTGGCGATCGCATGGCGCGGAAACATATCTCCTACTGTCGAGAAGATGTTGGCCGACCATGCTTGGTGGGCGGAGGCCCCGACCGAGATCAGCAGAATGGGTACCCAATAGCTGATGTAACCCAACGGTTGGGCCAGCAAGACGGCCAACGGAAAGAAAGAGATGATCAGCATGGCCCGCATGCGCCCGGCGTAGGGATTCATGCCGCGATTGATGAAATAAGTCGGAAATTTACCTCCGAAGACCGAACCGACAACGGTGATGGTGTACAAAACGGCGATCGGCCATGCAATTTGGGTACCCTCCATGTTGTATTGGGCTTTCAGATAGGCCGGCGACCAGAACAGAAAGAACCACCATACGCCATCAGTCAGAAACTTGCCGATTGCAAAGGCCCATGTCTGTCGGTACTTCAGGCACTGAAGGAATAGGGCTTTCCGTACCGTTTTGGGCTTTTCGTTGGTGCTTTCGGTTTCAGCTTCGGTCGGTGTGGCCGGGTCTTGCTCGATGTAAGCGCGTTCGGCCGCGTTCATGTGCGGATTCTCATCGGGCTTATGATAGACAAATTGCCAGATCCCTAACCAGATGAAGCCGATGAGGCCGACGACGATGAAGGCGGTCTCCCAACCCCAGCATTCGGCCATGACCGGAACCGTCAATGGGGCTACGATGGCTCCGACATTGGCTCCGGAATTAAAGATACCCGTAGCGAAGGCCCGGTCTTTTTTGGGAAAATATTCGGCCGTGGCTTTGATGGCGGCCGGAAAGTTGCCGGCTTCACCCAGTGCGAGAACACATCGGCAGATGATGAACGAAGTGACGCTGATCATCGTAATCTGGGAGACAATGTCGGCTCCCTGTGCCAGACGCAGGGCATCTGCATCGGCCAATCCGGTGAACATCTCGGTCACGATGCCGCATGCCGCGTGAAGCATGGCTCCGAACGACCAGATGGCAATGGACCATGCGTATCCCTTTTTCGTTCCGACCCGGTCGACAAACCGTCCGGCAAACAGCATGGAGACTGCATAGAAAAAGGAGAAGACGGCCGTGATCGTGCCGTAGTCGTTATCGGTCCAATGGAACTCCTCCTCGAGGGTCGGTTGCAGCAGGGACAGCACCTGCCGGTCGAGATAATTGACCGTAGTTGCAAAAAAAAGCATCGAACAGATCACCCATCTGTATCGGGTCATCTTTTCATTCAGTCGGTTCATATTTTCACTCTTAGGTTTGTAGTTTGGGAAAGGTTATTTTTTATAGGCAGATACGATTTGGAGAGCCTTGCGGCAGAGGTCAGAGATTGATTGCCAGTTTTCCGATGCAATGGCTTCGGCAGGGAAGAGTTTAGATCCCATCCCGACGCAAGTGACACCCGAACGGAACCATGCGGAGAGGTTCTCTTCGGTGGGCTCGACGGCACCTGTGGCCATCAGCATGCTCCACGGCATCGGAGCCTTGATGTTCTTGACAAAGGAGGGGCCTCCGACGCATCCGGCCGGAAAGATTTTGCACAGATCGCATCCGGCCTCTTGGGCCGTGTTGATCTCCGTAACCGAACCACAGCCCGGAACATACGGGACCAGTCTGCGGTTGCACACGCGTGCTATGTCGTCGTGAAAGAGCGGTCCGACGATAAAATCGGCTCCCATCTGGATGTAGAGTGCGGCGGTCGCGGCATCGACTACCGATCCTGCGCCCAATACCATCTCGGGGCACTCCTTGCGGGCGAAGCGCGATAACGCTGCAAAAACCTCGTGGGCGAAGTCACCTCGATTCGTAAATTCGAAGGCACGTATGCCCCCTTCGTAGCACGCCTTGAGCACCTGTTGTGCCGTGGCTGGATTACTGTGATAAAATACCGGAACGATTCCTGTCGAGGCTATGGTTCCGAGAACCTCTATTTTTGAAAATTTTGCCATCTTTTTCGGTTGAATTTTTGACTTGTGTTATAAAAAAATCAGCGGACCACGCGACCCGATCCGTCGCCGCGCATCAGCGTTTCGACTTCCGGTACGGTCACCTGATTGAAATCTCCGTAGATCGTGTGTTTCAGCGCCGAAGCCGCTACGGCGAAATCCAGTGCCTTTTGGTCTTCTCCGTAGTTGAGAAGTCCGTAGATCAGTCCGCCCATGAACGAATCGCCTCCGCCGACCCGGTCGACGATGTCGGTAATGTCATAAGTGCGGGCCTTGAGCAGTTCCTTGCCGTTCCACAGTACGCCGCTCCATGTGTTGTGGTCGGCATTTACTGCGCCGCGCAGAGTGATAACAACTTTTTTGGCCCGGGGAAAGCGCTGTTGGAGTTGGCGGCATACCGATTCGAAACGGGCTCCTTCGACTACGCCTCCCGTAGCTGCCGCGTCGAATCCTTCGGGCTTGATGCCGAAGACCTTCTCGGCATCCTCTTCGTTACCCAGAATCAGGTCGCAACCCTCGACCAATGCCGGCATTACCTCGGAGGCGCTTTTGCCGTATTTCCAAAGGTTTTTTCGGTAATTCAGGTCGGTCGATACGGGAACTCCCATACGATTGGCCGTGCGGATCGCTTCGAGACATACGTCGGCGGCACTCTGGCTGATGGCCGGTGTAATGCCACTCCAGTGGAACCAGCTGGCTCCGGTAAACACCGTCTCCCAGTCGATCATGCCGGGTTGAATCTCCGAGATCGATGAGTGGGCCCGGTCGTACACGACCTTGCTGGGGCGTGCTACCGCACCCGTTTCGAGAAAGTAGATCCCCATGCGTTCTCCGCCGAAAACAATGTGCGAAGTGCCGACGCCATGACGCCGCAGTTCACCGATGCAGCTGCGGGCAATGTCGTTTTCCGGTAGGCGGGTGATGTATTCGACCTGCATGCCGTAGTGGGCTAAGGAGACTGCTACATTGGCCTCGCCGCCGCCAAACGTCGCGATGTATGAACCGGCCTGACTGAAACGCAACCGATCGGGTGTGGCCAAACGAAGCATGATCTCTCCGAAAGTAACTATTTTTTTCATAATGTTGGTTTTGCGCGAATTCTGTTATGTGTTTGTTATTTAGTTGCTTGTGTGTCGAATCCGAAATAACCTTCGGCATTTCGGTAGCAGATGCCTTCGATCATCGCCCCGATAAACGCCATCTCGCTGCGCGGAAGTCGGCCGCTTTCGATGTCGGCTCCGATCTGATCGCAAAGTATCCGGCGGAAGTATTCGTGTCGAGGGTAGGAGAGAAAACTCCGTGAGTCGGTCAGCATTCCGACAAACCGGCCCAGCAGTCCAAATTCCGAGAGCGTGTCGAGTTGTCGGCGGATGCCCCGTTCCTGATCGAGGAACCACCATGCGGCGCCATACTGCATCTTGCCGGCGATCGAACCGTCGTTGAACGATCCGGCCATGGCGGCCATAACCTCGCAATCTTTGGGGTTGAGGTTGTATAGAATGGTTTTGGCCAAGGCGTTGCGTCGCTCGAGGCGATCCAAAAATTTGAAACCAGAGGCAGCGATCGGCTTGTCGTCGATGGCATCGTATCCGGTGTCGGGACCCAATTTTTCGAACATCCGGCTGTTGGGATTGCGGACCGGGCCTACGTGAAACTGTTGGGTCCATCCCTTTTCGGCATCCATTGCGGCCAGTTCGGTCAGCATGCCGCTGCGGAAGGTGGCTATTTCGTCGGGATTTAATGCTCTGCCGCTGCGGATGTGGGCAAAGATCCGCCGTAGATCCGATTCCGTATAGTCGTCGGCAGGGAAGGTGTCCAACCCGTGGTCGGAAAGCCGGCATCCGTGTGCGGCGAAGAAGTCGTGGCGGCGGTGCAGGGCCTCCATCAGTTGATCGTATGTGCCGATCTCGGTCAATGCAGCCGCGCTGAGACGATCGATGTATGCGTTGAACGCGGTGGGTTGATCGACGGCCAAAAGGCGGTCCGGACGCCACGTCGGCAGTACGCGTATCTCGAATCCGCTGCTGGCAATCCGTTCGTGCCACTCCAATGTGTCGGCCGGATCGTCGGTCGTACATACGACCCGTACGTTGCATCGGCGCATCAGCGACTGGGGACGGAAGTCGTCGGTCGCTAATCGTTCGTTACATGCGGCGTATATCTCGCTACAAGTTGCAGGCGACAGCGTCTTGTCGATCCCGAACAGTCGGGAGAGCTCCATGTGGGTCCAGTGGTACAGCGGGTTTCGCATGGTGTAGGGAACGGTCTCCGCCCATTTGCTGAATTTCTCGTAATCGTCTTTGTCTCCGGTGATGTATGCCTCCGGAATGCCGTTCCAGCGCATCGCACGCCATTTGTAGTGATCTCCGCCGAGCCATGCTTCGGTAATTCCCCTGAAGCGGCGGTTCTCGGCGATCGTCTGCGGATCGAGATGACAGTGATAGTCGATGATCGGCAGGCCTTCGGCATGGTCGTGGTAGAGCTGGATCGCCGTATCGTTCGTGAGCATGAAATCGGGTCCGATAAACGTATTCATGTGCTGTTCGATTTTTTTGTATGCACCCAAAAGTAATACTTTTTTTTGTATCGTGCACGTGCACGATACAAAAAAAAGGCGCGGTGAAAAATAATTTTATATTTTTACGCCAGTTTCTTGATGAATTCGAACTCAGGGTAAATTACGACAAATGAAAAATTCCGAGAAAAAGGTGACGATCAAGGATGTCGCTCAGATGGCTGGCGTGTCGAAAGGCACGGTCGATCGGGTGATTCATAACCGGGGCGAAGTTTCGGCCGAAAGCCTGAAGCGCGTGCTCGATGTGATCGACCGGATCGGATACAAACCGAATGTCTACGCGTCGTTGCTTGCATCGCGCAAACACTATCGGATCGTTTGTCTGATTCCTGACTTTGAGACCGGTGAGTTCTGGGAAATCGCCTATAAGGGAATCCAGAGAGCTTATGAAGAGTGTCGCGATTTCAATGTGACGGTTGACGTCGTGCGGTACGACCAGTTTCGGGTCGACTCGTTCCAGCAGGCCTGTCGGAAAACCCTCGAAGAGGCTCCCGATGCCGTTCTGATTGTCCCCATGTTCAGTGATTCGGCCTCCCAATTCGTGGCTGAATTGCGTGCAAAACGGATACCTTTCGTCTTTATCGAGTCTAAATTACCTGATACCTCCTATTTGGCTTACTTCGGGATGCCGGTGTTCGAGAGCGGCTATCTGAGTGCCCGGTTGTTGCTCAAGCACCAGCGGGCGAAAGAGGTGGCCTGTTTCCGATTCCACCGCAGCGGCGATGCGCTCAGTAACACCGCATCGATCCGGCAACAGGGATTTGCCGCCTACCTCGAACAGCACGATAAAGGGGCCTGCAGGTTGTGGGTCGATTATCTATATCCTTCCGTTTGTGACAAGAATACCGAGATACTCGACCGTTTTTTCGAAAAACATCCCGATATTCGGCACATCGTGGTGTTTAATTCACGATCCTACATCGTGGCCGAGTACCTTCAAGCACATGGGATGGATGATCGGATTTTGCTTGGATTCGATCCGCTGGAACGGAATGTTGCCGCAATGAAAGCCGGATACATCGAGTACATCATTGCACAAAAGTGCGGAACACAGGCCTACCGTGGAGTCAAGGCCCTGTGCAACTATTTTGTGTTCAAAACATCCCCATCGGTGCAGGACAACTACATGTCGATGGAGATACTCACGGCCGAAAATGTAAACTACTATACGGATCTTCCTGCCGAATAGAGGCCACAATGTGCGAGCGAAAAGTCCGTCTGCTTGCCTCTTCCCCTTATTTGCTCTGCGGTTTGTGTACTTTCCTTATTATGGAAAACTACACCTTTTGCGCTTCGTTCCTCCCACCATACAAAAAATACCGGCAATCCCCAATAGGTATTACCGGTATAACAGGTTAGTTAGCTTTGATCAATTAGGTTCTGTAAATGTAAGATTTAATTTCGAATCTACCAAATTTATCGGTCGTTTTTTAATTTTCCTGTTTTGCGTTTCTGATGAAACCGAACGGGATTCGGGAGTCTCTTCCAGTTATATCAATAGGTATAATAGGGTCTATACTTTAAATATTCGATAGCTGTTTGAAATGAATTTTTTATAGATGGTTGGATAGTTTGATGGTGTGTTGAATCCCGTTCGGTTCAATCTCTCAGGCTTGGTGGCCGATGTGTATCGTTCGAGGTGGCTCGATCGTACTGTTGACCGTCTCGGCTGAGGAACCCTCCATGTGGCGATGCCGATAATGGGACGGGGTCATACCATACTCTTTCTTGAACAATTTAATGAAATGTGACGTGTTCGGAAAGGTACATTCGTTTCCGATCTCCGATATCGACTTGTTTGTCGAGATCAGAAGCAGACGTGAGTGCATCAACCGTTGACGAATAAACCACTTGTGGGGCGGTTCATAGAAGTGCTTCCGAAACTCTTTTTTGAATGAAGTGAGGCTCCTGTTACATTTGCTCGCTAATTCATCTACCGAAATGTCCGAAAAAATGTAATTCTGTATGGTCTGTTCGAAGTTCTCTTTCATGAGATCCATGTTGCTGAGCACCTTGCTCTTCAGGCAACAGTCATCCTGTGAAAGAATCAAGTAGATCAGTTCGGTCGTCTTGAGCATTTCGGCCGTAGAGTCTCCGAACATCCCCTCTTTCATGTATTGATTTACGGAGTTGAAAAAATTTTTTACCGATACCGATGCCGGATAACTCGCATGCGGCAGATGGGTACATTCGGGACATTTGTGATCGTTGACGATATGCAGGTGGTAGACACCGCTCAGATTGTTCAGTATGCGGGAGAGCTGATCCTGTGTATAGTAAAATACGATTTGTTCGAATGGCTTGTCGTTCTCGGGAATATCTTCGGTGTAGTGGTTCCCCGTACCCATATAGAAAAGCGTCCCTTGGGGGATCTCGTAGCATGTGTCTCCGTAGTAGATGTATTTCTTGCCGCGGATGATGTAGCCGATGCTGTGACGGGTGTAGTTGTGGGCCTGAATGCCGTTGCGGTCGGTCAACACATACTTCATGATCATGGGTTGCTGGACCGGTGCTGCTTCTGATGAACGTACCATAATGTGTAATTTTTAATGGTTAAATAAATTTTTATATACAATGGATAGCGCTTGTATTCCCGTGTACTTTACAAATATACAATTTTAAGAGGAGTTCTATAAATTAAAATATTGTAGTACAGTTGTTTATGTGGTT
>ERZ827150.4412-NODE-4412-length-12368-cov-9.130594_pt1 | contig 12368 bp, 9 predicted proteins | sample MGYA00519779_ERZ827150 | MGnify/ENA primary metagenome ERZ827150 (study PRJEB31778, sample SAMEA3449267) | human gut metagenome | biome: human gut; feature: human-associated habitat; material: faeces | place: United Kingdom | collected 2010/2012 ...
CGACCTCATACACGCGGTCCATGCCACCCACGATCAGGCGCTTGAGGTACAGCTCGGTCTCAATGCGCAGCACCATGTCCATGTTCAGGGTGTTGTGGTGGGTGTAGAACGGACGGGCAGAGGCACCGATCTCAAACGGGGTCAGGATGGGGGTATCGACCTCCAGGAAGCCTTTCTCGTCCAGATAAGCACGGATCTCTTTCAGGATCTGGCTGCGCTTGACAAACGTTTCCTTGACCTCGGGGTTGGCAATGAGGTCCACATAGCGCTGGCGGTAACGGGTCTCGGTATCGGTCAGGCCGTGGAACTTCTCGGGCAGGGGACGCAGGCTCTTGGCCAGCAGGGTCAGCTCGGTGGCGCGCACGCTCAGCTCGCCGGTCTTGGTGCGGAACACCTCGCCCTTGACGCCGATGATATCGCCCACGTCCAGCTTCTTGAAGGCGGCGTAGGGCTCATCGCCCAGCTCGTCGCGGCGGACATACAGCTGGATGTCGCCCTTGTCGTCGCGCAGGTGGGCAAAGCTGGCCTTGCCCATCACGCGCTTGGACATCATGCGGCCGGCCAGAGCAACCTGCTTGCCGCTGTCGGTCTCGTTGGGCAGGTCCTTGAATTCTTCCTTCAGGTCGGCCGAGTAGGCGTCCTGCGGGTACTTGGTCAGGGTAAAGGGGTCATGACCGGCGGCCTGCAGGTCTGCCAGCTTCTGGCGGCGCACCTGCACCTGCTCGCTCTCGGACAGGCCCTGTGCGGGGTTCTTCTTTTGCTCTTCCATGGTTTCTCCTATCAGCTGCGTGCGTGGGTAATGGCCAGCACGGTGTACTCCACGGTGTGGCCGGTGGGCAGCAGCACTTCGGTCTTGGCGCCCACAGCGCGGCCCAGCAGCGCGTGGCCCACGGGGCTCTCGTCGCTGATCTTGCCGTTCAGGGGGTCGGCCTCGGTGCGGCCCACGATGTCGTATTCTTCGGTCTCATCCTCGCCGGTCATCTGGATGGTGACGTGGGTGCCCACAGACACGCTGTCCACGCTCAGCTCGCTCTCGTCGATGATGACGGCGTTCTTGATCATCTGCTCCAGCTCGGTGATGCGGTTCTCCACCAGACCCTGGGTGTTCTTGGCCTCGTCGTACTCGCTGTTTTCCGACAGGTCGCCGTGGCTGCGGGCTTCCTTGATCTCCTCGGCCAGCTCCTTGCGGCGCACGGTTTTGAGGTATTCCAGTTCATCCTGCATGGCCTTCAGGCCGGCAGCGGACATCTTGATCTCTTGTGCCATTTGAGAATCTCTCCTTGTCTATACTTGATTCGCGCAGGTGCAAAGCCGCGCAATGATGCCATTTTGACTACATTATTATAATAGCAAGGCGGTGCTTTGTCAACAAAAAAGGCGGCACAGGGGCAGAAAAAGGCCCCGCCGCACGGAGCGTGTGCGGCGGGCCCTTGACAAACACGAAAAAATCCCGTCTGAACTGCTTCAGACGGGATTTTTGTGGTTTTATGGGACTTTGGCTCAGGTCTCCACACCCTCGAACTGGCTGTTGTACAGCTTGGCGTAGAAGCCGCCTGCGGCCAGCAGTTCGTCGTGGTTGCCCTGCTCCACGATGTGGCCGTCCTTCATCACAAGGATGACGTCGGCCTCACGGATGGTGGACAGGCGGTGCGCCACGATGAAGCTGGTGCGGCCCTGCATCATGCGGGCAAAGGCCTTCTGGATGCGCACCTCGGTGCGGGTGTCGATGGAGGAGGTAGCTTCGTCCAGGATCAGCATGGGCGGCAGGCAGAGCATCACGCGGGCGATGCACAGCAGCTGCTTCTGGCCCTGACTGATGTTGCCGCCGTCCTCCGCGATGACGGTGTCGTAGCCGTCCGGCAGTCGGCGGATGAAGCTGTCGGCGTGGGCGGCCTTGGCGGCAGCCACCACCTCGTCCAGGGTGGCGTCCGGCTTGCCGTAGGCGATGTTCTCCCGCACCGTACCGGCCCGCAGCCAGGTATCCTGCAGCACCATGCCGTAGCTGCCGCGCAGCGAAGCGCGGGTCACGCTGCGGATGTCGGTGCCGGACACCTTGATGGCACCGCCGTTCACGTCATAGAAGCGCATGAGCAGGTTGATGAGGGTGGTCTTGCCACAGCCGGTGGGGCCCACGATGGCGATGCGCTGGCCGGGCTTCACGTCCAGGCTCAGGCCCTCGATCAGCGGGCGGTCGGGCAGGTAGCGGAAGGACACATCCTCCAGCTGCACATGGCCGTCCGGCTGCAGCACAGCGGCGTTCTCGGCTTCCGGGATCTGGTCGTCGGCGTCCAGCAGCTCAAACACGCGGGCCGCACAGGCCAGCGCGTTCTGCAGCTCGGTGACCACGCCGGAGATCTCGTTGAAGGGCTTGGTGTACTGGTTGGCGTAGTTCAAAAACACGCTCAGCTGACCGATGGTGATGCCGCCGCGCACGGCGTACAGGGCACCCACCAGGCCCACACCGGCGTACACGATGTTATTCACAAAGCGGGTGGCGGGGTTGGTCATGCTGGAAAAGAAGATGGCCTTCAGGCTCACGTCCTGCAGCCGGCCGTTCACTTCGTCAAAGGCGTCCAGGCTCTCGGCCTCGTGGCCGAAGGCCTGCACCACCTTCTGGCCCTCGATCATCTCGTTGACCAGCGCAGTCTGCTCGCCGCGCACGCTGCTCTGACCCTGAAAATACTTGTAACTGCGCTTGGCAAGGAAGCTGGCCACCAGCAGACTCAGCGGGGTGATGCACACCACCACCAGCGTGATGACCACATTCTCGCTCAGCATGAACAGCAAGGTGCCCAGAATGGTCAGCACGCCGCTGAACAGCTGGGTGAAGCCCATCAGCAGGCCGTCGGCAAAGGTGTCCACATCGGCCACCATGCGGCTCACGATATCGCCGGAGGGGTGGCTGTCGAGGTAGGACAGCGGCAGGGTCTGGATCTTGCGCAGGGCCTCGTTGCGCAGGTCCCGGCTCACCGAAAAGGTGATGCGGTTGTTGCACACGCTCAGCAGCCACTGGGCAAAGGCGGCCACCACGGCCACCACCAGCACCTCCACGATGATGCGGCCTACACCGGCAAAGTCCACATTGCCTTTGCCCAGCATCAGGTCGATGGCGTCACCGCACAGGATGGGGATATACAGCTGTGCGGCCACACTCACGGCGGCCACGATCAGGCTGCAGACCACGAACAGGGAATAGGGGCGGATCTTGTGCAGCACACGGGTCAGTGTGGCCTTGCGCTGTTCCGGGGTCAGTTTTGCTTTGGCTTTCGCGCTCATTTCTGCACATCCCCTTTCTTGAACTGGCTCTCATAGATCTCTTCGTACACCGGGCAGCTCTGGCGCAGCTGGTCATGGGTGCCAAGGCCCACCAGCCTGCCGTCATCCAGCACAAGGATCTGGTCGGCGTGCTGCAGGCTGGCAGCGCGCTGGCTCACGATGAACACGGTCAGGCTGCCGGGCAGAGCGGCCAGTGCCTTGCGCAGGGCCGCGTCGGTGGCGTAGTCCAGGGCGCTGGCGCTGTCGTCCAGGATCAGAATGTCCGGCTTGCCCACCAGTGCACGGGCAATGGTCAGGCGCTGCTTCTGGCCGCCGGAAAGGTTCCGGCCGCCCTGTTCCACGGGCTCGTCCAGGCCAAGGGGCTTTGCCTGGACGAATTCTGCCGCCTGTGCGGTCTCCAGGGCCGCCCACAGCTCGGCGTCGGTGGCATTCTTGTTGCCCCACAACAGGTTGGAGCGGATGGTGCCGCCGAACAGCTGGGCCTTCTGCATGACCACGTTCACCTTGCCGCGCAGTTCTTCGCGGGGGTAGTCCGCGGCCGGGCGGCCCAGGATCTCCACGGTGCCCTCGGTGGCGTCGTAAAAGCGGGGAATCAGGTTGACCAGGCTGGACTTGCCGCTGCCGGTGCCGCCGATGACGCCGATGGTCTGGCCGCGCTTGGCGGTAAAGCTGATGTCGGACAGGCTGGGTGCGCCGGCCCCGGCATAGGTCAGGCTCACATGGTCAAAGCGCACGGCGTCACCGGCCTTGTCGGCGGGCACCTCACTGCGCAGCTCGGCGGGGAAGTCCATGCCGGGCTTGGTGTCCAGCACCGCCTGCACACGGCCGGCGCAGGCCAGCGCTTTGCTTACCTGCACGATCAGGTTGGCCAGCTTGACCAGCTCGATCAGGATCTGGTTCATATAGTTCACCAGCGCGATCACGTCGCCGGAGGCCATGCCGCCCACGTTGATCTCAATGCTGCCCACATACAGCAGTGCCACGATGGCAATGTTGATGATCACATAGGTCAGCGGGCTCATCAGGGCCGAAAGATGGCCCACATGGAGCTGCATTCTGGTCAGCAGGTCGTTGGCATTCTCGAAGCGGTCGATCTCGTCCTGCTCCTTGTCAAAGGCACGCACCACGCGCACACCGGTCAGGTTCTCGCGGGTCAGGCCCAGCACACGGTCCAGCCGCACCTGTGCGGTCTTGTACAGCGGGCGGGTGATGACCATCACGCCGAACACCACCACGCTCAGCAGCGGGATGGCCACCACGAAGATCAGGGCGGCCCGCGCGTTGACCGTGAAGGCCATGACCATAGCACCGATCACCACAAAGGGGCTGCGCAGGAACAGGCGCAAAAACAGGTTCAGGCCGCTCTGCACCTGGTTGATGTCGCTGGTCATGCGGGTGATGAGGGTGCTGGTGCCCAGGGTGTCCATCTCCGAAAAGCTCAGGCTCTGGATGTGGGCAAACAGGGCATGCCGCAGGGCGGTGGAGTAGCCCACCGCCGCCTTGGCGGAAAAATACTGCGCCGTGAGGCTGCAGGTCAGGCCGATGACGGCCAGCACAAGCAGGATGCCGCACCGCACCAGGATGTAGTGCAGGTCGTGGGCGGCAATGCCCACGTTGACGATATCGGCCATGACCAGTGGTACGAACAGGTCAAATGTGGCTTCCAGCATCTTGAACAGAGGGGCAAGCACGCTTTCGCGCTTGTAGTTCCTCAGATAGCCAAGCATGTTGTTCAAGGCTATTTCCTCCTTTTCTGATCCCAGTATTCTGGAATTTTACCTATTATAGCGCACACAGCTGAAAAAAACCATACGTTTGCCGGTATAGATGCAGAGCCAAAGCGCAGGTTTTCCGTTGAGAAAGATGGAAAATCCTGCTATACTAGGAGATGACACTGAAGGAAAGCAGGGAACATACAATGGCAAGAAGAACAGACGGCGGAGTGCGCTTCCGCCCGGTGGGCAGCAGCCGGCACCCGCGCACGCCGGTGCGCTACAGCCCCGGCGGCACCGGCTGCCCGGCGATCGAGCAGGCGATCGAGCAGCTGTATCACGGGCAGAACGAGGAGAGCTTCTGGGCCCTGATGGGGGCCCTGAACTACGCGCTGGAGCTGGAGACCCATGTTCTGGTGCCGCTGCAGACGGCCCCGGGCACGCCGCCCACCCCGGCCCCCTGGGCCGAGAACCCCGTCCCGCAGCAAAAGGCCAAAGGGCTTGCGCTCTGGACCCTGAAAAACAAGGACCGTACCTGGCTGCCGCTGTTCACCTCCAGCGCAGCTGCCTGCGTGGACCGCAGCACGGCGGCCCGCCCCATGGCGGACTACACCCTGCAGGACGCCATGGAACTGGTGCTGGATGCGCCGGACATCGACGGCGTGGTCATCGACCCGTGGGGCCACTCGGCCACACTGGATGAGGCCCTGCTCAACGGCCTGCTCCACGCGGGCCACAACCCGGAGGAGCCGGGAGACGAAGAAGTAGAAGCCGGGCGGGAAGCGGCCCGCGCCGGGGACTGGCGCATGGCGGCCGACCACTACGACGAAGCCGCCCAGCAGGGCAATGCCATGGGTCTCTCGCTGCTGGCCGACTGCCTGTACCGGGGCCGGGGCGAGATGCAGAACAAGACCGAGGCCCGCCGGATGTGGCGCACCGCCGCCGACCACGGCGAGGTGCTGGCCATGCTGTCGCTGGGCGAGGACTGCGCTGCCCGGGGCGAAGCAGGCAAGGCCCTGCTGTACTACCGCAAAGCCCGGCAGACGGCGCAGAGCATGCCGGACATCGAGTATACCCCGCGCATCTGTCTGCGCCTTGCCCAGGCCGAGACCCGCTACGTCTCGGCCAAAAAGGCCATGGCACTGGCGGCAGAGGCCGCCCAGGGCTTTGCCATCCTGGCCCGGGAGAAGGAACCGGATGCGGCCGAATTGCAGGCAGAAGCGGAACAGCTGCTGCGGGAACTGGCCGATCCGAAGCCCCGGAATACGGCCTACAACATAGATTCTTTACAATTGGACTAAAAAATGGTCACAGGCATCGGGTAAGATGATCAGGTGAATAAAATGCTTTAGCGGACGGGATGCGCCGCAAAGAGAGGAAAACGATATGAGCAAAGTGATCGGCATTGACCTTGGCACAACAAATTCCTGTGTGGCGGTGGTGGAAGGCGGCAAGCCTGTGGTCATCACCAACGCAGAGGGCGAGCGCACCACCCCCAGCGTGGTGGCCTTTACCAAAGACGGCGAGCGTCTGGTGGGCGGCGCGGCCAAGCGGCAGATCGCCACCAACTCCGGCCGCACCGTGACCAGCATCAAGCGCCACATGGGCAGCGATTACCGGGTGCACATCGACGGCAAGGACCTGACCCCGCAGGAGATCAGCGCCATGATCCTGGCCAAGATCCGCCGCGACGCCGAGAGCTATCTGGGCGAGCCGGTGACCGAGGCCGTTATCACGGTGCCCGCCTACTTCGACGACAGCCAGCGCAAGGCCACCCAGGACGCCGGACGCATCGCGGGCCTGAACGTGCTGCGCATCATCAACGAGCCGACGGCTGCCGCTGTGGCCTACGGCCTGGACAACGAAGCACCCCAGAAGATCCTGGTGTATGATCTGGGCGGCGGCACCTTTGACGTGTCCATCATCGAGATCGAGGACGGTACTTTTACAGTGCTGGCCACCGGCGGCGACACCCATCTGGGCGGCGATGACTTTGACGAGCGCATCGTGGAGTACGCTGTGGCCGAGTTCAAGAAGTCCGACCGCATCGACCTCTCCCGCGATCCGGCTGCTATGGGCCGCCTGAAGGAGGAAGCGGAAAAGGCCAAGAAGGAGCTGTCCAGTGCACCCTCCGCGCAGCTGAACCTGCCCTTCATCGCGGTGGGCAAGGACGGCCCCCACCATCTGGATCTGTCGCTGTCCCGCCCGCAGTTCGAGATGATGACCGGTGACCTGCTGGCCCGTACCGTGACCCCGGTGCAGAACGCCCTGCGGGATGCCGGGATCTCTGCCAGCCAGCTGGGCAAGGTGCTGCTGGTGGGCGGCAGCACCCGCATGCCCGCCGTGGAGCGCCAGGTGCGGGAGCTGCTGGGCTGCGAGCCCAGCCACAGCCTGAACCCGGACGAGTGCGTGGCCATGGGTGCCGCCGTGCAGGGCGGTCTGCTGCAGGGCGGCGGCAAGCTGGCTGGTGCCACCGGTGCCGCCGCACAGGGTCTGGTGCTGATGGATGTCACCCCGCTGACCCTGTCCATTGAGACGCTGGGCGGCGTGGCCACCCCGCTGATCACCCGCAACAGCATGATCCCCACCCGCAAGAGCCAGATCTTTACCACGGCACGCCCCATGCAGACCAGCGTGGAAATCAACGTGCTGCAGGGCGAGCGCCACTTTGCCCGCGACAACAAGAGCCTGGGCAAGTTCAAGCTCAACGGCATCCGGGGCGGTTTCTCCTCCAAGCCGCAGATCGAGGTCACCTTTGACATCGACGTCAACGGCGTGGTCAAGGTGTCGGCCAAGGATCTGGGCACCGGCCGGGAGCAGAACATCACCATCACCGGCAGCACGAACCTGTCCGAAAACGAGATCCAGCGCGCTATGGCGGATGCCGCGGCCTACGAGGCCGAGGACAGCCGCCGCAAGGAGCGGCTGGAGCTGCACAACCAGGCCGAGGTGTTGGCCTACAAGGTGGACGAGGCCTTGTCCAAGTGCAAAAAGGAGCTGGACCGCGACGAAAAGAACCGCATCAAGACCGATGTGGCCAACCTGCGCCGCTGCCTGCGCAAGGACAAGCCCGAGAAGATGAACGAGACCGAGGAAGCGGCCCTGCGGCAGGCCAAGAGCCAGCTGGAGGAAAGCGCCAACCACCTGATGATGCTGTACACCAGCCAGCAGCAGGCCCAGGGCCCGGACCAGACCCTGTGAGATGCCCTTATAAAACAAAAAAAGGAACCGCTGCGGCGGTTCCTTTTTTTTTGTTTTGCAGATCAGAGCATCTTGGACAAAAATGCCTTCAGGCGCGGATGCTTGGGGTTGGAGAACAGCTCCTGCGGGGGCTCGTCCTCCTGGATCTGGCCGCCGTCGATGAAGATCACGCGGTTGGACACCTCGCGGGCAAAGCCCATTTCGTGGGTGACCACCAGCATGGTGATGCCGGTGTGGGCCAGCTCCTTCATCAGCTCCAGTACCTCGCCCACCATCTCAGGGTCCAGGGCGCTGGTGGGCTCGTCGAACAGGATCACGTCCGGGTCCATGGCCAGAGCGCGGGCAATGGCAATGCGCTGCTGCTGGCCGCCGGAAAGGCTCTTGGGGAACACATTGGCTTTATCGGACAGGCCGACACGGGCCAGCAGCTCCTCGGCACGCTTGGAAGCCTCCTCCTTGCTCTTGAGCTTGAGCAGCTCCGGGGCCAGGCAGAGGTTCTGCTTGACGGTCAGGTGGGGGAAGAGGTTGAAATGCTGGAACACCATGCCCATCTTCTGGCGCACGGCATCGATGTGGGCATCATCCACCTCGATGCCCTCAAACTTGATGGAGCCGCCGGTGGGGATCTCCAGCCGGTTCAGGCAGCGCAGGAAGGTAGACTTGCCGCAGCCGGAGGGGCCGATCAGGCAGACCACGTCGCCGCGGTAGATGTCGATGTCGATGCCCTTCAGGACATCCAGGGTGGGGGTGGGCTGCTTTGCGCCCTTTTTGGCCTCACCGCCGTAGGTCTTGGTCAGACCACGGACTTCCAGGATCTTTTCAGCATGATTAGCGGTCACCTTGCGCCATCCTCCTCTCAAACTTCGACAGCAGCCATGTAAAGAGCATGACTAAGACCAGATAGACCACTGCAACTCCCAACAGGGGGAACATGGCCTCGTAGGTACGGTTCATAATGCCCTGCGCCGCATACAGCAGCTCCTTGCCGCCGATAACGGTGATGAGCGAGGTATCTTTGAGCAGGACGATGAACTCGTTGCCCAGTGCAGGCAGCACCGCGCGGATGGCCTGCGGAATGACAATGACCACCATGGTGGTCATATAGTTCAGGCCCAGGCTGCGGCCGGCTTCCATCTGGCCGGGGTCCACCGCCATCAGGCCGCCGCGGATGATCTCCGAGACGTAAGCGCCCGAGTTGATGCCCAGTGCCAGCGCACCGACCATGGTAAAGTTGCGGCTGTTGGAAAAGATGACCATGCTCATAATGAGCAGCTGGACCATCATGGGGGTGCCGCGGATGATGGTGGTGTACACCTGACAGACGGCATTGAAGAAGCCCAGCACCGGGTTCCTGCGGCCGGGACGCTGCTGGTCGTGCGCAACACGCACCAGTGCCACCACACTGCCCAGCACCACGCCCAGTGCCAGCGCAATGGCGGTGACCAGCAGCGTGGTGCCCACGCCCTGGATGTACTGCACCCAGCGGTCGTTCAGGATGAACGCCTGATAGAATTTGAAGAACATTTCCTGCCCGAAGTCCAGCTTCGTGCCGCTGTTGAGCAGCTCTTTCAGCAGTTCGTATTGTGCGGCCATTCGCATCCTCGCTTTCTAAAATTGTTAGAATTTTGTAACCTGTTCTTTCCAAAAAAGGGGAGGTGCCCCAGATGGGGCCGCCTCCCCGTGATACAAGGTACAGCTGAATTATTCAGCAGTGATGTACTTGTCCACGATGGACTGCAGGGTGCCGTCAGCCTTCAGCTCTTCCAGAGCGGCATTGACAGCATCCTCCAGAGCGGAACCCTTTGCCAGACCGATGGCGTAATCCTCCTCGGCGTAGCTGGTGTCCAGAATGACCAGACCGGGGTTGGCGGCAACGAACTCCTTTGCAGGAGCATTGTCGATGACAACTGCATCGACCTGGCCATTGTTCAGAGCCTGCACAGCGGTCAGGCCGTCGTCGTATGCGACCACAGCGTCATCGCCGAAGTCATCAGAGCAGTAGATGTAGCCGGTGGTGCCGCGCTGGGTACCGATCTTCTTGCCTGCCAGATCATCGGGAGAGGTGATATCAGAGCCCTCGGGAACGATGATGGACTGGATGCCGGTAGCGTAGCTGTCGGAGAAGTCCATCACAGCCTTGCGCTCGTCGGTCACGGTAACGCCAGCCATGACGATATCGGCCTTGCCCTGCTGCACGCTCAGCAGTGCTGCGTCGAAATCCATATCATCGATCTGCAGCTCCAGACCCAGCTTCTCAGCAATGGCCTTAGCGGTGTCGATGTCGATGCCCTCGAACTCACCGGCATCGGTGGTCATCTCGTACGGAGGGAAGGCAGCGTTGGTGGCCATGGTCAGCTTGCCAGCCTCAACGGTGGTCAGCTCAGCGGCAGCGCTGGTGGAGGCAGCCTCAGAAGAAGCTGCACTGCTTGCAGTGGAAGAAGCGGTGCTGGAGGCGGAACCGCCGCAGGCAGTCAGAGCCAGAGCGGCAGCGGTCAGACCAGCGGCAGCCAGAAAGCTGCGGCGATTGATCTTTTTCATATTCAAACACTCCTCTGTTGATTGTATAATTTTTCACTTTCCCGGCACGATGCGCTTCATCGTGTCATCAAGGAACAGGATTAGTATATGTTGTACAAATAAAAAAGTCAAGTGTTGTGCAAAAAATCGGAACAAATGAAACCCTTTTGAAAACATTTATACATACAGCGCCCCATTCTTAATGTATATATACATTTTGCTCCTGTGTTTCTGTCATTCCGTTGTATTCTGCTAGTGAATCTTCCCACAGGACTTAATCCCGGACATTGACACCTTTTCCTTCTAATTGGTATAATCAGGCTGGAAGCATGGTAAAAGCAGCCAAGCTCAAATCGTGCTGCCCCGCCGGGATGCGGGGAGAAAGGATCCTTCTATGAAAAATCGTATACTGAAAGCCCTGGCCTCCTTTGGTCTGTCCGTCTGTGTGCTGGCAGGCAGTTCTGTGGTCAGCATGGCCGAAGAGACCCCGGGCAAAACCGAGTGCAAAGAACACACCTGGAAGACCACGACAGAGTATAAGACTGAGTGTGTGGAGACCACCTTCCAGCATAAGCTCCCCGATGGCACCACCGAGACCCTTACACTTTGCCCCGAATGCGGCAAAGTAAAGAACAACACCCAGCTGACCAAGGTAAACGGTGTCTTCTCCAACTTTTCCAACCTGACTGTTCACACCGGGACTCTGAAAAACGGTGAGCAGGTAATGACAGCAGCATTCTACTATCCCACTGTTATTGAACGGGTCATCTGCGAAAAGTGCGGCACCGTAAAGAGCGAGGAGGTCACCCCCGCTCGTGTGATGGCCCAGCCGGTCATTGCCAGCATCGAGGTGCCTGCCAATACCGTTTCCGGCTACAGCCTGATGCAAATCAATGCCGACGGTACCGAAACACCGGTCAGTGTTTCCTACAACACCGAGCTGAACAAAGCATATTTCCGTCTGGATGTCACCACCGGGGCCCAGCTGCTGCGGATGGTTCCCACCACCTGATTTTCCCGCATAACCAACGAGACCGCCCGGTGGGCGGTCTCGTTTTTGTTTTATCGGCGTTTCTGTGGCAGGGGAATGCCCAGCACCAAGGCAATGCCCACGGCCAGCGCCACGGCAAAGCTGCCGCTGGAACACTCGATCACCGTCTGGCCCGGCTGCAAAAGGCCTTTTTCCGTGGCCAGAGCCAGCATTCCTTCGGCCAGCGCGTCCTTTGCGGAGCCCGCGGAGGCGGTCTTCGTCTCTTGCGGCAAAACTCCGTTTCCATGATTTTCTCGATCTTCTCGCTCCGCCGCGCTGCCTGCTGTCCGCAGAGCTTCCGCGAAGGTTTCCGGATATTCCGGATTCGGAGACGGACAGGTTGGGAAGTCTCCGTTCGGCGCGTCTTGACTCTCGACGCGCAAAATCTCGCGCACGCCGACACGTTCCAGCGCGGCAAGCACATAATCACGACCGCTTCCGTTCAGCGGAGTATAGCAGATACGCAAGCCTCCGAGCGCTTTTTTGCAGTGCACGATGTCCTCATTCCACCACAAAGTTTCTCTCTCCAGCGCCGCGAGGTATGCTTCCTTAATATCTTCTTCCAAAAAAGATATCGTACCCTCTTTTTGCGCCTCTGTCAAGTCCTTTGGCACACCTTCCCAAAAGGTTGG
>ERZ827150.4413-NODE-4413-length-12368-cov-3.837895_pt1 | contig 12368 bp, 10 predicted proteins | sample MGYA00519779_ERZ827150 | MGnify/ENA primary metagenome ERZ827150 (study PRJEB31778, sample SAMEA3449267) | human gut metagenome | biome: human gut; feature: human-associated habitat; material: faeces | place: United Kingdom | collected 2010/2012 ...
GTCAGCTGCCTCATCAAAGGGAAGGTCAGAGTTTACATTGTACATCTTCCCTGCCATAAACATCTTCTTGATCAACTGTGCCACTGGCACCTTGATCTTACTTGCAAGCTCGCCGACAGTCAGTACCTCTGGCAGCTTGATTGTCTTGATCACTGGTTCTACCGGCTCCTGCTTCTTTGGTGCTGGCTGATGATTCTTGTTGTTATTATTGTTCCGGTTATTATTGTTGTTGTTAAACCGGTTGTTATTATTGTTGTTATTTCTTGTGTTACGGTTGTTGCTTACCGCGTTCCGGAAATTTGTACCACGGCTCTCCTGCTTGGCTCCATTCTGGTTATTGCCATTTGCAGACTTGTTGTTATTATTCTTGCCCTGATTATTTCCATTATTGTTCTGCTTATTGTTATTATTTCTGCCCTGATTGTTTCCGTTATTGTTATTATTTTTACCCTGATTGTTGTTGCGGTTCTGGTTGTTATTATTGTTATTGTTCTTCTTATTCTGGTTATTCTGATTACCGGAATTGGAATTGTTGTTTGGCTTTGGCTGCACCTTCTTGTTCTCCTGCTTTGGTGCTTCCTTTTTTCCTTCTTCCTTCTTTGGTCCTGCCTTCTTCGGCTCTTCTTTCTTTGCCTCAACCGGCTTGTTTCCGCCCAAAGACTCCCGCACAAATTTCATCATTGCATCATCAATGCTGCTCTGTGCTTTTAACCCTTCTTTTTTACCGCTCAATATATCAATAATCTGACTGCTTTTTACTTCTTTTCCAAGTTCTGCTGTCAACTGTTTTGCAAACTCGTGTACTCTCATGGGTTACACCTCCAATCTTAAACTAATCCAACTTGTCAGAAATCTGTTTTGCCAGACCTGCATCTGTCACTGCAAGTACCGTCCGCTCCTGTTTTCCGATCTGTCTGCCGAGCGTCGTGCTGTCAAACGCAATCGTATACGGAATCTCGTAATACTTGCATTTATCCATGAATTTCTTCTGCGTATTGCCCGATGCATCCTCTGCGATGATCACGAAATATGCAACGCCCTCCTGAATCGCTTTCTCGGTCAGGAATCCGCCGCTCTGTACTTTTCCTGCTTTTGCAGCAATCGAAAGCATAGACAATGCACGATTCTGATTTTGTGCCAACTATATCATCTCCTCTGCGATGGTCTGGTAGATTTCTTCCGGAATTTCCGTCTTCAACGAACGCTCCAGTGCTTTTGTTTTCTTTGCTTTCTCCAAGCACGCCTGATTCAGACAGATGTAAGCACCACGTCCATTTTTTCTTCCGGTCTTGTCCAGACATATCTCATCTTCCGGCGTCTTAATGACTCTGACAAGCTCTGTCTTTGGTTTCATCTCCCGACAGCCTACACACTGTCGAAGTGGTATCTGCTTTGCCAAGTTATCTACTCCTCATCTTCATAGTCATCGGCGTAATCGTCGTCATAATCATCTATAATCATACCCAGATCACGTGCCTGTGACTCACTCTTGATATCAATCTTATAGCCTGTCAGCTTTGCAGCCAGACTTGCGTTCTGTCCTTCCTTACCAATTGCAAGGGAAAGCTGATCGTCTGGTACAACAACTCTTGCACACTTCTTCTGCTTTCCGTCCTGCTCTTCTGTGTACGCCTGTACCCAGATTACATCGGATGGGCTTAATGCATTCTTGATATAAACCTCTGGATCTTCATCCCATGCGATAACATCGATCTTCTCGCCCTTTAAATCATCGACGATTGTATTGACTCTCGCACCTGCCATACCAACGCAGGCACCAACTGGATCTACGTTTGGATCTAACGAACGAACTGCAAGCTTCGAACGGGAACCTGCATCTCTAGAGATACCCATGATCTCTACAACACCATTCTGGATCTCTTCAATCTCATTTTCAAACAAACGCTTTACAAGCTCTGGATGGGTACGGGATACGTGGATGTTAATACCTGTATTGTTCTTCTTATCCTTGCCGTCCTTACGCTTGTTTTCTTTCTTCTCCGGTTTTTTCACTTCAACCACATACAGCTTAATATGGTCGCCAACCTTGTAATGCTCTGATTTTACCTGCTCATTTTCCTTGAGTCTGGTCTCTGTCTTCTCATCGAGGCTGATATAGATCGTATTGTCTACGAAACGCTGTACCACACCGTTTACAATGTCATGCTCCTTGCAGGCAAAACGCTCGTAGATCGCATCACGCTCACCCTCTTTGATGTTCTGGATGATAATGCTTCTTGCCTTCTGTGCTGCCATACGTCCAAAGTCCATAGACTCCAGTGGATACTCTACGAAATCACCGATCTCGTACTTGTCATCCATTGCTTTTGCTTCTGTCAGGGAAATCTGATTCTCATCATTCTCGACTTCCTCTACAACTTCCTTCTTGCGTACAACTGTGATCGCACCAGTCTCACGGTCCATATGTGCTTCCACAAGTACATTCTTTCCATAATCTTTCTCACATGCTGCAACCAGTGATTTTTCAATCGCCTCCATCACCAGTTCCTTGCTGACACTTTTTTCGCGCTCTAATTGATTTAAAGCATCAATAATCTCTGACATTTTTTTATCCTCCTCTTCTACTCAAATGCCAATCTTATCATAGAAATATCGTTTCTTGAAAATTCTTTTGGTTCTTCCGCTGGATCGAGCTGCAATGTGATCGTCGTATCAGTGTATCCTGTCAGGATTGCCTCGAATTCCTTACTGCCATCCACCGCACGGTAAAGTTTTACCTCTACCTTTTTGCCAAGATTCCGTTTAAAATCCTTGTCCTTCTTGAGCGGTCTTGTAAGTCCCGGTGAGCTTACTTCCAAAATATACGGGTCTGTCATCCGGTCCGCAGCATCCAGTTTTTCCTCCAAGCTCCGGCTGATCAGAACACAGTCATCAATATTGATGCCGCCTTCCTTATCCGCATACACACGCAGATAATAATCAGAGCCTTCCTTTACGTACTCTACATCCACTAGCTCAAACCCATGCTCTTCGATAATCGGAGTCACAAGTTCTGTGCAGTGTTGTTCAATTTCCTGTTTTTTCACGTCTGCCACCTTTCTGACTTTTTTGCCTTTTCAAAAACAAAGAGTGGGTTTTTATAACCCACTCTGCGCCATCTGTATTCAAGTCTTATATATTATAACATGTTTTTATTGTTTTGCAAGTACCTATTCCGCCTTTTTTACAAGTTTTACCTGCAATGCCTGTATCGTACCGCCTCCAGTATACGTGCCATTTTTTCCCCAGTCCGTCCAGCCCTGTGCCGACACATAAACGCGGTACAAAATATCATAGGAATCTGAGATTCCGCCTGTGAGATTGATCCGGATTCCAAGCAGCGGTTCCTTCTGTCCAACACTGCCCGCCTGTTCGCCGTCCTTCCGCCATGCACTTTGTCCCTGTGCCGTCTCAACCGCATACCGGACATTTCCTTTCGGGACATATGCGCCAAGCTGGATGCGCACCGCTTCAACGGATTTTTCCTGCTTTGTATATCCTGCCACAATGCCGTCCATTTTTGCTTCCTGCCAGCCAAAAGTCTGCATATGAACCGTATATACAATACCAGCATCCACTTCAGAAGTCAGAATACCCGCCTGTTTTTTGAGATAGCTATATAGATTCTGAAGTTCCACCTGTGTACCATTCTCCTTCAGATAAGCATATCGGAACAACGCAAATCCATCATATCCCATGCCATAGATATGCGCACATTGTGTTGCCAGATTATCCTCGCGAAGCGCCCAGTCCAGATCGGTATCTGAAGTTTCCCCCACCCGGTAGAGTGCAAGCCCGGCATACAGCTTAATCTCCGGGTTCGTATGCAGCGTCTGCCATACCTCGCACCGGTTCGAAAACATCGGAACTTCTTTTCCATCTGTCACATAGCGATCCGTCCAGTAAATCTGCGGCATCACATAATCCACATATCCTTCCTGTGAAAGCCACGTATCAATATCTGCCCCCTGACTTCGTGCATAATCCGGATTTCCTGCCGGACTGATTCCGAACTCACAGTCTGGACGTTTCTGTTTGACCGTCTGGTAAACTTTCTGGACAAGTGCATTTACCGCCTGCATTTTTTCTTCCTGTGGCAGCGTATCCTGCATGCCGTCAACAAAGAAATAATCATCAAAATGAATACCATCCACTGGATAGCGTTCTAAGATCTCTGCCACCTGATTTACGACTAACTGCTGTGCCTCCGCACTTTGCGGATTCAACACCAGACATGTACCATTTTGCCCCTGATATTCAAGTATCATAGACTGGTATTTCGCATAGAACGGTGTATGTTCAAAGCTTGCCGTCGTTTCTTCCCCAAGCGACAGCCGATACGGATTGATCCACGCCTCAAAACGAAGTCCCTCCTCATGTGCCACAGCTACCATGATCTCATACGGATCATAGCCCGGATATGTCCGGGTTTTGGACATATATTCGGAATACGGAAAATAGTCCGATGGATAAAAGGCATCTCCCATTGCCCGCGCATGTACGATCACCGTATTTAAGCCATATCTTTTCACGGTATCATACATGGCATGCACCTTCGCCCGGAAAGCCGCCTCGCTTTTATCGGATAATTCCGATTCCATATCGATATAGGAAATCCAGCACGCACGCTTTTCCATCTCCGTATTTGCCTGCATAGGCAGATAAACAGCAACCTGCCTGCTCTGCATCGAAAATACAGAAGAAAGCAGACAGACTACCACGATGATTCCTGCCAGATATCGTCTTATAATCTGCATATTTTACGCATCCGTTATCTCTTATAACTACTTATATGCAGATTATTTCTTTTTATGTTCATGAAGTGCTGTAAATAACAGCAGTCCTCCACCTGACGCTACCAGCAGTGTAATCACGATACCAAGCGCCATAGAATCTCCAGTTTTCACCGTATCATCACTTGCTACAACTACCGGTGTCTGCACCTGTGTGGAAGTCGAGCTTGCCTTTGGGTTCACGACTAAGGCTGCTCGGGTCGTTGCAGTTTCGGTCGTTGTAGCTATCTCAGTTGTTGTTCCATTTTCTGTGGTCGTGCTCTCAGTCGTTGTTATTTCTGTTGTCGTACTCTCAGTCGTTGTTGTCTCTGTCGTCGTTGTTTCTGTGGTTGTAGCTTCCGTGGTTGTCGTCTCGGTTGTTGTCACATTGTATGGATAAAAATGTGATTCCGAACTCGCATTTACATTCTGTGCGATTACCTGCCCTTCATGATTGCCGCCGATCAGTGACACATTTCCAGATGGCGCAATGATATGACCAGTCAGAAAGCTTGCTGTAATATTCTTGGCATCCGGGAAGTTCCAGACGAGTCCAAAGCCACCACTGTAATACTGACCGCCCTGTGCACCTTCCGGTCTGTTTTTCGCCAGATTGAAGAAGTAATTGTTGTTCAATGGAGTTCCACCAATTTCAATCTTACCAGTATCCAATGCATAATCCCCGTCTCCGGAAATGGAGATTGTATAGGCATTTGAGAAAATGTCTTCCGCAGTTACATTTTTCAGAATCACACGCTTTGCATTTGAGAAATCTGTCCCGCTGACGGTGATCGTCTTAGAATCTGCAAAGTCAATGATCAGGTCTCCCTGTTCCATATAGCCTGCCTGCCCAGCCTTCTCCAACGCCTGCGATTCCTGTTTAATAACACCAAACGCTTCGTCCATATTGATATAATCATCTGCCACTTTCACCATACGTTTTGTCAGCCAGTCTTTGTACGACATATGGCTTTCTGTATAGTAAAAGTTCGTATCAATCCCCGTTGTATCATTCCACGAACCGGCATGATAATCGGCAAGATCGATCAGGTATCGCGCATAGGACGCCGCTGCTTTCACCTTTCCCACTGTATTTTTCAGGTTCAATTTATTTCCTACCATGATCGCACCGACGGTATCTGCTACATAATCGCCCTCCAGATCGTTTTGTACGAAATAGCTGTAATGCGACAGGATATAATCAATATGATATTCGCCCTCATATTTTTTATTGCTGACCTGTATTTTTTGCGTGTTCGCATTTAAGACAGACACGCCACTGATTTCATCATACGCATCCATCTCCGTTGCATCAGTTCCCGTCGCATCTGCCTGTACACCGGTATCTCCGACAAACATCATTTCCGCAGACTCGATGTCAGTATCATCACCGTTCTCTCCTGCCGTTGCATCCTCTGCTGTCGCATCTGTCACAGTCGCTGTCTCCGCAAAAGCGACCTCCAGATTTTCACAACCGAAAATACATGCCACTCCGACCACACCTGCTACGATGGACTGTCGGATTCTCCTTGTCGTTTTCTTTCTCATAAAAAAATGCTCCCTGCATACATTCACATAAATGTATGCAGGGAGCGCTTGTCCTGATTCCAAATTTATTTTTATGACGCCTGCTCGAACTGGCTGTTGTAGAGATCCGCATAGAAGCCCTTCTTCGCAAGCAGCTCCTCATGCGTACCGCTCTCGATGATATCGCCATCTTTCAATACAAGGATCAGATCAGCATTCTTGATTGTAGAAAGCCGGTGTGCGATTACAAACGAAGTTCTTCCCTTCATCAGTTCGTCCATGGCTCTCTGGATGATAAGCTCGGTTCTCGTATCGACAGAGCTTGTCGCCTCATCTAATATCAGCATCGGGCGGTCTGCAATCATCGCACGGGCGATGGTTAGCTGCTGCTTCTGTCCCTGTGACAGGTTAACCTGATCATTCAACACCGTGTCATAGCCCTTCGGCAAACTGCGGATAAAACGGTGCAGACCAACCGCCTTGCACGCCTGCTCGATCTTTTCTTCCGGTACATTCTCCTGGCTGTATACGAGATTCTCACGCACTGTTCCCTCGAAAAGCCATGTATCCTGTAATACCATACAGAACTGGTCGTGTACTTCTTCCCGCGTCATATCCTTGATGGATACACCATCGATTTTTATATCACCATCTAAGATCTCATGGAACCGCATTAAAAGATTCACCATCGTTGTCTTACCGGCACCGGTCGGTCCGACAATTGCAACCTTCTGTCCCGGTTTTGCTACAGCTGAAAAATCATGGATGACAACCTTATCGCTGTCTTTATAGCCAAACTTGACATGCTCAAAGGATACCTCACCCTTCACATCGTTCAGCTTCTTCGTCTTAGTGCTCTCATCTTCCATCTCTTCTGCGTCAGTAAACTCAAATACACGTTCACCGGCAGCAGCCGCAGACTGCAGTGCCTGCATCGCCTGTGCGATCTGACTGAGTGGCTGTGTAAAGTAACGTACATACATCATAAACGCAATAATCACACCAAATGATATTTTATCATTCATTACAAGAAGCGCACCGACAATACAGACCGCCACATAGCCAAGGTTACCGATGAATGTCATGAGTGGCATCATAAGTCCGGAGAGACACTGCGCCTTAAAGGCACTGTCACGCAGATTTTCATTCATCTTATCGAACTTTTCCTTTGATTTTTTCTCGCCATTATACGCCTTCACAACTGTGTGTCCGGCATAGATCTCCTCAACATGTCCATTGATTTCCCCCAGATGCATCTGTTGTCTCGCAAAATATTTCTGGGATTTGCTCATGATCAGAGCCATGAATACAAAGCCTAGCAGCGTTGAAAGTATCGCTGCAACCGTCATTATGATATTTGTCTTTATCATCATAATGAGAGAACCAAGAAGCAGCGTAACCGCTGTCACAAGATTTCCCATGCTCTGATTAAAGGATTGTGCAATTGTATCAACATCGTTTGTTACACGGGATAATACATCCCCTGTTGATGTCTGATTGTAAAACCACATCGGCAAGCGGTTGATCTTCCTTGAGATGTTGCTCCGGAGTCCCTTTGATACCTGCTGTGTTACATACCCCATAATCAGGTTCTGGACCAGAGATAACAACGCACTGCATCCATAGAAGCAGATCAGCGTGATTCCAATCCGTTTGATTCCGTCCATATCAATCCCGGTCATTACACCCTCGGTGATAAGATCGGTCATCTTGGATAATTTATCCGGTCCGATCAATGTTAATACGGTTCCAATACCTGCACAGATAATCGCGAATATCATGGCACCCCAGTATTTCTTACAGTTCGTAAGGAGCTTTGCCCATGTACCTTTGAAGTTCTTTGCTTTTTCGCCGGGGCGCATGCCTCTGCCCGGACCGTGACGAGGAACCTTTGGAGCACGATTATTCTGACCTACTTCATAATTATCTTTTTCCATTATGCAAGCTCCTCCTTTGATAACTGAGAATATGCGATTTCCTGGTACACTTCGCAGTTCTTCATAAGTTCGTCATGCGTTCCCATACCTGCGATCTGTCCATCGTCTAACACGATGATCTTATCCGCATCACGGATTGTACCGATTCGCTGTGCAACGATGATCTTCGTCGCATCCTTACATTCCTTGCGCAGTGCTTCCCGAAGGATTCTATCTGTCTTATAGTCAAGTGCCGAGAACGAATCATCGAAGATCAGGATCTCCGGCTGTCTGGCAATCGCACGCGCAATCGACAGACGCTGTTTCTGCCCACCTGAGAAGTTTGAGCCACCCTGAGCCACATACCCGTCATAGCCCTGATCCTTCTTCTCAACAAATTCACTTGCCTGCGCTACTTTTACCGCCATCGCAATGTCGTCCTGTGTAGCAGGTGCTTTTCCGTTTTCGCCATATGCCACATTGTCAGCGATTGTTCCGGAGAACAAGATTGCTTTCTGGCTGACATATCCAATTTTGTTATGCAGTGCTTCCTGCGTATATTCCTTGACATTCACGCCATCGACGAATACCTCACCCTCTGTTGCATCATAAAACCGCGGAATCAGATTGATAGCAGTACTCTTGCCACATCCGGTTGCACCGATAAACGCGATTGTCTCGCCCTTCTTCGCAGAGAAAGAAATATGCTCTAATACATATTCCTCTGCGTCCGGATATTTGAAGCTGACATCCTTGAATTCCACTTCCCCATCTTTCATAACCGGGAACGTATCTCTCGTTCCATCCTCAATGGATGGTTCAGTATCTAATACTTCCAAAATACGCTTCGCTGCAACCGATGCCCGCGGCAGCATAATAAATATCATAACCAGCATCATGAACGACATGACAACCTGCATTGCATACGAGGAAAATACAACCATATCCGAGAATAATGTGAATTTTTCCTGCATATCCTGTGCATCGTTGATCAAAACCGCGCCAATCCAATATATTGCAAGCGAAAGGCCATTCATGATCATCATAATCGTCGGCATCATAAATGCCATAGTCTTTGATGTAAACCAATGGGTATCTGTCAGATCCTTGTTGACCTTCTCAAACTTCTCCTCCTGATATGCTTCCGCATTATAGGCGCGAACAACGTTCAAGCCTGTCAGATTCTCACGTGTTACTTGATTGATATCATCCGTCAGACTCTGTAAGCGTTTGAACTTCGGCATACATAAGCTGACGCAGATAATAACGACAATCAATAATACAACAACCGCAACGCCCGTGGAGAGTGTCCACTGCCAACTCTTATCAACAATCTTCAAGATAGCCATCACCGCCATGATTGGTGCCCGCAACATGATGGACAGCCCCATTACAATCAACATCTGCACCTGAGTCACATCGTTTGTAGAACGCGTGATCAGACTCGCTGTTGAAAACCGTCCGATCTCTTCCATTGAAAAAGACTGTACCTTGTCAAATAACTTTCCACGTACGATTGCACTGAAATTCGAAGCAATCCGTGATGCACAGACAGCTACCAGTACCGTTACCAATAAACTGCCAAACGCACAAAGTAACATTTTTCCACCTGCAATCAGGATATCGTGCATCGCACTATCCTGTGTCGTAATCAGTGATGTAATTTCCCGCATATAATCCGGCAGCTTTAATTCGAGCCAAACCTGTGCCACTACAAATACCACACTGAAAAGAGCCAATACTACTTCCTGTTTTCGGAAATTCTTAAAAATACGTAACATTCCATGCTCCTTTCCATTTTCTGTAAAAACTTTTAATGAACATAAGCCATTATAGCACTCGAATTAGCACTCAGCAATACCAAGTGCTAACAATTCATAATCTTTTCACATATTCCACACATTATTCGACTATATCCAGAATATCCTCTGGCTTCTTCGCAAAGACAGTTGCACCAAGCGACTCCAGAAATGCCCGGTCACGGAAACCCCATTCCACTAAGATGCAATCTACACCAGCATTTTTTGCAGTCGCATAATCCACATCCGAATCGCCGATATAGATTACCTCATCTTTTTTAAGATCAAACTCCTTCAATACCTCATATACGGAATCCGGTGCCGGTTTCTTACGCACACCTTCGCGTTCACCGATTGCAACATCAAACTGTCCGACAAAGAAATCCTTCACCAGATCCTGCACGGCAAAGTCCACTTTATTCGATACAACTGCTGTCATATAGCCCTGTGCACGAAGCTTTGTAAGCAGATCATTGATCCCATCGTATGGTCTTGTCGTATCCATGCAATGATCTTTATAATAGATTTCAAATGTTGTGAACACGGCTTCGATGTCTGCATCTGAAGTTCCGGCTGGAACCGCACGTTCAATCAGCTTATGGATTCCATTTCCGACGAACTGACGCACCTCTTCCAATGTCCGCTCCGGAAATCCATGCTCGCTAAGCGCATAATTGGTTGTATTCTTCAAATCCTCCAACGTATACAGAATCGTTCCATCCATGTCAAAAATAAGCATCTTGTATTTCTTCATATTCTTCATCTCCATAATACAAAAACGCCTGACATGCCAAAGCGGTATATCAGGCGTTCTATTAATCTTTTTTATTGCTTAGTTTCCAGCCATCTGAGCTGCTACTTCTGCTGCGAAATCCTCGTTCTTCTTCTCGAGACCTTCACCTGTCTCAAAACGAACAAACTTCTTGATTGCAAGCTTGCATCCATTCGCCTTTGCTACGTTTGCAACGTACTGAGCAACACTTTCCTTGTTCTCAGCCTTTACATACTCCTGCTCAAGCAGACAAACTTCCTTGAGTTCCTTGTTCAGACGTCCCTGAACCATCTTCTCAATGATATTATCAGGCTTGTTTGCATTCTTAGGATCATTCTTTGCCTGTGCAACAAGAATCTCAAGCTCGTGAGCCTTGTACTCTTCAGATACTTCATCTGTAGAAACATACTTTGGATTCATAGCTGCAACCTGCATAGCGATATTCTTCATGCACTCGTCAATAGCCTCACCGGATGCATCTGTATCAGCCTCAACCAATACACCAATCTTTCCGCCTGCATGAATATAAGAAACGATATGTCCGTCTGTGCTGATCTTGGCAAAACGACGGATGTTCATGTTCTCACCGATCTTAGCAACCATAGCAGCATGCTTCTCAGCAACTGTCATAGAAGGATCCAGTGCCCACTTCTCATTCTTAAGTGCCTCTACATCCTGAACGTCTGTAGAAACGATCTGATCAACAACTTCCTTAACATATGTCTGGAATACTTCATTCTTAGCAACGAAGTCTGTCTCGGCATTTACTTCAACCATAGCTGCCTTCTTACCGCCATCAACAACAGTTGTCATAACGATACCCTCTGCAGCGATTCTTCCTGCCTTCTTTACAGCAGTTGCAAGTCCTTTCTCACGAAGGAACTCTACTGCCTTGTCAAAATCGCCGTCAGTCTCTGTAAGAGCCTTCTTACAATCCATCATACCAGCACCTGTTTTTTCGCGTAATTCTTTTACTTGAGCAGCAGTGATAGCCATTTTAGCATCCTCCTATATTTTTTATTATTCAGCAGCTTTTGCTTCTTCAGCTTTTGCAGCTGGTTTTACGTCATCATTTTTCTTATTGAAAGGACGACGGTTTTTACGTTCGAAGTTACGTTTTCTACGTTCTTCATTTCTTTGACGACGACGACGTTCGTTTTCAGCGATTTGTGCTTCAACATTTTTGATTACGTCTTCCATAGTTACATCATCTTCAGTTTCATCTAAGTAAGCCATTTCTAATAGACCACCCTTAGCATCAACGATAGCGTCTGCTAAGATTGTTGTAACTAATTTGATTGAGCGAACTGCATCATCATTAGAAGCGATTGCAAAATCAGCATCTTCTGGATCACAGTTTGTATCTAACATAGCGAATACAGGGATTCCTAATTTTTTAGCTTCAGCGATTGCATTGTGTTCTTCTTTTGGATCAATAACAACTAATGCATCTGGAAGTTTCTTCATTTCTTTGATTCCACCTAAAGAACCTTCCAATTTAGCTTTTTCTTTACGTAAGTTAGCTTGTTCCTTCTTAGTGTAAACTTCGATTTTTCCGCTAGCTTCCATTTCTTCGATTTCT
>ERZ827150.4419-NODE-4419-length-12353-cov-4.598959_pt1 | contig 12353 bp, 8 predicted proteins | sample MGYA00519779_ERZ827150 | MGnify/ENA primary metagenome ERZ827150 (study PRJEB31778, sample SAMEA3449267) | human gut metagenome | biome: human gut; feature: human-associated habitat; material: faeces | place: United Kingdom | collected 2010/2012 ...
GGTCGTATTTCAACTAAAAAGGCGCAGGCAAAACCGCATGTTTTCTTATGCGGAGTCGGCCTTGGGCCGCCCTGCTTTTTTGCGCGCCGAATGTTCCCTTGCTTTTTTCGGGCCATTCCCGCGCATCTGTGTGTTGCGAAGAAAGGCGAAAACTGCTATACTTTAATTTATTGAATGAGCATCATTGGGGGAGGGAATCTATCGTGCAGCTTGAACAGAGGCAGACGCTGAGCCAAAAGCTCGTGCTGACGCAGACGATGCGCCAGTCGCTCGACTGTTTGCAGCTCTCCGCGCCGGAGCTGAGCGAATACGTGCAGGAGGTCGCGCTCTCAAACCCGCTGCTCGACGTACAGTCCCCCACCTATTACGAAACAGCGCTGCCGAGCGAAGCTTCCGCATCCGAACGAGGAACGCCCGACGTGCGCGAGACAGACTCGTGGCGCGGCGTCACCTCCTCCGGTATGGAGGATGTGCAGGACTTCACCGCCTTTTTGACGCGCGAAAAAACGTTCCGCGACCACCTGACCGAGCAGATCGGGCAGATGAAGCTCGTCGACGACGAGCTTCTGCGCCTGTGCCGCTTTTTGATCGACTGCCTCGACGAGCGCGGCTATCTTGACTGCCCGCTTGAGGAGCTGTCCCGCGAATTCGACATCCCGCTCTTCTCGCTCGAGCAGGCGCTGTTTGCCGTGCAGATGCTCGACCCGCCGGGCGTCGGCGCGCGGAACCTGTCGGAATGCCTGACGCTCCAGCTCGCGCAGGGCCGCTCGCTCGACCCGCTGGCGCTGAAGATCGCGCGCGACGGCTTAGAAATGCTCGGCAAGCGCAACTTTTCCGGCCTCGCCGCCCTGCTCGGCGTCAGCGTCGGTGAAGCCAGGGCCGCTGCGGCCAAGATACTCGCGCTTAACCCGATCCCCTCGCGCAGCTTTGCCGGCAGCGAGCAGATCGCCTATGTCGCCCCCGACGCGGAATTTTCCGTGCAGCAGGGCCAGCTCGTCATCGAGCTCAACGAGCGCATTCTGCCGCGCCTGTCCGTCAACGCCGAATACGCCGCGCTGATGAACACGAGCGACGACCCCGAGGTCCAGCGCTACGTGAAAGAAAAGCTCTCCGAAGCACAGGCCCTCATCAAGGGCGTCCACACCCGCTGCGACACGCTCGTACAGATGCTCACGCTCATCGGGCGCGAGCAGCACGGCTTTTTCTGTGGCGGCGAGGCACTGCTGCCCGTGACGATGCAGCAGCTTTCCGAAAAAATGGGCGTCAGCACCTCCACCGTGAGCCGTGCGGCGCAGAATAAATACATTCAGTTCCAGGGCAGGATCATCCCCGTGCGCAGCTTTTTCACCACGGCGATCCGCCCCGACGCGGCAGTCTCGTCCCACGCGGTCAAGCAGCGGCTGCAAAGCCTCATTCGCGCAGAGGACCCGGCCGCGCCGCTCTCGGACGAGGCGCTTCGTCTGGCGCTCTCGGCTCTCGGCATCGAGGTCAGCCGCCGCGCCGTCGCCAAGTACCGCGCGGAAATGGGCATTCCGTCCTCGTCCCAGCGCAAAAAGCGCTGAGCGCAGGGCGCGATCCAATATTTTGTCAGGAGGAACATTCACTATGGCCAGCGTCTACGACCGCACCGACATCTACGACCTCTTCGACTCCCCGAAAAAGGATGCACAGACCCTCTCCCACTGGCAGGCCGTTTTCGACGGCAGGCCCATTCGCTCGGCGCTCGATGTGAGCATCGGGACGGGCTCGCTCACGCTGCCGCTCGGGCAGCTCGGCGTCTCGCTGTACGGCTCCGATTTGAGCGACAGCATGCTCGCGCGCTGCCGCAAAAAGGCGGACGAGCGTGGCATCGCCATCGACCTGCGGCAGAGCGATTTCCGCGACCTGACGTCTCATTTTGACCGCAGCTTCGACTGCGTGATGAGCACCGGCAACTCGCTTGCCTACGTGACAAACAACGAGATCACCGGCGTTTTGGAGCAGATGGACGCGCTCGTGGAGCCCGGAGGCTGCCTCTACTTCGACCTTCGCAACTGGGACCGTATCGTGGGGCAGAAAAAGCGTTTTTACTGCTACAATCCCGCCTTTCTGCCAAACGGCGACCGCGTGAACCTCATGCAGGTCTGGGACCATTTATCCGACGGCTCCATTGTCTTCAATCTTGTCTACACCTTCGAGCGCGATAACAAAATCTTCCAAAAAGAGCGTTTTGAGGAGCACTACCACCCCGTGCCGCAGAAATTACTGCTCGACAAGCTCACGCAGCTCGGCTATCAGGACATTCAGGTCAAGGCCTTTCCCGTGCAGTTCGGCGCGTTTGACATCGAAAACAGCGAGTGGTACTGCGTGCTGGCGCACAAAGCAAAATAATCGTTGCCTTTTTCCGCAAAAAGGGCATGATAAGAAAGTCATATCACGCGCGGCGGTAAACGCCGCGCGTTTCAACAGGAGGAAAACTATCATGGACGGTATGAAAAATATCAGCAAGGCAGAGGTCCTGACCCTGCGCGATCAGGTCGCCTATCAGTCCGGTCAGGTCGTCAGCCGCACGCTGGCGCAGAACGAGCACGTGAGCGTCACGCTCTTCTCGTTTGACAAGGGTGAGGAGATCAGCACCCACGAATCCGGCGGCGACGCGATGGTCACCTGCCTCGACGGCGTGGGCAGGATCACGATCGACGGCGTCGAGCACATCCTGCACGAGGGTGAGAGCATCGTCATGCCCGCGCGCCATCCGCACGCGGTGTACGGTCAGGAGCAGTTCAAGATGCTGCTCGTCGTGGTGTTCTGATCTTTTTATTTACCGAAAAGGTGCGAAAGCAGTCTGTTTTCGCGCCTTTTTTGCCCCTTTACCGCAAGGTGGCGCATTATCGCGCCGCATGCTTCTTTGCGTGGCCCGAATGAAGCTTCATCCATCGGCCCAATTTTTCGCTTCCGATTTTAACATATCATTTTCTCATTGATACTTGACAAAATGTAATGTCATGGTATAATGAGGCCAATTTCCGCAGCAAAGGAGGCGATCGTTTGAACACCATGGTTACGTCCAAAAATGTCAATTTTGGAGTAAGCTGGCGACTGATCGTTGGCGTAGAGGGGCATTCGTCCGAATCTATGTCGTCGAAGCAGTCGGCAGCGGTTTGATCGACCTCATTTTCCAAGGCTCGGTTTGATTCGCTGCCTGCAATGATCGGCAGCATGGATCCGGTATGCTCCATTGATCTGGCAAAGCACTTGTGGAATGTTCCACAAGCATGGGAGTATCCCCTTGCAATGTCAGAGCGCGGGAACAGACCGGTTTTTTTGTTACCCAAATCATTCAGGACGGGGCATTTTTGCCCCATCGCCAAGAAAGGAAATTTTTTACCATGAAACGCAAGCTCACCGCCAAGGAATACACCTATGTTGCCAGCATGCTCTTCGGCCTGTTTTTCGGCGCAGGTAACCTTATTTTCCCCGTGCACCTCGGCCAGATGGCCGGTTCCAACGTTTGGCAGGCCATTCTGGGGCTTCTCATCACGGGCGTGGGCCTGCCGCTGCTCGGCGTGGCCGCGCTCGGCATCAGCCGCTCCAACGGTCTTTTTGACCTGAGCAGCAAGGTCAACCGCCCCTACGCGATGTTCTTCACCTGCGCGCTGTATCTGACCATTGGGCCGTTTTTCGCCATTCCCCGCTGCGCGACGACGTCATTCACCGTGGGACTTGAGCAGGTGCTTCCGCAAAATGGCAGTAACACACTGTACCTGCTGCTCTTCTCGGTAGCGTTTTTCGCCGCGGCGCTCTTTTTCGCACTGCGCCCGGGCAAGATCCTGACCTGGGTCGGCAAAATTCTGAACCCCTGCTTTCTCGTCTTCCTCGGCATTCTGGTCGTCGTCGCGCTTCTCTCTCCGAGTGCGGCCATCGCGGATGTCGAGCCGCTCGGCGACTACGCGTCCCAGCCGTTTTTCGCTGGTTTCCTCGAAGGGTACAACACCATGGACGCGCTGGCGAGTCTTGCCTTCGGCATCATCGTCGTGCAGGTCATCCGTGACCTCGGCGTGGACGATCCCACCGCTGTGGCGGGGAGCACCGTCCGCGCGGGCATTTTCAGCAGCCTTCTGATGGCGTTCATCTACATCGCCGTCACGATCGCCGGCACGCAGAGCCGCGGCGTGCTTGAAGCCAGTGAGAACGGCGGCACGGCGCTCGCGCAGATCGCACAGCACTACCTCGGCTCCGCCGGTCTCTTCATCCTCGCCGCCACGGTGACGCTCGCGTGCCTCAAGACCGCCGTCGGTCTCATCACGAGCTGCGCCGAGACGTTCAGCGCGCTCTTCCCCGACGGGCCAAAGTACCGCATCTGGGCAATCATTTTCAGCCTCGTGTCGCTGCTGTTTGCGAACCTCGGCCTCAGCGCCATCATCAGCTATTCGCTGCCGGTGCTGATGTTCCTCTATCCGCTCTCCATCGCGCTCATTGCGCTGGCGCTGCTCGGTAAATTCTTCGGCCACGACCGCACGGTGTACTGCTGGACGATCGGCTTCACGCTCATCGCTGCCGTTTACGATCTGATCATCGCGCTGCCCGAGAGCGTGTTCAACGCCATCCACGGTCCGGCCATCAAGGCGTTCGGTCAGCAGTACCTACCGTTTGCCGACCTCGGCCTCGGCTGGATCTGCCCGACGCTTATCGGCGCGGCCATCGGCCTTATTCTGCACTTCATGCGCGGGAACAGGGCCAAGGCGTGAACCCCTTACAAGTCAAAAATCCGTCCGGTCGATGACCGGACGGATTTCTTTTATTTATCGCGTGTTTTCGCCGCTCACAGCGTCGCGGCAAACTTCGTCACCGCGGCAAGGCCGTCTCTGAGCGTGTTGACGTCGCAGGCGTAGCCGACGCGCATGCTGTGGGGCTGCTCGAAGCAGTCGCCCGGCGTGACGAACGCACCGGTCTCGTGGTACATGCGCTTGCAAAACTCGTAGGAGGGGATATCGAAATCGTAGTAAACGAGCGCGGTCGTACCGGCTTTGGGCTTGGTGTAGAAAAAGTGCGGATTTTCCTTGATCCAGTCATCGAGGATGGCGAGGTTCTCGCGCACGATGCGCTGATTGCGCTTGAGCATCACGTCGCTGTGGCGCAGGGCGATGGACGCGATCGCATCGTCGAACATGCCGCAGCTAATTAAATTGTAGTCGCGGTGCGACAGGAACGCCTTGCGCGCCGCTTCATCGTGCGTGGCGATCCAGCCCATGCGAAGGCCCGCGAGCGAGAAGACCTTGGACATACTGCTGACCGAGATGCCCTTTTCGTACAGGTCGACGATGGATTCGCACCACTCGTCCTCCTGCGTCAGGTGGCGGTAGACCTCGTCACAGAGGATGTACGCGCCCACGCCGCGGGCGATCTCCACGATGCTCCCCAGCAGCTCCTTACTCATCAGCGCGCCGGTGGGGTTGTTGGGGTTGTTGATGCAGATCATTTTCGTCTCGGGCGTGACGAGGCTCTTGAGCTCATTCAGGTCGGGGAGATAGTCGTTTTCCTGCTTTAGGTGCATGATGGCGATGTCCGCGCCGATGGCCTCGGGGATGGAGTAGAGCTGCTGATAGGTCGGCATGATGCTGACCACGCGGTCGCCCGCGGAAATGAGCGAGCAGAATACGTGATGGTTCGCGCCTGCCGCGCCGTGCGTGAGCACGACCTCATCGGCCTTGATCGTGTGGTAGAGCTTGGAAATGCCGCTGCGCAGCGCCTCACTGCCCCAGATATCGCCATAGGTCAAGCGCTGGGCACAGAAGTCCTTCAAAAAGTCCTCCTTGTTCTCGCCCGTGAGCTCGAAAAGCTCGTCGAGCGAAACGGAGTCGACGCAGGTCTCGGCGATGTTGTATAGCGCACCCACCTCGTACTCGTTCATCCATTCTTCCACAGCAAAGGGCTTGATGTTCATATCGTTCTCCTTTTCTCTATAAAAAAGTAACAGCACCCACGACCCAGCCTTATCCGGTCGCCCGGAATACCTACGGCTCAGTCATGGATGCCTTTTCTCCCTCGGCCGGTGCCAAAGGAGGCATTGATGATGAAGTTGATTGTATTATAATGCATTTTTATAGGATGTCAAGCGGGAAAGCGTAAATTTATCGCCCTTTTGCAGGGCGAATATCCAGCTTTTCCGTATGGTTCCGTCACGCTGCTCTATCCGCGCCGCACAGCGTCTTTTTCTTGTCCTTTTTCGCGCGGACTGCTATACTGGGAAAAAACGACGAAAGTGAGAACGATCATGCCGAATTTTGATCCGTTAACTTACCGATATTCTTCCCGCCGCAACGTGGTCTACGCCAAAAACGGCGTGTGCTGCACGTCCGTTCCCCTCGGCGCACAGGTCGGCCTCGACGTGCTGAAAAATGGCGGCAACGCCGTCGATGCCGCCGTCGCCATGGCCGGCGCGATGCCGCTGCTCGAGCCGACGGGCAACGGCCTTGGGTCCGACTGTTTCGCGCTCGTGTGGATCGAGAAGGAGAAAAAGCTCTACGGCTTGAACGCCAGCGGCGTTGCGCCGATGGCGCTGAGCGCGGACGAGGTTCGCGCAAAAGGCTTTTCCGAGGTGCCCGAGGAAGGCTGGCTCCCCACGATGGTCCCGGGCGCGCCCGCGGGCTGGGCCGCGCTCAATGCGCGCTTTGGCACAAAGCCGCTCTCCGAGCTCTTCGCCCCCGCCATTTCCTACGCCGAAAACGGCTATGCCGTGCCCGTCAATGTCGGCAAGCTCTGGGCGCGCGACAGCAAGCGCATCGCCAGGGTCATGGCGCAGGACCCCGCCCCCTATGAATACTGGTGGAAGAGCTTTATGAAGCCGGACGGCTCGCCGTACCGCGCGGGCGATGTCTTCCGTTTCCCCGCCTATGCCGACACGATGCGCTCCCTCGTCGAGACGAACTGCGAGAGCTACTATCGCGGTGAGCTGATGGAAAGGATCGTCGCCCATTCGCGCGCCACGGGCGGCTACTTCTGCGAGGACGACTTCAAGAACTATCACCCCGAATGGGTCGAGCCCATCACGCAGGACTACCGCGGCTACACCGTCTGCGAGATCCCGCCCAACGGCCACGGCATCACGGTGCTGATGGCACTCGGCATGCTCAACGGGCTGACGCTGCCTGAAAAGCGCGAGGATGCGGATTACTATCACAAGGTCATGGAGGCCATCAAGCTCGCCTTTGCCGACACGAAGACCTACGTCGCCGACCCGCGCTATATGAAAACGAAGGTCAGCGAGCTGCTCTCGCCCGACTATCTTGCCGCCCGCCGCGCACTCATCACAGACAAGGCGCTCGAGCCCAAAGCGGGCGACCCGCACTGCGGCGGCACGATCTACCTCTGCACCGCGGACGCAGAGGGCAACATGGTCTCGCTTATCCAAAGCAACTACTGCGGCTTTGGCGCGGGCATCGCCATCCCCGGCACGGGCATCTCGCTTCAGGATCGTGGCGCGAACTTCTCCCTCGACCCGAAGAGCGATAACTATTTGGAGGGCGGAAAGAAGTCCTACCACACGATCATCCCGGGCTTTCTGCTCAAGGACGGCGAGGCCGTCGGCCCGTTCGGCGTGATGGGCGCGTTCATGCAGCCGCAGGGGCAGGTCGAGGTGCTGACGAGCACCATCGATTACGCCATGAACCCGCAGGAGGCGCTCGACGCGCCGCGCATCCAGTGGATCGGCGGCAAAAAGCTCCAGATCGAGCGCGAGGCGGGCGAGGCGATCGCCGAGCAGCTGCGAGCAATGGGGCACGAGGTCGAGATCGTCGACGACCGCACGGCCATGGGCCGCGGCGAGATCATCTGGAAGTGCGAAAACGGCGTTTACGCCGCGGGCACCGAACCGAGATGCGACGGCACGGTCGCAAGCTGGTAACAAAGCAAAAAAAGAGGCTTCCCGACGGGAAGCCTCCTTTTTTGCACATTTTTCAAAATTAGACCTTGGCCTCGCTGTTGTGCTTGCTGGCGACGTAGCTTCTCATCGAGTTCACGACGATGGTCGCGCCGAGCACGATGAGCAGCACCGCGATGATGAGCTGCAAGCCGTTGGCGATAAACACTGCGCCCCAGGTCGTCTCGCCCGCGGGGATGGTGACGGCAGCGGCATTTTGGATGGCGCTCACCATGGCCATCAGGCGCTGGACAAGCGCTGTGAACGTGACGCAGAGCATGATGACGAGCGGCGGGAAGAGCATCTTGTTGCTGCGGCCCGTGACCTTGAGGAAGACGCACAGCGTGATGAGCACGAGCGCGGAGAGCAGCTGGTTCGCCGAGCCGAACAGCGGCCAGATGTTGGAGTAGCCGATCTTCGTGAGCACGTAGCCGAGCACGAGCGTCAGCACCGTGGAGAAATACGTGTTGCACAGGAGCTTGCGCCAGGGCTCGGCGTGGGCCATGTCGTCCACGCTGAAAAGCTCCTGGAAGCTCATGCGCGCGATACGCGCGACGGCGTCAAGGCTCGTGAGGGCGAGGGCGGAGACGCACATCGTCATAAAGACCGTGGCGGCGTAGTTCGGCACGCCGAACATCTCGAAGAAGCCCGCAACGCCGCGGCTGAAGATCTGGAACGGGGTACCGGCGGCGGGAGTGCCGTCCGCCGCGGCGGCCGCACCGGCCACGCAGAGTGCGAGCACGGCAAGCAGGCTCTCGAGGATCATCGCGCCGTAGCCGACCTTGAGCATGTCCTTTTCGTTTTCCACGGTTTTGGACGACGTGCCGGAGGAGACCAGGCTGTGGAAGCCGGAGACCGCGCCGCACGCCACGGTGACGAACAGAATCGGGAACATCGAGCCGAGCGAGGTGTTGAAGCTCGTGAATGCCGGCAGGTTCATTGCCGGGTGCGCAACCAGAAGACCGACTGCCGCGCCGGCAATCATGCCGATGAACATGAATGTCGTCATATAGTCGCGCGGCTGCTTGAGAAGCCACATCGGAAGAACGGCTGCAAAGAAGATGTAGACAAACGTGATGTAGCTCCAGGTCGCCTTGCCGTAGACGAGCGGACAGTTCATGCCGATGGCAAAGGAAGCTGCGATGCAGACCAGACCGACGACGGCTTCCTTCCACCCCGAGAGGTTCCACTTCTTCTGGACCAGACCGAAGACGACCGCAAAGACCATGAACATGATCGACACCATGCCGGCAGCACCGTTCGTCTGTGCCGCCTCAGCCAGCTGCGTCACGCCGTCGGTAACGGTATAGGCGTTGAACGTACCTGCCACCATGTCGGCAAACGCTGCGATGACAATGCCGCAGAACAGCCAGCAGAACAGCAGGAACAACTTGCGCCCGAGCTTGCCGATGTACTTCTCAATCAGCATGCCCATGGACTTGCCTTCGTTCTTGACCGAGGCATACAGGGCGCCGAAGTCCGTGACCGCACCGAAGAAAATGCCGCCCAGCAGCACCCACAGAAGCACCGGCACCCAGCCGAATGCCGCCGCCTGAATGGCACCGGTGACAGGACCCGCGCCCGCGATGGACGAGAATTGGTGGCTGAAAACGGTCCAGCCGTTGGTCGGCACATAGTCCTTGCCGTCGTTTTTCTGAACGGCAGGCGTCTTTGCCTTCGGGTCGATGCCCCACTTGTTTGCCAGCCAGCGTCCGTACAGCACATAGGCTGCAAACAGAACGACTGCCGCGAGCAATACGATGACGAGTGTGTTCATAAAAGTTCCTTCTTTCACAGGGATTTTTGCTTGTCATCCGGTTTTTGCCACGAAAAAAGCCTTCGCCCTTCCGATGGCGCGCCAAAACGCACCAACGCAAAGACGAAGGCATAAACAGCCGCAGCTGTTATAACTTCCGCGTTACCACTTTGCTTGCAAACCGAAGGTTTGCCTCTCATTCGCCGCAGACACGGCGCTCCCGGTTAACGGTGGGAAACCGGCTCCGACTACTCGCGGTTCAGGAAAATCCGCTTTTGCCGAAGCTGCTCGCAGGGGATAACGTCACCCGCTCCTTGCTGCCGTCTCGCACAACCGACGGCTTTCTGGAAACGGTGCTGCGGGGAAGTCGTGTCCTGTTCATAGCAGTTACCAGATGATGATGGCATTAAGATACGTCTTCGATCCCCGTTTGTCAACGCCGTTTTGCGCCTTGCGGAAAACTTCGGCGCGGCCGACAAAATTCACAAAAGAATACCTGCATTTTTAGTCGAAACGACAAGGAAGATATCGAAGAAAAACAAGCCGCCCGGAGCGCAGCAGCGCAGAGGCGGCTTGACAAACGGCAGAGCGTCAGTACGCATGTTTCATGACGGTGTCCAGCAGAAAGCGATAGAAGCGTTCGTATGCATCGGGCGTCAGCTTCTCCGGGGAACTCATGACGACAAGCCTGTGCCCCGGATTCCCTGGGTGATAGGGGGGATGCACGTGCGCGTATGGATTTTCCGTAAAACCGCAGCGCTCATAGAAGCCCTTTCTGCGCAGGCAGAGCGCATCCACAGGCGGGTCTATTTCAAGAATCAAGGGCGTCGACTGGTAGGCGCTCAGAATCCTTTGACCGTAATGCCTGTTCCGCATGGCTGGCGAAACGCAGAAATGTTCAATGTAGAGTGCGTCTGCGATATCCCAATACAGAATTTCACCCACAAATTCTCCATTGTCGCAGATCACATCAAAGTGGTAGGCATCCTGCTGCAGAATCTGCGACTGCGAAAGGGCTTGCCGTTGTTCATGAAACGGGAAACTGATGGTATAAAGTGCCATTGCCTGCTCGTATAGCGGGTCGGATGTTTGCGTGATTCGCCGGATTTCCATGCGTCTGCCTCCTTCGGTTTTCGGGAGAAGCCTGATAGATAGCTGCTTGCGGCGCTTCGCGTTTTCTGCGCCGCATGACAGAAGAATACACCCAAAGCAGCTGCGGCTGCTCTGGGTGCTTTGCAGATAAGAATTATTCCTGATCCCAGTTGTGCCAGACGTTCTGGACATCGTCGTCGTCCTCGAAGATGTCGAGCATCTTTTCCATGTTGGAAATATCCTCGGGGTTTTCCAGCTTCTGATAGTTCTGGGGAACCATCTCGATCTGCGCGGACTCAAACTTGTAGCCCTTGTCCTCGAGCGCCTTGGCAACGTCATTGAAGTCTGCCGGGTCGGTGTAGACCGTAAAGCAGCCCTCTTCCGGCTGGAAGTCGGCAGCGCCCGCGTCGAGCGCGTCCATCATGACGGTATCTTCGTCCAGATCCTCGTCCTCGTTGTCGATGACGATGACGCCTTTCTTGTCAAACGCCCAGCTCACGCAGCCGTTGACGCCGAGGCTGCCGCCGTATTTGTCGAAATGATGGCGGATGTTGCCCGCGGTGCGGTTGCGGTTGTCGGTCATGGTCTCAACGATGACGGCGATGCCGCTCGGACCGTGTCCTTCGTAAGTAATCGATTCGTAGCTGTCGCCCTGACCGGCGGAGGCAGCCTTTTCCAGCACGCGCTTGATGTTGTCGTTCGGCATGTTTGCTGCCTTTGCCTTGGTGATGACGGTAGCAAGACGGGAGTTATAGGCGGGGTCTGCCACGCCGCCGCCTTCTTTGACGGCAACGATCATTTCCTTCGAAATCTTGGTAAAGGCAGCGGCACGCTTGGCGTCCTGTGCGCCCTTCGTTTTCTGAATGTTATGCCACTTGGAATGTCCGGACATGTGGTTTCTTCCCTTCGTTACAATATTACACGTTATTTTATCACAGGCAGGCAGCAGAAATCAACTGCCTGACGCGCAAATTACAGAAATTGCGTTTCGTCGTGGTGCTTCTGTGCGCGGAAAACCGGAATCTCCGGGTAAGCCTCCCGCAAAATCCGCTCCAGAACTTCACACACCGGGTTCTCAGTTTCAAAATGCCCGGCGTCGATCAGATTCAGCCCGCGGTATTTTGCCTCTTCAAACTGGTTGTACTTGAGGTCTGCCGTGACGAACGTGTCGCAGCCCGCCGCTAAGACCGCATCGATCTCGCTGCCGCAGCTGCCGCCGCCGACTGCGACTTTGCGCACAGATTTTCCTGCATCCGCGAATCGGACGCCGGGGCAGGAAAGCGCCTGCTTGACGAAGGACGCAAAGCCCGCAAGAGACTGCTCCGGCACCGTTCCCATGCGCACCAGACCGTAGGGGCGACCCTGCCGGTCCGTTCCCATTGGATGGAGAATTTCGACGTGCTCCAGTCCCAGCTTCGCTGCCAGCACGTCATTGACGCCGCCGGGGCAGCAGTCGAGATTTGTATGCAGGTTCATTGCCGCAATGCCGTTTTCAATCAGATACAGAAGGCAATTTCCGGCGTAGGTGTCGCTGTTTACCTGGTTGACGCCCTGAAACAGCAGCGGATGGTGCGTCACGACCAGCTCGCAGCTGCGCGCCTTTGCCTC
>ERZ827150.4421-NODE-4421-length-12351-cov-25.350927_pt1 | contig 12351 bp, 16 predicted proteins | sample MGYA00519779_ERZ827150 | MGnify/ENA primary metagenome ERZ827150 (study PRJEB31778, sample SAMEA3449267) | human gut metagenome | biome: human gut; feature: human-associated habitat; material: faeces | place: United Kingdom | collected 2010/2012 ...
AATGCGGAAATTGTCATCTGTTTATCCATAAGTTTATTATATCACACTCGGCGGTATTTGGCACTTTTTTCTGTGCGGTATTGCCTTATACATCTTGAATGCCTGCTCTGTGTAATCCGCGACATTGGAGGCGTGAATCACAGCCCGTTGATCTGCGGATTCCGCTTCTACGCGCACCTGTTCCATGCGGTCTACCCGGTAATTGACGACATCGTTATGCTTTGCCGAAAAGCACATCAGGTAGTAATTGTCCTCATTGTAGACCAGTGCCACCGGGTCAACAATGTAGCGGCTCTTTTCTCTGCGGTATACCTTCTCCCTGTTCTCATTCAAATCAAAGTAAATAAACGACACCTTTTTATGCTTCCGCAGAGCTTCTTCCAGGGATTCCACAGAATAATAGATTTGCTCATTGCTGTGCTTTCTGGAATTGAAGCATACCATACTTCCCCGCAAAAGCTCCGCACGGTGGTTACTGCCCAAGGCCGCAATCTTATCAATCAGGTTCTTCGTCTTGGATTCCGAAATAAAGGATGCCGCCTGAACCGCGTCAATCAGTATTTTCAGTTCCGCAAGCGAGAAGCTACGATCCGCAATGTAGTACGCTTTATCATGTCCCTGCATTGTGGAGAGGATTTCATACCCGCAGTCGTTCAGTACAGCGATATCCTTGCTCAATGTTCTGCGGTCACAGGAGATTCCGGCCTCCCCCAGCATAGCGCATAGCTCATTTGTTTTTAGCGGATGCTCCCCGTCACTGTTTTCACGCAGCAATTCCATCAATTTGAGCAGCTTTACCTTCTGTGGCGTACTAATCTCCATGATTTCCCCACCTTTTTTATGTTAATTCGATTATAATCCAACTTTTTACCGTTGTCAATTTGAAAGAGTCGCAGTTCTGTGACTCTTTCATCATATTCAAACATTTGTTCTTGACAGCATTTACGCCACCAGCTATAATAAAGGCACCCGAAGTAAAAAGCTCTTGCTCACAGGGCTATTCCACTCATGCAGGAGGTAGGAAGCCGCTATCGCCTGTAGCTCTGTCAAGTTGGAGCTGCGCACGTCCTTGGAACACCTTTTTCCTCTCAAAAGGTGCGGTTTTTCACCACGAGGAGGTTTATCGATGAAAGTATTTATTTCAAACAAAGAAATTGAAGAAATTGCTTCCGGTCTGATTCAAGTGGCCTGCGGCCATCAGGAATCCGGTCAAATCGATATTGACAGCATAGCCCGTTTTCTCGGCCTGTCCGTTCTGTACGAGCAGATCATGGAGGAAGACATGGACAAGATTGGTTTCCTGTCGAATGGTTCGTATCCTCTATATGTAAACCGGCAAAATCAACGGGTCGGGGTTGTCTTTCCAAAGGATACTATCATATTGGATTCCTTTCTTCAGCGTCCAACAGAGAACTGCCGCAGGCGATTCGTTCTCGCCCATGAAATCAGCCATGTTCTGATAAACCGTGCTGACCCGCTGCATAATCCCGCCTGCTTTGACCGTGACTACGATAGCGAGCGGAGCTACAGTTTTCAAGAACTACAGGAACGTCTGGATTTAGGTGAGTGTCAGGCCAACACAATGGCTGCCCTGTTGCTCATGCCCAAGCCGCTTCTCGAAAGCACACTGCGCCGCCATGTCAGGAGACAGCGCATTCCCATCTATGGAGAGTGTGTGCTTCTTCCCCGCACCAAACCGGCAGTAAACGCTATGGCCGATGAACTGGGTGTCTCCTTTTCTGCCCTGCTTATCCAGCTGAAAAAGTATAACATGGTGGAACGTCATGACATACAGGAGTACGTTCTGAAAATGAGGCAGGCGACATGATTGGACGACATACCAGACCCGTTCCCCCGGCGCTTCCTGGCCGCCAAGAGCGATTAGCGTTGTCAGCCTCCGAATCCCAGTATCTTTCCCTGCGAGACATACGCTGCCCTCGCTGCAACTACCTAATCATTAAGGTGTATTCAGATAGTATCGGGCATATCCGTCCGAAGTGTCCTAAGTGCAAAGCAGAGGACTCCTTGAATCTTGCTTATTTCCGTAGGCAACGGGGAGCACAGTCTATAAAAAAGAAATACTACAAATTCTAACTAAATATCACGACTTACAATCGCGCAAGCGGAGACGATCTTAGATCGGGACTACCAAGCACCGTACAAAGTCGGAATCAATGGGATAACCATACCCATTTTGATTCCACTTTTACGGTGCTTTTTGCTGCCCGCTGCGCTTTGTACGATGAAAAGAAGTCCTTTCCCGGATAGCTCCGCGGAAAGGACTTCTTATGTTTCTTACGCTCTGGCAGGAATATCTGGCACAATACCCCTGATCTCCGGAATTTTGACCTAACCAAAATCAAAATTCAAAGGAGATTACTATGGTTTACAACTACAATCGGGAAAAGCACGCATTTGATCAGCGTTGGACATATCTGCGCAAGGCGTACAGCCACGCGGGAATGTCAGAAACCGCCATCGCAGATATATATAAATTTGACAAAGAGGAATTCAACTGTACACGCAGAGAAAGAGAACACGCTCTGGTCAGTCTTGACAGTCCTAATTTTGAAGAAGGAAGCTGCGGTCTGGATTTGTTTGCACTTGGCTACTACACCTGTGATTCCTATTCAACCGTCCCCCAAAAATATGCCTGGATTGACCAGATTCAGGACGAAGCACTGTATGGCCGTCTCCTGCAGCTGTCCGGTGATGATAAAGAGCTGCTGACGCTGATTGCCTTTGAGGGATTTTCTGTCCGCGAAGCCGCCGCTGTTTTCCATATAAGCGTTCAGGCCGTCTACAAGCGTCTCAAGAAAATCGGTCGGCTGCTATATGGTTAAGGAGGTCACGCTATGAACTACCCTCAACCTGACTCCGCTGTCCGTTCCGCAGCTTTAGAACTTACACTGTGTCCGGTATGTGCCAGATACTTTGGTAGCGCCTCGGATGTCACAATCCGAAGGCTCGATTCCTTTCAGCAAGTAAAGGAACTGTGTTCCTATTGCGGCGTTCGCTTTGGCTGGGATTACACAGTCCTCCGCAAACAGTCCCGGCGGAATAACGCTCCCCATAAATGGGAAAAATCAACCATGTAGATTGGAGGGAAAATATGGGCAAGCTTCAGATTAACAATATAACATACGTTGTTCAACGTGAATTTGTCGGTGAAAAAGCACCTTCCGATCTGATCCGTGAGCGTATTCGCCAAGCACATTGCCAGTCTTTACCTTTGACAACTCCGGCCCCCCATGTGTATAATTCAGGCGAAAGCACCTCAACGACGAGGTATGCTAAATGAATTCAACAACATCTAACCATTTTCCAACTGCAAATTTTTCTCTAAGGAGGTATACAAGCACAACTTCTCTCTCCCTTGCCTACGCCTACTATAGATTGTCTCAGGAAGAAGCGCAGGACGGGCAGTCCTCTGCCAGTATCATTAACCAGAAGAAAATCGTTGAAGCCTACTGCGCTCAGCGAGGAATCGTTCTTCTGGATTCCTTTGTCGATGACGGTTGGTCAGGCAGCAACTTTGAACGTCCCGGTTTTCAGAAAATGATGAAAGCTTTACAGGCCGGGAAAGCAAACATGGTCATAACCAAAGACCTCTCCCGTCTGGGGCGTGATATGCGGGAGGCCAGCTACTATGCCGAGCAGTTCTTTCCGGAGCACCAGATCCATTATGTAGCCATCGCTGACAATTTCGACTCTGAATTGGAGAATATCATGGCTCCTTTTCAGTTCGCAATGAATGAGGTATACCTGCGTGACGGTTCCAGAAAGGTTAAGGATGTTTTGCGGATGAAACGAAGCAAAGGCGAATACTGTGCCTGCCCACCCTTTGGCTACAAGAAAGACCCCCGCAACAGAGATCGGTTGATCCCGGACGAGGAAACCGCGCCAATCGTCGCGCAGATTTTCCAACGCTCCGCCGCAGGCGACTCCTGCATCAAAATTGCGCATGATCTTACGGAAGCCGGTGTGATTACGCCTCTTAAGTACCGGGTACTATACCGCGACAACTTTTCCGACACAGGTGCCGCCCGCGCCACGGATTGCTGGAATTACACCACGGTAAAACGGATCATCAAGAACCAGGTTTATCTTGGCAATACGCTGCTTGGGAAGACCCGCAAGGCAAGCATTAAGTCCCGCAGAAAGATTTCCATTCCGCAGGAAGATTGGGCCATAACGTCCAATACGCACGAACCTCTCGTTGATCAAATGACCTTTGACAAGGCGCAAGCAAACCTCGGAAAAGGCAGCCGCGACTACCGTCAATACGACCAGGTGCGGAAAAGCATTTTCGGTGGTATTGCCGTTTGCAGCCGCTGTGGATATTCGCTGTGTTCCTCCGGGACGGTTTACAAGGGCGAGCGCGAAAAATACTGGTTTCTTTCCTGCAATCATAAGAGCAAGCGGTTTGAAAACCCCTGCGAGGGCGTCAATATTAAATATGCCGATCTTCTTGAAGTGGTTCGTCAGGATTTGAACAGCCTGATCAAGCTGTCTGACAAAGAAATCAGTAAGCTGGTAAATCAGGTCTTGGAGGAAATCAACGACGAATCCGCCAAAAAAGTGCGGGAGGCAAAGATTGAAAAAGCCAAAGCACGCCTGAATGTCATTAACCGGACAATCGGGAAGCTGTACACCGACAACGCCGAAGGGAAGCTGGCTGATTCCAGATTGGAAGTCATGGTCGCCGACCTTGAAAAAGAAGCCTCCGGCCTTGAGAAAGCTTTGGAAGTTCTCTGTGCGCCGCCCCCTGACGATGACATCCGTTCCAATTACAAAAGGTTCTTTGATCTTGCCAAACAATACTCCACGGTCGAGGTTCTGGATCGGGACACTCTCCTGACTTTCGTCGAAAAAATTGAAGTGGGGCCTAAGATATTACCCGATGGATACGTCAAAGCACCCCGGAAAAATGCCGTCTATCAGCAAAGTGTTAAAATATATTACAAATTCATTGGGTGTCTGCATCTTGAACCCCTTCAAAATTTCCCTCAAAACAGGGTGATTTCAGAACAATCTGAGGCAATTTGACGTTCACTATGTAAAAGAGACATCAAGGGAGGTTGGCGTGAACCTGACCAACGGTTACAACGGTCACCTGACCTCCCGCGAAGCCGGCTCCGTCGGCGGCCAGATGGTCAAGAAGATGTGTACCGCACGAACTGCGAACTACATGCGTAAGGACAGGACTGCTGTGGGGCATGGAATCAAAGTTCGGTACATAGCGGGAATCACAGTTTGAGTTGCTGGATTAACAAAATAGATGCAGCGCAGCCCACCGGTCAGATGATCGGTGGGCTGCGCTGTCACGCAACATCCTTATACCGTGTGTACACATACTCATAGATTTTTTGCCGGTATACGGAAATGCTAACCTCATCGTAGGATTCAGGAAGTTCGGCCCACAGAGTATCTCGAATCAGATTGTCGATGGTCGCCTTGGTTTCCTGCTTGTCCGTCCAGTGGTCAAGCTCTGTAATCTTAGCCTTGACTTTCTCCAGAAGATCGACCGCCACTTTCTTTATTTTCTGAGAACTATTCAGTAGCCCCCAAAAAGCTACAGAAGTATCCACATGTCAGAATGACGAAAGAATTCAACACAACAAAATAAGTTCCTCCCAATTTGGTAGCTTTGCAGTAAAATCAGTGATGGAGCGGTTGAATAGATACAAATAAACAAAGCAAAGGGGCCGTTTCCATTTAGAGAATTACTTTTTTGGAGTACATTTTGCAGAAGTATGCTGGCATAGGGAGTCGGCATCTGCTGCGTTACATGTAAATTAATGAAACGAGGAATGAAAACGATTGCATTTTAGTGTAATCGTTTTCATACAATTGACATCAGCGATTGTCTTTTTTATAATATGTCCAAAAGGAAAACATACATATTTTTGTAAATAATTCCCAAATAGAAAAAACGATACGAGCAGTTGCAATTCCCTCGTGTACAGCAAACGATTGAAAACAGGAGAAAAAGATGACGAAGAGTGAAATCAAATATGTAAACCAGGATGTAACAATCCGTGATGTTGCAAGGTGTGCAAAGGTATCCACGGCAACAGTTTCCCGAACCCTGAACAACCCTGAGATGGTACAGAAGGAAACGCTGATAAAGGTGCGCGAAGCGATTCAGAAATTGAATTACGCTCCTAATCAAATGGGAAGCCGTCTGCGCAAGCTGCACACAAGGATCGTTTTGATCATTATGCCAAACATCTCTAATCCCTTCTACTCTGACATTGTGGAGGGAATGATAGACGTTGCCAGAGATGAACGGTACGAGGCGAGCATCTGTTTAACACAGCTCCATGCAGACCAAGAAATGAAGTATGAAGTATATGGATATGCTGATCGGCAACCATGCAGACGGAGCCATTACCTTGGGCTGTGAGCTGACTGACCCAAGGGTCATTGAGCGGATGAAAAAGTGCCAGGTCGTTCAGTGCTGCGAGTACTGCAAGGATGCTGGCGCTCCCCATATTTCCATTGATAATTATGCCGCAGCTTTTCAGGCAGTAAAGTATCTGATAGACATCGGTCATAAGCGGATCGGTTTCATCGGCAGTACTAATACCTGTGTATCCTCCATCGAACGCTTCGAGGGTTACAAAAAATCCTTGGAAAATGCATCGCTGGAGTACAGTGAGGACATTGTGATGTACGCAGATGCTAACTACAGCTTCAGTAGCGCACATTCCGTTTCTTTAAAGATGTTGTCTCCCCCTAATCGACCCACGGCGATTTTCGCCATTTCAGACATGATGGCGCTTGCGGCTATCGCTGCCGCTCGATCTATTGGTATCAAGGTCCCAGATCAGCTGTCCGTGTTCGGCTGTGACAATATTGAGGTCTCCCGCAGTTCAACCCCTCCAATATCAACCATCGATCAATCAGGATACATTATGGGAAAAAGAGCAATGAAAATGCTTATTGATATTCTGGAAAATCGTTATGTTCCCGAAACGGAGATTTTTGTGGAGCACAAAATACTAATCAGAGAATCTACCGGCGCATTAGCAAATTTACACAACGCGGAGGTTATAACATGATGAATGTAGGCATTATTGGATGCGGTAAGATCACTCAGGTACGACACGCCCCGGAATACGCCGCGCACCCCGGGTGCAGGATCAGAAAACTTTTCGACGTGAACAAGGAGCGGGCCGCACAGGTTGCAGCGCAGTACGGCGCTGAGATGTGCGAGTCCTACGAAGAGATTCTGCAGGATGATCAGATTGATGCGGTAAGTATCTGCGTAATCAATAAGGAACACGCACGCTTCACCATTGAGGCTCTGAATGCAGGAAAGCATGTTATTTGTGAGAAGCCCATGGCAGTGACCTTGGAAGAATGCCGTCAGATGGTGGAGGCGGCAGAAAGAAACAACCGCGTCCTGCTGATTGCCCAGAATCAGAGACTTCTGAAATCCCATCAGCTGGTCAGAAACATGATCCGGGAGGGTCAGATTGGCAATGTGTTGACCTTCCGTCTTACCTTTGGTCATTCCGGTCCGGATAACTGGTCCGTGGACAAAGGAAACGGCACATGGTTCTTCAAAAAGGATGTGGCAGCCTTTGGTGTCATGAATGATTTGGGCATTCACAAGCTGGATCTGCTGCAGTACATGCTGGATGACGTAGCGGACTCGGTAATGGCTTGCACCCAGACCCTGGACAAACGCTTTGACGATGGCTCTTTCATTGAGGTTGAGGATAACGCCATTTGCCTACTCAAGATGAAAAACCGGGCTTTGGGCACGGTGGTAGCCAGCTGGACGCACTACGGAGGAGAGGACAATAGCTCTGTAATCTGTGGTACAAAGGGCAGAATTCTGGTGTATGCAGATCCAGAGTATTCCGTTATTTTGGAGAAGGACACCGGCGAGCGAATCTATATGAAGATAGATGAGATTCAGACAAACAAGGTGCAGAATTCCTCGGGTGTTATCAATGAATTTTACGAAGCAGTCGTGGAGGGCAAAGAATCTGTGCTAGATTGCAAGAAAGTCATTCTCTCTATGGAAACCACCTTTGCCTGCATCGAGTCCGCCAACAAAGGGCATTGGGTAGTAATTACGAGGTGAAATATTATGAAGCAAAGTCTGATAAAAAAGAAGCATCTGGGGGACTTTGCAAAGAAGAATGCCCTGCTTTGGATGCTGATCTGCATGGTGGCAGTATTTTCAATGTCCGCACAGAATTTCTTTACATCGGCAAACGGAATCTCAATTCTGCGACAGGTTGCGGTACTGGGCATCATGTCCTGCGGTATGTCCTTTGTGTTGATCGGCGGTAACTTCGATTTGACAGCAGGTTCCATCGTCTCTCTGAGCTGTGTGATAATGGTGCGAGTGTTCAATCTAACAAACAGCGAATTCATAGCTATTTTTGTGGCACTATTTGTCGGTATGGCCTGTGGCACGTTAACGGGTCTGATCGTCAGTTATAGCAAACTTAATTCCATGATTGCAGGTCTCGGTCTGCAGAGTGCCTACTTTGGTTTCGCGCTAATCTGTTCAGAAGGTAAATTCTACTACATCGATGACACAAAGACTTGGCTGGATGTTTTGGGAAGATCCAGCATCCTTCACATCCCGGTTCAGGTTTGGATCTATGCTGTGATGGTGGTGATCTTCCAGTATATTCTGGTCAAGACGAAGTTCGGTAAGTATGTGTTTATTGCCGGCTCCAATAAGAAAGCAGCGGTATTCTCCGGCATTGACGAACGTGCTGTAATCGCCAAGACCTACATTCTTTCCGGCTTCTGTGCAGCCTTTGCCGGCGTGATCACGGCAGCACGATCCATGGCTGCCCAGGCCAATGTGGGCGACGGTTATGAGTTTGAAGTCATTACAGCCTGTATTCTCAGCGGTACCAGTATCATGGGCGGTGAGGGTAGCGTGCTGAAGGCCATGCTGGGAATCATTATCATGGGCGTGCTAAAAAATGGTTTCGTCATGTTGAGTCTCCCCTATTATGTGCAGTGGCTGGCACAATGTGTCATCATCATAACCATTGTGGGTATTGACATCAAGTCCAGAAAGAAGGTGAATGCGGCATGAAAGAAAAAATCAGTCGCATTGATGGACATGATATTTCCCGGTTTGTCCAAAAAAATATTGTCTTCTTCATTCTTCTAACGCTGTGTGTGTGCTTCTCCATCATAAATCCCTCCTTCCTGAGCTTAACCAATTTCAGGAACATCATCAACCAGAATGCCATCTACCTGATTATGTGTGTCGGCGGCACTTTCGTGATTTTGAATGGCTATAGAGACATGTCTGTGGGCATGGTAATGGGCTTATCTGCGGCGCTGACCATCTATTTTCAGGAGATCCATCCCTTGTTGGGCATTGCCCTTGCTCTTGCAATGAGCATTGCTGTTGGCTTCCTGAACGGCTACCTGGTTGCAAATATTGGTATCAACTCCTTCATTGTCACATTGGCAACACAGCGCGGTGTGCGCAGTCTGATTTACATAGTCACCAAGGAAAAAACTCTCCAAGGAAAAGTGGAATGGTTTGAAAACATTGCTAGGACAGAATTCTTGGGTTTCTCCCTGCTGGTGTATATCAGTATTGTTGTGCTGGCCATCGGCGCTTTCGTATTGAAAAAAACCATCCACGGACGCAATACCTACGCCAGTGGCGGTAGCCCGGATGCCGCAAAAAATGCCGGTATCAACGTAGAAAGAACCACCATTCTTAACTTTATCATTTGCTCATTGACGGGTGCTCTTGGTGGTATCCTGATGGCATCGAGAATGAATTCTGCAATGCCGGAGTTGGGCTGGCCCGACACTCACTTTAACATCATCGTCATGGTCGTTATCGGCGGCACTAAACTGGCCGGTGGCTATGGCGGACTCCTTTACACCATTGGCGGTGTGCTCACCATCGGTGTTCTGAAGAACTTCCTGGATATGATGCACATCAACGCATACTGGAATTACGTTGTAACTGGTGCTCTGTTGGTTATTGTCCTGTATATGGACAAATTTATAAATCCTGTTACCGCAGGTTCAAAAACCAAAAATAAACAAAGAAAGAGGTTAAACACATGAAGAAAATCATCTCCTTAGTCATGACGGCCATTTTTATGCTGTCTCTCATGAGCGTATTGACAGCATGCTCCGGCAATGATGCTGGCGCTGAAACGACTCCTCCTGCTGCAGAAACCCCCACCGTAGCAGCAACCACAGAGAGCAATACCGATGATGATAAGATTACCCTTGGTGTTACTTTCAACAATGTCAGTGGCGACTCCTATCAGACCGCATTCTATGAAGCTCTGCTGGAAGAAGCAGAAACCAGAGGTTATGAGCTTGTAGTTCTGGATGCTGCAGGTGATGCTGATCTGCAGATCAACCAGGTCGATAACCTGATGGAAATGAATGTTGACGTTATGATGGTATTCCCCTGTAATGGTACCTCTATCATTCCTGCACTGAAGAAAGCCAATGAGGCTGGCTTCAAGACCCTGATCATCAACAACGACATCGACATTTCCGGCAAGGATTACGTTTGCGGTTTCGTCGGCCCCGACTGCGTGCAGCAGGGCCGGGACGCAGCACAGTGCATTCTGGACTACTATGCTGACTCCGGTAAGGAAGAAATCAAGATCATTCAGATTGAGCACGTTCCTGGCAACATGACCGCTGTCCAGAGGGGCCAGGGCTTTGCTGAAGGTATCGAAGGCACTAATGCGACCATTATTGAATCCCAGACTGCGAACAACAGCCGCGAGGAAGCCATGCAGATTACCGAAAACTACCTGATCAAGTACCCCAACCCTGGTGACATTGACGCAATTTTCATCCAGGGCGACAATATGGCCCACGGCGTTATGGCTGCAGTGGACGCTGCTGGCCGTAAGGGCGAATTCCCCATTGTCGGCGTTGCTATTACCGCAGAAAGCTGGACTAAGATGGAGAGCGGCTTGATGTGGGGCTCCTCCCTCCAGTCCCCCTACCTACCTAGCCGGCACGGTTATGGACACTGTTGAGAAGATCCTGGCCGATGAAGAGATCGAATACTACAACGCAATGCCCAACCCCATTATTACTCCCGATAACATGGACGAGTACAGCTGCCCCGACTGGTAAACAACTTTTGAGGGGGACAGACACTTCGTCTGTTCCCCCTCTGGAATGCAATAGAATTCAAGCTTTGGAGGAATCGTCTTGAGCAATTTGAATACAAATGACAGAACTCTTTTGGAGATGAAATCCATTGCGAAGTTCTTTCCCGGTGTAAAAGCACTGAATGGCGTAGACTTTACTCTTAACCGAGGAGAAGTGGTTGCCCTTGTTGGTGAAAACGGTGCAGGGAAATCTACTCTGATGAAGATCTTGTGCGGTCTTTACCAAGCAGACGAGGGAACGATTTTGATTGATGGGGAACCGGTTCGATTTCTCAATCCCAGTGATGCAAAGCAGGCTGGTGTTGTGATGATCCATCAGGAGATTTCTCTTGTGCTGGATATGTCAGTTGCAGAGAATATTTACCTGGGAAGTCTTCCTACGAAAAAGAATTTAGTGGACTGGAAGGCTTTGAATACCATGGTAGAACTGCAATTGAAGCTGCTTGGCTATGACATTGACCCTAAAACTCCCGTCAGAATGCTTTCGATCGCTCAGCAGCAGATGGTGGAAATCTGCAGAGGCATTACTCTGGGCGCACGGATTCTGGTTCTTGATGAGCCGACGTCATCTATTACTGAGAAAGAAACCGAAATCCTGTTTGCAAATATTGAACGACTGAAAAAGCAGGGAATCGGAATTGTATATATCAGCCATAAAATGGACGAGATTAAGCAGATCACTGACCGGATCATAGTCTTGCGCGATGGTCAGAACAGCGGATCGTTTGTTACGGAGAATACCGAGATTACAGAAGTGATCTCCACAATGATTGGCCGGAAGCTGGACAATTATTATTTCAAGAGCAAAAGAACATCCGATGAAAAAATGCTTGAGGTGGAAAACCTGTCCGTGGATGGGGTTTTCCAGGATATCAGCTTTTCTGTAAATGCCGGTGAAGTGGTGGGTCTGTACGGACTTGTAGGTGCCGGAAGAACAGAGATCGTGGAGACCATTTTTGGTGTGCGTAAGAGGACCGGCGGAACGATCAAGATAGCAGGTCAAAAGCAAGATATCAAAACCACAGAGGATGCTGTGAGGGCAAATATTGGTCTTGTTCCAGAAAACAGAAAAGAACAGGGTCTTGTTCTCAGAATGTCCTGCAAGGATAATATCGTTGCCGCAAAAATACCCCAGTTGTTAGAGCCTATCTGAAAACAAAGTATTCTTGTACTATTTCAACAAAATCCAAAT